>Ga0302326_10007399_pt1 | contig 24444 bp, 20 predicted proteins | sample Palsa_T0_3_FD_202264 | JGI IMG/M metagenome (GOLD analysis project Ga0302326, IMG submission 202264) | Peat permafrost microbial communities from Stordalen Mire near Abisko, Sweden - Palsa_T0_3 | ecosystem: Environmental > Terrestrial > Soil > Palsa > Peat permafrost | place: Sweden: Abisko... | reverse complement strand
CTTGTCCTACTCGCAGGTTACACAATTTGTATGATGGCATGAATGCTGTTGAGAATATGCCCTAACACCTGGCTCTGCTGGAGAACAGTCATTTCGTGCCAACTGACGACAATCCGAAAAACAAGCACCTGACAAAGAATATTCTTTGGCTGTATGCGCTGCAGGGGATGAACTATCTGATCCCGATCGTTCTGCTGCCTTACCTGGTTCGCGTGCTTGGAGTGGGTCAATATGGGCTGGTGGCATTCTCGCAAGCGATTGCTCAGTACTTTATCATTGCCACCGATTACGGATTCAACTTTTCAGCGACCAGGCAGATTGCGCTGCACCGTCACGATGCTGTCGAAGTGTCGCGCGTCTTTTATGGCGTGATGGCGATCAAGATGGCGCTGGTCGCGATTGGCGCAGCGTTCATGGTATGCGCCATTGCATCTATTCCCCGCTTGCGGGCTGATGGCGCAATCTACATGGCTGCCTACGTAGCCGTGGTTGGGAGCGCTTTGTTTCCAGTATGGCTGTTCCAGGGAATGGAACAGATGCAGTTTATTTCCATCATCACTGGCGCCTCCAAGCTGATCGCGGCAGGATCGATCTTTCTGCTGGTGCATGGCCCGCAGGATGCGTTTCGCGCTACTCTTCTTCAATCGGCTGGATTTCTGATCGCGGGGCTGATCGGGTTCGTGATTTCAATCAAGTATTTTGCGCCCAGGCTACAGGTTCCACATCGCCGGGACCTAATCCAGATGCTTACTGAAGGAAGGCACCTCTTTTTTTCCACCGCATCGATCACCCTCAACACCAATACGAATACGTTCCTGGTTGGGGTCGTCGCAGGCAATGTCCAGGCTGGCTACTTCAGCCTGGCGGATAAGTTGATCCGGGCGGTGACCGGGCTCATCTTTCCATTCCTGCAGGCGGGTTATCCGCACATTGTGCGGCTGATCAAGGAGTCGCGCGAAAAGGCGATGCAATTCTTCCGCCGCACTCTTTTGGGAGGCGTGTCTTGCGGAGTCGTCGTCGGGTTGGGCCTGTTTCTGTTCGCCAAGCCAATTGTGCATCTCGCCTTAGGCCGGGATGCGGCCGGAGTAGTTCCAGTGCTACGCGTGGTGTCGTTGTTCCCGATGCTAGCGGTGGTCACTGCCAGCATGGGAATGCTGATTTACATTCCCTTTGGCCTGGAGAAGCTTTACTCCCGTCTGTTGCTGGCTGTGGGCATCGCCAATGTAATATTGTGCTTCGCCTTGATCCCATTTTTCGGCGCAGTTGGCGCGGCAGCGGGAATGATCGTGATGGAGTCTCTCCTATTGATTGGCGGGTGGTATTTGCTGCGGCGTAATGGAGTGAACCTGCTGTCTTTGCATAGAGCCACAAGCGAAATTGCAACCCTGTCCGAGGAGAGCGAACTCGCAAAATGATCAGGTACGGGAGTGGGACAAAGCCAATCATCGCTTTCGTCGACGACGCGCACACCTTCGGCGGAGCGCAGATTGCAATGGGATCGGCGATCCATGCCATCCTGCGCCACAGTTCACTCTCCGTTGTGTGCGTGTGCACGGCTAAGACCTGGGATGGAATTCGTTCACTCACAGGCGAAGGCGCCAGATTGCGATTCGTGGAATGTGCACCGGCTCTGCCGCTCAACATCTTCGCTTTTCCGCTTCGCTTACGGGCCTTCCATAAGTTGCTGGCACCGCTGTTGCGCCAGGAGATAGGCGAATGGTGGCTGAACCTTTCGGGAATCGAGTTCTGCCTCGCCCCATTGATGATCCTCAGGCGGCACAATATTCGCCCGCCCGCCTGGTTGCATAACTGCGAGACACTCCTGTTCTACAGCGCGAAGCGATCATTTCTGCGGAGGCTGACGAGTCGTATCCGTGACGCCGCAGCGGAACGTTTCGTGTTTCCGCTTTACCCGCGAATCCTCACTCCGAGCCACGCCTCGGAGAATGCGCTGAAGCGCCGCTTACGCCCGGGATTGCGGCCCTCCACCGGATTTCTCTACCCTATTGCGGGTGTGCGGCCGGAGGAGGCCGCTCCGCGGAAGACCGATGCCGACGGCGCCCTGCAGCTTTGGATGATTGGCCGCGTTGAATACAGCCAGAAAAACAACCAGGCATCGGTTGAGATTTTGAAAAGGCTGAGCAAACAGAATCGATCTGCATTCCTGCACGTGGTGGGAGACGGTCCAGACCTGAGACACCTAAAGGCAACGGTCGGCGAATCAGGTCTGAGTGATTGTGTCTCTTTTCACGGCTGGCAGAGGAACCCATGGGCGCTGATTCCAGAGGGGGCGATTGTTCTGCTCCCATCGCACTCCGAGGGTATGCCGCTGGTAGCGACAGAGGCGATGCTTCGCGGAGTTCGCATCGTCACGAGTCCGTTGGCCGTGTTCTATGAAGGGGTTCCCCACGAGATGGTGGCGCCTGCATTCTCTGCCGAGGCTTTCACGGAAAAGATTGTAGAAGTCTCTAACATGGATGATGCGCGGATTCGTGTGTTATATACAGAAGCGCTAAAGAAGTTCACGGAAAGTGCTTTTGTGGAGAAATTGGAATCGATGTTACAAGCCGTGCGCGAGACCGGGATCGCGTGAAGGGTTAATGGGACACACCCGGATGTCTTCCTCGCAGGTTGCTCAGCCGAAGCTGAATGTCAAGACCAGATATCATCGTATGGTTGATGGGTGAAAGGCCATTACGCCGATCATAGATATTCCTCGAAAAGCTCCAGTGCGTTCACAGAAGTCACCCCGCTGAAAGGCCTGCCGATTTGGCCTTTCAACTCTATTGAGTTCCAATAGTACCGTGGGGATGGAGGCAGCATAGTAATCATGGATGGCATCGTACGGATGGCGCTTCGCCGCTTTCGGGGCAAAGAGGTAAACATTTCGCCCCAAATCTCCGCGGGATCCGTGTTGAGGCACCTGGTTCAAAAGGGGCTTGGGCCGTTTCTTCGCGGCCTCATAGTGAAACCGTTCCTGGAGAGTTCCAAAGGTGCGTTCTTTCTTGGGCGCGGCTCAAAGATTCTAAGCAAGAACAAGCTGCGCGTTGGAAAGAACGTTTACATCGGGGCCTACGGCTATATCGATTGTCTCTCGATCGGTGGGGTCACGCTGGGCAATAATGTGACGATCCGCGAAAATTGCTGGCTGCAGCTGACCAGCCGATACGAGAATCCCGGCATGAGCATTACGGTCGGGAACTATGTGTACATCGGTCCACGCGCAGTTTTGGGCGCTGCCGCGCCCATTGTCATCGGTGATCGTTGTCAGTTTGGGGCAAATGTCTCCTTAGTGGCAGAGAATCACGAGTTCGAAGGCAGCGGGGAGATATTCGAGCAAGGTGTGAGCCGCAAGGGAATTGATATCGGAAAGGACGTCTGGATAGGCAATAACGTGACCGTACTGGACGGCGTCACCATTGGCGACGGCGCGGTGATCGGAGCCGGTACGGTGGTCACAAAATCAGTGCCACCACGTTCGGTAGTCGTCGGTGTGCCAGGCCGGGTGATCAAGGTGCGATGAAGCTACTCTCCAGGATCGGCGACTATCTGCTGTACTTCATTCTCCTGTGGTGTGTCTTCTCGTTCAAGGTATTGCTGTGGGGAGTGGGCGAGGCGGGACTGCGCGTCGATGACCTGCTCATCGTGTTGGCGTTCGCCTTGCTGATTGTGCGCGGCGATCTTTTCAGAATTCCGCGCTCCGGAGCGTTACGCGTTTACCTGGTGTTTATACTCATTAATCTTTGTTCTACTGTGTGGAATGCGGGGATGGGGCGCGTGCCGTTTGTCTATTCCACGCTGTTTTCAATACGCCTGGTGCAGTACCTGGTGTTCTATTACATCGGCTACGCGTTGATGGAAAGCGGCGTCAACGTTTGGCGCGGGCTTCGAGTCTACCTCTACGTGCTTTGCGTGGTGGTACCGCTGCAGATGGCTTACATTATCCCGGGGGTGAACCGTTTCGGCAGCGGGCGCGGCAGCGGCAACACAAATGGACCGTACGAACTGGCGACTGTAGCGGCCTTCTTCCTGTGCTATTTCGCCTTTCAGAGGCGCAAGTGGCTAGGCGCCGCAGCCTCCCTCGCGATCCTATTGCTCACGGTCTCGCGCATCACCATAGTTGGGACAATCCTCAGCTTCGCCTGGCGCTTGTTGAGGCAGCGCCGAGCGAAATTGAATTTGCTGGTTTTGGGCCCGGTAACCATGGTGGCAACAATCGCAATAGGCATGGTATTGCTGATGCCGATATGGGGCGGCAACGCGCCGGCGACTTCGGGGTCCGTCGAATATGCCTCCAAGGATTCGTTGAGCACGCGCTTTCAAAGCGCGCTCACCCTGCTCAAGTTCGATGACGCTCATGCCTTGCTGGACGCAGCTCCGGTGTACAGTACAGCGCAGGACTATTTCGACGGCGCCTTTCTCGACGCGACTGTGTTTGGCCGATTGAGCGATTTGGACTCGAGCGGGGTGATACGAAGTTATCGATGGGCAACGTTGATCAAGTCTACTGCGAACAGCTTTGATTCCATCCTGATTGGAATGGGACCCTCATTTGGCTCGGCCGCAGTGGATGGATACTTCGTCCGGGTTTTTGTCGAGTCGGGAGTCGTGGGACTGACTTGCTTCTTTCTGTTTCTTCGCGCACTCATGAAGCGGAAGGTCGAGGCCTTCGGCGCATTCCCTGCATTTGTTGTGATCCTGATGGTGACGGCTTGCTTTATTGACATATTTACGAGTTACAAGACAATGATTCTTCTCTGGCTGTGGCACGGCATGAACGAATACAAGGCGAGGCAGCGAAGCGATGCGAATAGCTTACCCGATGCGGGTTAACGTGCAAGAAATATCGGGAGGGGATGTGCTCCAGGTGCAACGCTTCATTGAGGAAGGAAAGAAGCCTGGCGCTGACGGACTGCCCAGATTCGAGGGAAGTATCCTGAGCGGCCTTGCCGCGAACCTTTCTAGTTTCGACCTGGTTCATCTTACGAATATTGACCGCCCCGTAGATACATACCAGTCATTTCTTGCTGCCAAGGCTCAGAAGAAGCCAATTTTCCTTTCGCCGATTCACCACTCTTACGGAGAAATTGAACGCTACGAGCGGATGGGAAGAGATGGCATTGCTCGTGTGATCTCCAGAGTCTCAGACTTTCGCCGGTTGGAGTATTTGCGCAGCATGGTGCGTTCCTGGGCTTATCCAGAATTGGCCTCTGCGACTTTGCGAATGATGCTACGCGGGATGCGCGAGTCGCAGCGAGAAGTATTGACGGGATCTGACCGGATTCTGGTGCTTGCGGACAAAGAACGGGAGGACATCTTTCGGGACTTTGGCGAAATCCCCGAGGAGAAGTTCGTCCGGCTTAGAAACGGATTTGAGCCTAGCCTAAGCGGGGTGAAGAACACTTGTGTCCGCGACATTGACGTGTGCATGGTGGGAAGAATCGAAGCCCGGAAGAACCAGGTCGCCGTGTTGCGCGTGTTGAATCGCATGGGAATCAGCGGGGTGTTTGTCGGCGGCGAAAATCCGAAGCACCGGCGCTACTGTCGGCGCTTCCGGGACATGATTGCGGTATCGAAGAGCCAGCATACGGGCCAACTCTCGCACATTGAGACACTCGGTGTGATGCGCAGAGCTCGGTTGCACATTTCAGCTAGTTGGTTTGAAGTGTCGTCATTGGTTGATCTGGAGGCTCACTCGGCCGGATGTGGGGTCGTCTCATCGAAGTGTGGTGGAACTCGGGAACTGCTCGGTGACACGGCAGAGTATGTCGATCCAGGTTCTGAGGAGAGTATTCAATACGGGATAGAGAAGATGTTTGATAGGGTCACGTTGGAGGAGCATGAGGGAGTGAGACCGGAAGCACAATTGCCGGTGCTGAGAACTTGGAGTGAAGTCGGAGATGAACTGGCGAAGCTCTATCGAGACGCAGTGGATGCTCACTAGTATTACGAACGCGCATGCAGACGATGTTGGAGATACTTTGTATTGATGATAACGGTGATTGTTCCGACGTTAAATGCGGCCCAACACTGGCCTCTCTTTGCTCCCGCCTTGCTCGGCTGCGTCCGGCGAGAGCAGGTTCTGATCCTTGACTCGGAGTCGACCGATGGGACGGTAGAACTGGCCAAAGCGGCTGGGTTCCCGGTGCATACAGTATCGCGGGCAGAGTTTGACCATGGGGGCACGCGCCAGATGGCAGCAGAAATGCTGCCGAACTCCGAGATCCTGCTCTACATGACGCAGGATGCTGTACTCGACGGCGAAAATGCGCTCGCAAATCTTCTCGCCGCATTCGACGACCCGGAGGTTGGTGCAGCATACGGCCGCCAGTTGCCAAGGCCTGAGGCCAATGCCATCGAGGCACATGCACGCGGTTTCAACTATCCTGCTGCCTCCGAGATACGCGCGCTGGCCAGCCGGGAGCGAATTGGGATCAAGGCAGTCTTCCTTTCGAACTCGTTCGCCGCGTACAGACGCTCTGCATTGATGGCTGTGGGCGGATTTCCTGCGAATGTGATCTTGGGTGAAGACACAATTGTTGCGGCACGTTTACTTTTGGCGGGTTACAAAATTGCGTATGTTGCGGAAGCGTGCGCATTTCACAGCCACTCCTATACGCTCGCGCAGGAATTCAAACGCTATTTCGATACAGGAGTGTTGCATAGCCGGGAACGCTGGCTGATCGATGAGTTTGGACATGCGAGCGGAGAGGGTAAGCGTTTTGTGCTTTCTGAGTTGCGCTATCTGCGGCAGCAGGATCCGTGGCAGATTCCTTCGGCGCTGGTGCGCACACTCAGCAAGTTCGTCGCCTACCAGTTAGGCCGCAAGGAAGCTCGGCTCTCGCCAGAGTTCAAGCGTCAAATTAGCATGCGCCCTTCGTTCTGGACGTAGAGAAATCAGAAAGCGAAGCGTACCTGGATACCACAAGGCCATCACTTTGACGGGTGTGGATATGACCGGACGAGTCACCGGCTTACCGGTCAGAAGTCGAAAATCGGGATAATGCCCGGATTGCCTAAAATGCGTTCGGGGCGGAAAGATGCGGCGAGCGACGGCGGAACAACGGCAAAAGGCTCAAGAGGTGGAACCTCTTACCGCCCGGGGTTCCTGGCCTACTTCGCGGGCGTGATAGTTATGTTGCGAAAGAGGACGTGGCCTTTCTCGCTTCCCTGGAGATATATGGGACCGGGCTCGCTTTCGTGGCTGTCGAGCGCGCCGCCGGTGAGTCCGGGAATCTCCTGGTTGTCGATGATGGTCTGGCCGTTTTGGACCACCGTGACTTTGCGCCCGATCAGCGTGATGTCGAAGGTCTGCCACACGTCTGATTTGCGCGGCAACTCGGGCGTGGGCGCAAGGAATCCGTAGACGCCGCCGGTATGGTGGCTGGGCGGCTCGCCCTGCGACTCGGTTTCGATCTGCACCTCGTACCGGCCGCGGAGATAGACTCCGCTGTTCGAATTTTCGCCGCAGTTGAACTCGACGTGCAGTTTGAAGTCCTGGAACTTGCGGTCGCTGATAAGTTCGGGACCGTTGCCCGGGCTGACGAGAACGCCGCCCTTCACTGTCCAGTCGGGAGGTCCCGCGTTGCTCTGGCGCCAGCCGCTCAGGTCTGTGCCGTTAAGGAGCTGAATGGGCTTGCTCCATTGCGGCAACGGGACCCTCTTATCGAGCAAAGGAGCTTTCACGCCCGTCCACTTCCAAGTGGAGCCGTCCGGGCCGTTCACAGTTCCAGAAAGGCTCTGGTCTTTGAGGTCGCCTTTGAAGATCATGTCGGCCGTGCCGGCTTCTTCTTCCTTCGGAGAGACAAACGTGATCTGGGTTCCGGTGATCGCGATTCGCGGCAGTGGGCGGGCATTGCCCCAGCGGCCTGTGAACACGGCGGTGAGATTGCCGCCCTTCCGGCCGATCTCAATCCAGGAGGGATATTCGTGATCAGCCGATTTCAGGGTCAGATCCCAGCGTCCAAGAAACGGCGCAGCGGGATCAGCTTGCCCGGAAGCTTGCGCCGAAGTGCAGAGCGCGCCGGCAACCATCACGATCAGCGCGAGAGGAGTGACTCTCAGGGTCTTCACGTCGGGCTGCTGCCTTTCTATGCCAGAGACTTGATGGTCTGCGAGGCTTCATCCCAGCGAACCGGAACGCCCCGGAAATAGGATTCGTTGGCCAGATGGCAGGCGAGAGCCGCGTTGTGGCCAAAGACGACGTCCTGCACGACGGGCTTGCGCGAGCGCACCGCTTCGAAGAAGTTCCAGAGATGGGGGCGAAGATCGTCGTAATCGTTGCCGTTGATTGTGATGCTCTCGATAGCCGGTTCCCTGCCCGGCTTCGGGTCGTGCTCTTCGTGCCACTTCGTTGCGTAGGCTGCGCGCATGGCAGCAGGAAATCCGCCGGAGTAATAGCTCGGTGAAGTATCGATGCCTGCCTGGGGTGAATAGGTGACTGAAAACTCGCGAAGCTCGATCATGCCCTTGGAGCCCTGGAAACGAGTGACTTCTGCCGATTCGCAGCCAAGGCTCAGGCGCATGTAGACCGGGATGCCCATGTATTCGAAGAGTGCCGCTTGGACGTCCGGCATATTGCGGCCGTCTTTCCAGCGGTAAATGCCGCCGAATGCGGAGACACGCTTCGGCACTTCATTGATGCCGAGCGAGAACTGCATGCCGCTGATGAGATGGACCAGCAGGTCTCCAGCAACCCCGGTACCATACTCCTTCCAGCAACGCCAGCGCGCAAATGTATAGGGATCGAAAGGCTTCTTGGGAGCCGTGCCGAGCCAGGTATTCCAGTCAAGGTTTTCCGGCGAGAGATCGGGCGGTGGAGGATACTCCCATGCTCCGGTTGGATCGTTGCGGCCCAGAGTGGCTTCAATCAGGTTCAGGTCGCCGATCGCGCCGTTCGCGATCAACTCCTTGACCTTGGCGCAGAGCACGGAGCTGGTGCGCTGCGCCCCGATCTGCACGATGCGATCGGTCTTCCTGGCCGCGGCCACCATGGCGAGGCCATCGCCCGGATTGTGCGACATGGGTTTTTCGCAATAGACGTCCTTTCCCGCGGCGAGCGCATCGACCACGACCTGCTTGTGCCAATGGTCTGGGACGGCGATGAGGATTGCGTCGATGCTCTTGTCGTCGAGCAGTTCCTGGTAGCGGCGCGTGGTCTTGATGGGCTTGCCGACAATTTCGCGGGCCAGGGTGTGGCGGCCGTCATACAGATCGGCCGCCGCAACGCATTCTGTGCCAGGCAATGAGATGGCCGTTGCGAGCACGCCACTGCCTTCCATCCCCACGCCAACGATGCCGAAGCGGATGCGATCGCTCGGCGGTGAATGCTCCCAGGCGGCGTTGAAAGGCTCGGCATCAAGACCAATGGAGTTGGAGGCGAGAGTGGCGCCGGCCGCTGCCGCGGTGGTCTGCAAAAATGCACGACGAGACAAAAGAGATTTCGGCATATCCTTGTGATCCTTCAGGAAAGCACATCCCTTGTATCGCGGCCCGTGGTAGGTGTCAAGGCAACAGACCCCCGACCGTCCGGCGCGCGCGTCCGGAGGAGAGCCACCGGCTTTTCTCGACATTCACCGCCGAAGACACCGTTCATCAATTAGTTGGTGACGAGTTGGCGACATTCCGGCCGCAAGGATTTGCGGCGGGTTCTTAACGAGCAATCGCAATCGTGACTGGGTTATTGTCACTGTCTGCGGCTTCAAGCTTGGAGCACCTGACGAGTTTTGAGATGCGATTTGCCATTGGATTCTCCTTCAAGGTTCGGGTACACTTGAGGAGTAGGTGGAGCACGGTTTCGACTATCGATGTGCTCTATCTCTAATGCCGCATCGCTAAGGATTTCGCGATGCGCAGTCATGACGCGGGTTTGAGGGCTCATTATTGGTCTACCCTCCTCCGCACCAGAACCTCATACCCGGCGAGCCGGGCGAGGGTCGGAAAGCAGCTTAAAAAAATGCAGATTCTTCTTTACTTCGTGGTTGTGGTGCACGTGCTGGTGTGCCTGTTTCTCATTGGTGTTGTCCTGCTGCAGCAGGGGCGGTCGGCGGACTTGGCTGGCGCTTTCGGCGGACAGGGTTCGCAGACGGCTTTCGGGCCCCGGGCGGCTGCCAACGTGCTGACCCGGCTCACTACGTGGTCGGCGATCATCTTCATGATTACCTCGATCAGCTTGACAGTTCTGTATGTGCGGTCGGTGGGCAGCGGGGGTTCGGTTCTTTCGGGGACGAAAACCGCGCCTGTTTCAGCGCCGGCGAAACCGGGCAAATAGTTCAATGATTTTCAGTTTGTGAGCGGCAAAAGGGCAGGCCATGCGGTCTGCCCTTTTTGTTTGCGTTCGGAGATTGTTGCTTATTCTGCAAGGTCGAAGACTAGAAACCGTTCATTATGAATTGGTTATTCCAATTTCCGGGGAGCGGCACTCGGGATGTTTACTATTTGATCAATACATGGTTACTACCGGGTAGGGGGGTGGGGGGTGGTCATGGGGGGGGGTACGGACCGGTCCCATGGTACAGACCGGGCGCATGCCTAACGGGATGCTTCCCCCGGCGACGGGCCGCGGCTGACGGAAAGAGTTTATGCGCATATTGCAATTGTGCGCCAACGGATGGTAATTATCTGCAGCGAATTTCGGTCCTGGGTTGACTTTTTTGGGGAGGGCTTGAAGCAGCGAGTTAGCGCCCGCTTTGCGGGAATAGCCAGTTGGCGAGTTAGCGTGGTTCTGTTGACAAATATATCTTGCAGATATATCTTGTAGATATATGCAACGCAATCAGACTGATTACGTGATTCTCGGAATCCTGGCCATCCATCCGCATCAGTCGGGGTATGAGATTCGCAAGACTGTGCAGCAAAGTGTGGGGTTTTTCTGGGGCGAGAGCTTTGGGCAGATCTACCCGGCGCTGAAGCGGCTGGTTGCCAACGGGCTGATCGTGCCAAGCCGGTCGGCCTCGGCTGCAAAGGCGAGACGCCAGGAGTATTCGATTACGCCGGCGGGGCAGCTCCGGTTGCAGGAGTGGCTGGCAGTTCCCTTTCGCGAAGATCCACCTCGGGATGAGTTTCTGCTCAAGCTGTTCTTTGCCAACGATGCCGGGCCGGGCGTGGCTCTGGAGCAGGTGCGGAAGTTTCAGGAAAAGAATCGGCAGGTGCTGGCAACGTTAGAGGAACTGCGGAAGTTGAGCGCCGAGCACAGTTCGCACTACCCGGGGTTTCCGTACTGGATGCTCACGCTCGACTACGGTGTCAGGCATCTGCGGATGACGCTGGAATGGAGCGAGAACGCAATTGCGGCGTTGAAGCGGCTTGAATAGCCCAAAGCAAGGAAAGGAAGGCGGAAACATGTCTAGCGAAGTACGCGGGAACCGTTGGTCGCAGTTGGTTGCATGGATTGTGGGCAGCTTGTTTATTCTTGGCTTCTTCTTATCTTCAGTTGGCGCATGGACGGGGCCGATTCTGGGCGCGTGGTTTGTGGGGACGCAAAGGGTGCGGCGCGGATTCTTGTGGATGCTTGCTTTCGCTTTCATTCCTGGATTGCTGATGGACTGGCGGAAATCTCCATTGACCGACGCGAAGCTGATTCCTGGATACCTGGCGTCGATGCTGCTGGTTGCAGTGCTCTCCGTTTTGCCTTTCACGTTTCACCGGCTGACCAGCACGCGGATGAATGGATTGGTGTCGACGCTTCCGCTGCCGCTTGCGGTGGTGGTGATGCAAACGCTGGTACGGCCGATGGTTCACGCGGGTGCGGTCGCGGGATCGGGCATTGCGACGTTTCTCATCTTCTGGTTTGCAGCGGTGGTGGTGTGGATTTGGAACAACGAGTTTCGCGCCAGAACGGTTGCAGTGGGGGCCGGCATCTTCGCGGCGATCTTCATTGTGGCCGAGGGGGTCCTGATTTTCTCGAGCCCAGGCGGGATGGTCTCGAACGCGATGGGTGCTTTCGGTTGGGTGTGCCTGGGTGGAGCGGTTCTGGTGAGCTTGTGGGCAGTTTTTCATCCGGAAAAGCGGCCGCGATGGGCGGAGAGACCGGAGACCGTTGCGCTACTGCGGAGCCCATTTACCGGGCAGGCACTGCATGTGATTAGCGAGCAAAGGCGGGAGACGTTGGTGAGTGACGCCGGGGAGCGGTTCCCGGTGCGCGATGGAATCCCAGCTTTCCTGAGGCCGGAGGATCTGACCGGCGACAACGGCAAGTACAACCATCTCTACGAAACCATCGGCGGGTTTTACGACGATACGCAGCGCTTCTTCGGCGCTTTTCGCGGGCTCGCCCTGGATTCGTACTTCCGGAACTACATGGATCTGCTCGATGTAAAACCCGGCGATTCGGTGCTTGAGACTTCTGTGGGAACGGGGCTCAACTTCAAATACCTGCCTCGCGGCGTCAAGCTCTCCGGCCTGGATCTCTCCCAGGAAATGCTGATCAACTGCCAGAGAAACCTGAGTCGCTGGGGGATGGAAGCCGATCTTTGCCTGGGCAATGCCGAGCGGCTGCCCTTCGCTGATGCGAGTTTCGACGTTGTCTACACAGCGGGAGCTTTCAACTTCTTTACCGATCGGCAAAAAGCCATCCGCGAAATGATTCGTGTGGCCAAGCCGGGCGCTCCGCTGATGATCGAAGATGAAACCGAGGAATACGTGAAGAGTACGTATGAAAACATTCCGTTTACAAGCAGCTTTTACAAGGACCGCAAGGACGCGGTGACCGTCCCAATAGACCTGGTGCCGGAGGAGATGGAGGATATTCGGCTGGAGATGCTGAAAGATGGGAAGTTTTATGCGATTAGATTCAGGAAGCCGCTGGCGGCGGCGGCTAAAGAGGTTGCTGGGGACGACGGCTTTGTGTTGGCTTCGCAATGCGGCGAGTTAGCCCCCGCTTCGCGGGGATAGCGAGTTGGCAAGTCAGGGGCAGGCTGCCGCGTCCTACAATGGTGGCATGATTATTGAGACGTTTCCGGTGGGGCCGCTCGCGTGCAACTGCACGATTCTGGGCGACGAGCAGGCGGGCGAGGCTATTGTCATCGATCCCGGCGACGAGGTGGGACGAATTCACCGGCGGCTTACGGAACTGGGGCTGAAGCTCAAGCAGATTCTGGTGACGCACGGGCACATCGACCATGTGGGAGGAGCGCTGAAGCTGAAACGGCTGACCGGGGCCCCGATCCTGATGAATGAGTTCGATCTGCCGCTGCTGAAGATGATGGATATGCAGGCGGGTTGGCTGGGCGTTGCGACGCCGGAAACTGCCCCACCGGACGAGACTCTGAACGATGGTTTGCGCGTGGGCTTGGAGTCTTATCCTGCGCAGGTGATCTTCACTCCCGGACACACCCAGGGTTCGGTCTGCCTGCACTTTGCGCCGCCCAAACTGCTGATTGCCGGGGATACGCTGTTTGCCGGGAGCATTGGGCGCACCGACCTGCCGGGCGGCGATTTTGGCCAGATTATCGACTCCATTGAGTCGCGGTTACTGGCGCTTCCGGATGAGACCAAAGTGCTTCCGGGGCATGGGCCAGCTACCTCGATTGGAGCTGAGCGGAGCAGCAATCCGTTTCTGCGCACATCGTAAATTGGAGAATTCCACAGTAACATTACTATTATTTATCAGATAATTATGGCATTTAGTTCAAGTTATTCTTTAGGTCAAAGCGCAGTACTATTACCAGCTTGATGCGTTCGTAAATAGTTAACCAGTCTGGTTACCCCCTGCTTGAATTCGTGCTCGGGGGCTAGAAAGCTGAGCACCAGCCAGCCGGACTCGGGCATGCCGAAAAAGTAGCCTGGGTGCACCCAGACTCCGCGCTCGAGGAGAGCCAGAACCGTTTCCTCGTCCGGTTGGAGGGCGGGAATGCGCAGCACTGCGTACCAGCCGCCTTCCACCTCCAGGCGGCGAATTTCCGGCACGGGGTGCAACTGGCGGTCGAGTTCTGCCAGGTTGAGCATTACGCGGTCGCGGATCTGCCTCTGGATTTGTGCCCGGCCGCTGAGCCACTCGGGGAGAGCGCACTGGACGGGAGCGTTCATGGAAAGGAAAGTGTCGGCGATGACTTCGAGGCGGTCGAGAGCCGCAAGTGCCTCAGGGCCAACGGCTACGATCCAGGCGGCCTTCATCTGCGGCAGGCCAGCGATCTTGCTCAGGCCGCTGACCACAAATACCGGAATCCCATCGAGGCCGGACGCGAAGGTTCGGCCGGGCTCGGCGAGGCCGTAATCCAGAAAAACCTCGTCCACGATCAGCGACAGGTCAAACTCGCGGCAGAGGCGCGCCAGTTCTTCTGCCTCCCAGGGCTTGGTGAAGTGGCCGGTCGGGTTGTTGGGGTGGACCAGGACAATGGCGCGTGTTTGAGGGGTGATTGCCCGCCGGAACCCCTCCGGATCGATCTGCCAGCCGTGGTCGTAAAGCAGCGGGGCCGCCGTCAGGCTGACGTCATCTAGCTGCGCCAGGAAGTCGAAGAGCGGATAGCTGGGCTGGGCGATCAGGATGCCGGCGCCGGGATCGCAGAGCAGGCGGAAGAGGAAGCTGTAGGCCTCGCTGGTGCTGGTGGTGAGAACCACCTGCTCGGGGCGAACCTCGGCTCCCAGGTCGGCGTAGTAGCGGCAGACGGCCTGACGGGCGGAAAGGCTGCCGCGCGGCTGGGCGTCGTAATCGAGGGCCTGGGGATTGGCGAGAGACTGCAAGAGATTTTCGGGATAAGTGAAGCCGCAGCGGGTGGGATTTGAGGCCGTTAGATCAGCAATGGGCTGCCCGGACTGCACGCGGAGGCGATGGGAACGCGCCAGGGCGCTTTCTTCCGTGTTCCAGCCAGTTCGCCGCGAGAATTGCATAACTCGAACCCCGTCAATCATTCCCGGCCTGCGGATAACGGGCCATCTCAGTCAGGCACAATGGAAGAAGGCGTCCTTTTCAACCATACACGGACGCAACCGGACACAGACGCAATCAGGGGAGGAAGATGGCTCTACGCGCGGTGGTTTTCGACTATGGAATGGTGCTAACCGGCCCGCGGGAGCCCGAGGCTCACGCCGCGCTGATGCAGTTGACCGGACTGCCGCCGGACCAATTCGAGGCCCTCTATTGGGCTGACCGCCACGCGTACGACGAGGGCAAGCTTACGGGACTGGAGTTCTGGCGGAAGATTCTGCGCGTGGCTGGCTTGAGTATGGGGCCGGCGGAAAGCGATTCGCGGGCAGAGGAGTTGAACCTGTGGGACGCGCGCATGTGGACTACGGAGAATCCGGCGATGCTGGCATGGCAACTGGAACTCAAGCGGCGCGGCATTCGAACCGCAATCCTTTCCAACATGGGCGACAACGTGTTGGCCAACATGGAACGCGAGTTCGACTGGCTGGGGCGCTTTGACGTGCTGGTGTGGAGCTACAAGTTGGGCATCGCCAAGCCGGAGCCGGCCATCTACCGGCACGTGCTGAATGAGCTTGGAGTCCAGCCCGAGGAGACCCTTTTCCTGGATGACAAGCTGGTCAACATCGAGGCTGCGCAGGCGCTGGGCGTTCGGGCTATCCAGTTTTCAACCGTTGAGAAGCTGCGCAAGGACCTTATAGCGGCGGGGCTGGGTGCGGAGCTTCCGCTTCCCTGAGTTCGGCGGTGCATGGCGGATCGCGGGCTCAGAAGTGATAGCTTACGCCGAGATTGGCGTTCATTACGTCGAGGCCAGGGTTGACCGGCACGACGAAACCATCGGAAAAATGGAAGTCGCTGAATAAGCCCAGACGCAATCCCCATCGATCGCTCATCTTGACCTGCACCCCGGTGGCCGTCTGCAAGCTGAAGTTTTCATAGGCTGCTTCACTCGAAGGCACTTTCTTGGTGAAGCCGATCATGCCGCCCTTTGCCTCAAGGTAAGGTTTGATGACCTTTTTGCTGCGCCACTGCAAGCGAAAACCGATGGGGAAAATGCCTACGCCGGGCACGTACTCGCGGATGTTCTTTTCTTTTTGGGGAACGGGGTTGCCGAAAATATCGGTGTGGAGCGGCTTGTCGAGAAGGATGAAGGGCAGAAATTCCGCCACATAATCGGCTTGCGCGTTAAGGAAGTAGCCCCATGAATGGCGGTCATATTCGATGCCGGCATCGAAGAGCTTCTCGTCGTAACCGGAGGCAAAGATTTTGTAATTGCCGTAGGAAACCAATCCGGAAACGATAAGCTCCTGCTCCATTTTTTCGGCCGGCCTCTCCTGGGTAACCTGGCGAATCTGGCCGTCCTGCGTTGCTTCAACGCTGCGAAAAGACGCGAATGGAGGCATTTCCGGCGAGGAGGCGAGTTCCGCCGGCGATTGCGAACTTGTGGAAGGGTTCGCCTGAGAGTTCGAGTCGGGCCAGGGCAACAAGGATCGCTGAGAGCGCGCGGGCTGGACGGCAAACAAGCACACCACGGCAACGATCGAAATGCAACTGAGGCTAGTGCTTCGGGGTGGGATACTCTCCAGGCGGGAGGAGGAGACTCTATTCCGCCAAACAGGGTTGAACTGCAAATGATCACCTTGCACTTTGGAATAAGCCGGACAGATCAGGAGAAACAGAGAATGCACGATCCGGTATCGAAACTATAGCACGAACGTTGGCACTGGAAGCAACGCAGCGGCGGGTGCGGCGGTCCCATTCGCGGGGTGGCGATTGAGGCTCAGGAAGCCATGCCGAGGCCCACCAGATTGGCGGCGGCGATGATCACCAGAATGCCTGCCCAGAGGAGACGGACGGGCCTGCTTCCGACGCCGGCCCACTCACCTAAGGCGAGGCCGACCAGGCCTCCGCAGAGAACATACATGCTCATGTGGAGCATCCAGTTTACATAGAACAACTGCTGTGGCACATTGGCCGAACCCCAGGCATAGAAGAAGAACTGCAGATACCACATGATGCCGCCCGTGGCGGCGAGCAAGCCGTTTCTGACCAGCGTGGCGCGGGGCTGAGCAAGATCGGCGCGCAGCGACAGGCGCTTCAGGGCCGCAAGGCGAATGAAGCAATAACTCATGTTAATAACTGCGCCGCCGCCCATGATAATTACATAACTCGGCAACGCGGCATAAAGCGGGTTGACACCGAGGTGCAAAGCCGCGGCTTCCATTGGGCGAGCTGCGTTAATGGCGAACGACATGCCGGAGGAAAAGATGCCGCATAACACGGCGAGAAGCAGGCCGAGTTTGACATTGAACTCGCGCACCTTGCCGCTGAGTTGCACTTCTTTCTGATGGCCGGCATAGGAAACCATGACGACGCCAATGAGCGCCACGAGTACGCCGGCGAGGGTCAACTGGCCTCCGCGCGTGGTGACCAACAGGTCAGCTTGGTGATTCATGAAGGGAGGAATGAGCGTGCCGACCACCAGCGTGGTGCCGATGGCGATGCCGATGCCGAGGGACATGCCGACATAGCGCATGGTGAGGCCGTAGCTGACATTGCCGACGCCCCACATTGCGCCGAAGAGAGCGACTTTGAGCAGCAGGTGCGGGCCCATGGAGGCGTAGAAGGCGTGGAAGTCGGGCAGCAGGAAAAGGCTCACGCCGATGGGGAGAAGTATCCAGGAGAAGAGGCCGGCGATGGCCCAGGTTGTCTCCCACGACCAGCGTTTTACTTTTTCAATGGGCGCGTAGAAGGATGCGGCGGAGGCTGCGCCTATTAAGTGAAATCCGATGCCGGCGATGATGGACAATGCTCTTTCCTTCTGTTTTGTGCTGGTGTTCTGTTGATGAACAACAACCGCGGATTCCCATTCGACTACGCTCAGGGCAGGCTTTCGACTTCCTGCCCTACGCTTCGGTCGCTCAGGATGACAGGTTCATTGGTTGGGAGAGAACGAAGAACGAATGCAGGTCCTTCGGCTCCGCTGACGTACGCTTCGCTCAGGATGACAGGTTATTGGTTGGGAGAGAACGAAGAACAAATGCAGGTCCTTCGGCTCCGCTGAAGTACGCTTCGCTCAGGATGACAGGTTATTGGTTGGGAGAGAACGAAGAACAAATGCAGGTCCTTCGACTCCGCTGAAGTACGCTTCGCTCAGGATGACAGGTTCGTGGTTGATCGGTCCTGATAATGAGGTTCGTGGTTGATCGCTCGGGATGACAAGGTCATATTAGTTACTCGATGCTTACTTGAAAGGTGTAACTCCCGGCGGGTAACTCGTAGCCGGTTTGGTTGTTCTGAGTTATAGGTTTGGCTAACTTGCTCTGAGTTAGCTGAATGCCTTCAAGATTGTACTTTGCGGCTTCGCTCTGAGTTAGTTCGAGCAGGCCGGTTGCGTTTGCGGGAATGGTTATGCGCCACTCCGCGGTGGTTGCTTCGATCTTCCAGTCGGAATGAATGGGGCCGTATGAAGAAGCATAGTCGAACTTGATGCTGCCCAGACGCGCGTCGAAAACTGGATGGAGCACGACGGTGTGGAAGCCCGCATCAAGGGGCGATGCATCGATGCCGGCGGCGTAGCGATAGATCCAGTCGGCCACTGCGCCGTATGCATAGTGGTTGTAAGAGTTCATGCTGGGGTCGGACTTCATCTGGTCGCCGTTCCAACGCTCCCACATGGTTGTTGCTCCGTGATCGACAAGATAACCCCACGATGGGTATTGCGTGTTGAGGAGCAGCTTGTAAGCCAAGCCAACATGGCCGGCTTTGGTCAGCTCTTCGAGAAGATAGGGCGTGCCGAGGAAGCCGGTGGCAAGCAGGCCATGATTGGCTTCGATTTTGTCGGCGAGCTTTTGCGCGGCGGCGGGGCGAAGAGCCTCGGGCACGAGGTTCATGTGCAGCGCGAGCACGTAGCCGGTTTGGGTGTCGCCTCCTTCGGCCTTCGCGCCGGGAGCCTTCGAGTCGAATCGCGATGCGCCGTCGTCTGCGCCGGGGATGAATCCGTCGTCGTGGACAAAACGCTGTGCGAAGGCGGCGCGGATTTTCGAGAAGAGCTGCGCGTACTTTTCTTCATCCTGGGTACGGCCGGTGGCGTGAGCCATTTGCTGCATGAGAGTTACATCGTAGGCCCAGTAGGCGGTTGCGATGAGCACATAGTTTGTCCGGCCCTCGGGCGAGAGCCAGTCACCGAATGGAATGCCCGAGTTGTGCGCCCATAGGCCGTCAGGGTTGTTGGCTTCGATGGCGCTGAGATACTTCTCCATCGCGGCCCAGTTCTGATCGATGATGCTGGTGTCGCCGGTTTGCAGCCACGAGGTCCAGGGGATGATGACGCCCGCGTCGCTCCAGCCGGCGGCGAAGCCCGTGTTGGGTGCTACGGTTCCGGGTGAGTAGATGCCGAAGTAGGGCGACCCGACTTGCGTGCCGCGCATGTCGCCGCCAAATTTGCGTGAGAAGGCGGCGAGGTCGGCGTTGTAGGTAGCGGTGCGCCAGAAGACTTCAGCGTCGCCCATCCAGCCGAGGCGTTCGTCGCGCTGCGGGCAATCGGTGGGGATGCCGACGAAGTTGCTGCGCTGGCCCCAGAGGATGTTGCTCCAGAGCTGGTTGATGAGCGGGCTGCCGGTTTCCAGTTTCGCCGTGAACGGGGCGTCGGTGTGGAAGACTTCCGCGCTGACAGCGTCTTTGGCTGGCGCAGTAAGCAGACCAGTGATTTCGAGGTAGCGGAAACCGTGAAAGGTGAACTGAGGCGTGAATTCCTCCACCCCGTTGCCGCTGAGGATGAAGTGGTCTGTGGCTTTGGCGGTGCGCAGATTTTCGGTGTAGATGGTGCCGTCGTCGTTGAGAATTTCGGCGAAGCGGACGCGAACGTCTGTGCCGGCGGGGCCTTGCAGGCGCAGGTGCTCGACGCCGGAGAAGTTCTGGGCGAAGTCGTAGACGTAGACGCCGGGTTTGGGCTCGGTCATGGTTTTCGCTGTGAGAGTGCGCTCGACGCGGATGGGCTGGAAGTCCTGAGCTTCGATTCTGACGGGTTTGGGTTCGATCGTAATGACACCGCCCAAAGAATGGAAGACCGGGGACTTATCTTCTAACCAGATCCGGCGCCCATCCTGGGTCTCGCCGTCGTAGATCTCGGAGTGCAGAATGCTCGTAGTGCCTGCTTGCCAGGCAACGTCCGTGGCAACCCACTCAACACTGCCGTCGGTGTGTTCGATACGCAACTGGGCTCGCAACGCGGGTGGTGTGTCGCCGTAGTTGTTGGGCTGCTGGAACCACTCAAGGGGAGTCTCGTACCAACCCGGAGCGAGCAGTGCCGTGATCACATTTTTTCCATTCGAGATCGAAGGTGTCACATCGTACGTCTGATACTTCACGTGCTCGCGGTAATCTGTCCAGCCAGGCGCCAATACATCATCGCCGACTCGCTTGCCGTTGAGGTAAAGCTCATAGGCGCCAAGAGCCGTGGCGTAGAGGCGGGCGGACCTGATCGGCGAGGCTACTTCAAAGTCGTGGCGCATGGCTTTCACTGAATCGGGAATCCAGGGATGGCCGAGAGGACGGCTCTCGGGGCCGGGTTGCTGCATCCAAACGACGGCGGGCTTCCATGCGGAGTCGTCGAAGGATTTTTCTGTCCAGCCTTCGGGTGCGTGGGTTGCGGACTTCCAGGTGGGGTCGCTGGCGAAGTCAGCCGTGGAGCCGTCGGCGTATTCGACTACGAGGGTGGCGATCATGGGTGGGGCGTCGGCGTCCACGGCTCCAGCGGGGTTTGTCACATAATGGAGGGTCTCAATGGCGATGGTGTTGGCGCCTTCAGCAAGCTTGCCGGTGGCGTCGGCGCGGACGAATTTCTTCCACGGCATCTGGCCCCAGGGCGGGAACGCGTCGGCGGTGAGGACTTGCTCGCCGTTGATCCAGGCGGAGACTGTGTCCTGGCCGGTAGCGAAGAGCGCGGCGCTCTTTATGGGCTTGGATAGGGTGATCGCCTGGCGGTAGGCGATGCGCTGTTGGGGCAGTTTTTCTGCGGCGAGAGCGTTGGCGTCGGGGTTGGCGATCCATTGAGCGGGGGCGTGGCGGACGGCGGATTCTTCGGGTGTTTCGTAGCCTATCCAAGATGCGCGCCAGGCGTCCTGGGTGAGCAGGCCCGTCTCCCACCAGCTCGTCCTGCTTTTTTCATACGGCTTATCTGCCGCGCCCCATAGCTTTACACGCCAGTAGTAACGCGTGCTGGGGTGGAGGGCTGGGCCGGCGTATTGGATGTTCAGAGACACGCCGGACTTGATGCGACCGCTGTCCCAGATGTCTGGCTTGTCCTGGCTCAGCAACTCATTGCTGGACGCGATTTGAACTTCATAGGCGGTCTGCAGAGCGCCGCGCGCGGGGTCTTTCAACTGCCAGGAGAAGCGCGGAGCGGGGTCGTCGATTCCGAGCGGCATAGAGAGGTTGTCGACGCGAAGCTCGACGGGTCCGGATTCGTCCGCGGCAACGCCAGGCCGTGCGGCTGCGGGAAAGGACGCTGGGGCCAGGAGAAGTGCCGATAGGATCGAGCCTGCGAGTTTGAATTTCATTGCGGACCCCGGATTGAGTGACAAAACCTGACTATTGTGAGGCCTGTGCGTGTGGTTTGGGAAGCAGCTTCACAGCGCGCCGCATGGCTGCAGTTTATCCAATGAAACATTTTCCCGGACGAAAGAACGGTAACGAAGCGGCGATGGGTTTGTCAAAAGAAAGCTTATCGATGATTGAACCAGCGCGATTGGAGGCGTGGCACCGATCACGTCGCCCCGACGGGGCGAAAGACCAGGGCTGGATTGAGTCCCCGGGTTCTCGTACACCTTCGGCGGACTTCACCCGAGGCTATTGTCGCGGGCTCCCTACGGGAGCTGGAACGCGTTGGACGCCGTCATTCGAGCAGATCTCGGATGAAGAGAAGACTTGAGCGCAACCCGTTACACTTTCCGCATGGCTTTACGGCTTTTTGCTGCTACCACCAACCAGGGGAAGATGCGCGACTTTCAGACTGCTGCTGAGGCGCATGAATTGAACATCGATTCCCTTCCCGGGCTGGCGACGATCCCTGCGCCGGAAGAAGATGGGGCGAGCTTCCAAGACAATGCAAACCTCAAGGCCGTGTATTATTCGCGGTTTGCTCCGGGGCGTCTGGTGGTGGCGGATGACTCGGGGCTTGAAGTGGATGCGCTCGCAGGGGCGCCGGGGGTGAGGTCGGCGCGGTTTGCGGCGGACTCGGGCCTCGTGGACTCGCCAGACGCCAACGACAACACGGATGTATGGAACAACATTGTGCTGATTCAGCGGCTGGCGGGGGTGCCGCTGGCGCAGCGGACGGCTCGCTACCGGTGTGTGCTGGTGGCCGCGCGGGATGGGGAGCGATTGCACACGGCGGAGGGCGTGGTGGAAGGACTGATTCTGGAGGAGCCGCGCGGGACTGGCGGATTCGGCTACGACCCGTTGTTTTATCTTCCTGGGTTGGAGCGGACGATGGCGGAGATCGACCTGGAGACCAAGCTCTCGCTCAGCCATCGGGGTCGGGCTATTGAGGCGCTGCTGCGGATGCTGGCTGGGTGAGGCGTTCCGCGGTCCTTTATCGTGGGTATTAAAAGGAATCGGAGGGGCGAGGAGGGGTTCGATGTTTCCCACCCATGAATCAAAGAACGATTCATGGATGGGGCACGACGAATATGCCATTCCGGGCTTTGATTCGCCCGCAGATTCCCAAGTTCAGCGTCGTGTGATGGAATGCGTGGGACGCGCGCCTTGACGATCGTATTGCCGGACTCCAATAATGCAACTGCGACCTTGCAATGGTTCAGTGTCCCTCTATCTGATACTGCCTCGACCGGAAGTTGTTGCGGACCCCGGCTTCATTGAGCCGGCCACGAAGACAACGCCGCACTTTTAGGAGCCAAAGAGATTATGGCAACCGCTCAACATCCAGCCGCGCACACTGTCGAACGCGGTGTCAGGCCGCTGCGCGCAGGCCAGGGATACAGCTTCTACCTGCGCAAGCTGCATTCGCTGATGGGGATTATTCCCATCGGCGCGTTTCTGCTGGAGCACTTGCTCTCGAACTTCGAGGCGCTCAAGGGGCCGGGAGCTTATGGTGCGCAGGTCAAGTTTCTCAACTCATTGCCCATGGTGCGGGTTCTTGAATGGACTTTCATCTTTCTGCCGCTTCTTTATCACGGGCTGTATGGCGTGTGGATCTGGCTGCGCGGCAAGTCGAATATCGTTTACTACCCGTGGGCGGGCAATTGGATGTATGTGGCGCAGCGGTGGACGGGGCTGATTGCGCTTCTCTACATCGGACAGCATGTCTGGCGGCAGCGGTTTTCTGGCGTGAATCTGCCTGAACATCCGGGAGCGGCCTTTGCCAAGGTGCAGCATGAGCTGGCTAATCCGTGGATGCTGGCGGTTTACGTGATTGCGATGATTGCCATCTGCTGGCACTTCTCTTACGGGATTTGGCTGTTCGCGGCAAAGTGGGGGATTACGCCGGGCGAGACGGCGCGCAAGCGGTTCGGCTATGTGTGCGGAGTGCTGGGAGTGGTGCTGGTCGCGATAGGCCTGGCTAGTATCTGGGCGTTTGTCGAGCCCAAGTATCAAAACACTCCGGACGAAGTTGCACCGGTGGTTTCGAAAACGATGGATTTATCCGGACACAGTTTTGAGAACGCTGGAACGACGTATTCCGCACAGATCGGAGTTATCAGCTGATATGGCATACCTCTTCGCAATTTGGGGTTGTTTCATCGCCTTCGCGGCATCCGCACTTTATCGCTTGATTGTCGTCAAGCGAATCAGAAGAGAGCTGGCGTCGCAGGCAGACACATCGCTCGGCGAAAAGATAAACGGAGAGACGGACTTTAGAGAGTTGCTCAAGCAGCATAAGACCCTCTTCCCTCACAGCAGGACCAGATCTCTTTCCAACGTTTTGATCGGAGTCCAGTTGCTTGCCACAGGAGCTGGTGTGGCGCTTATCGTCGCCGCTCAGTTCCAGCCGCACAGTATGTTTCACCTGATTTCAGCAGCAAGATAGGAAAGATTCGATGGCGGCACCAAAAATCATTGTGATTGGCGGAGGACTGGCCGGGCTGGCGGCGGTGATCAAGATTGCCGAGGCGGGCGGCACCGTTGACCTGTTCTCGATTGTTCCCGTCAAGCGCTCACACTCGGTTTGTGCGCAGGGTGGCATTAACGCGGCCAAGGACCTGAAGGGCGAAGGCGACTCCACCGACAAACACTTCGACGACACGATTTATGGCGGAGATTTCCTGGCCAACCAGACGCCGGTGAAGGCCATGTGCGAGGCTGCGCCGGCGATTATCGATTTGCTGGACCGCATGGGCGTGCCGTTCAATCGCACACCAGAGGGGCTGCTGGATTTTCGCCGCTTTGGCGGCACACTCTATCAACGCACCGCGTTTGCCGGCGCTACCACCGGGCAGCAGCTGCTCTATGCGCTTGACGAGCAGGTGCGGCGGCATGAGTCCGATGGCAAGGTTAGGAAGTATGAGGGGTGGGAGTTTCTTTCTGCGGTGATTGACGCGAAGGGCGTGGCGCGGGGCATTACG
>Ga0302326_10007397_pt1 | contig 24450 bp, 20 predicted proteins | sample Palsa_T0_3_FD_202264 | JGI IMG/M metagenome (GOLD analysis project Ga0302326, IMG submission 202264) | Peat permafrost microbial communities from Stordalen Mire near Abisko, Sweden - Palsa_T0_3 | ecosystem: Environmental > Terrestrial > Soil > Palsa > Peat permafrost | place: Sweden: Abisko... | reverse complement strand
GTCACCACGAGATAGCGGGCGGCGCCTCCGCGCTGCCGCGCCGGCAGCAGAGTGCCCCGCAACGTCAGACCGCGTCGCACCATGACCGCGCCGGTGGGAGCGTAGATGTCGGTGCGCAGGATTCGCAGCACCGACCAGATGAACAACCACAACAGCATCAAGAAGCCGGCGCGCGTCAGTTGCAGTACGAGTCCCTGCATCTGGCGTCCTCTCCGTCCTGGTGCCGCGTAATTCACGTGCCCGGATATAGCAACGCCACGATACTTGGACGGCGATCGACGCGGGGTCAAGCTGGATGGCTGCGCGACCTAAGGGCTCAATGGATGTGGACGACGATCTCCGAATGCCCCAGCCGGATTACATCGCCGTCGGCCAACTGCCATTCCTGCACGGGCGCGTTGTTGACGGTGGTGCCGTTGGTGGAGTTGAGATCGGAGAGCAGTGCGACGTGACCATCCCAGCGGATCTCCAGGTGGCGACGCGACACACCCGTGTCCGGGAGCCGGAACTGTGCGTCCTGGCCGCGGCCAATGACGTTGGGGCCCTCACGCAGCTGGTAGGTGCGCCCGCTTCCGTCGTCGAGCTGCAGGGTGACCGCAGAGCCAGAAGCGGAGTAACCGCCCTGCCCGTAGCCGCCGTAGCTGCCGGCTTCGGCGGGCTGGCCGTAGTCGTAATCGCCATGTACGGGCTCGGCGTACCCGCCGCCCGGGGCGGCGTATGGCTGGCCGGGAGCGTCACCGTAACGCCCGTACTCGGGCGGCTGACCGTAGTCCTGCCGCCCGTATCCCGGTGCGCCGCCGTAGCCCTGGTCGTAGCCGCCACCCTGCTCGGGTGGCGCCGGCCGCTGGTCGGGCGCCGGGTAGCCGCCGTCTTCGTGGCGCCCCGGTGCGCGGCCGTAGTCGGCGTACTCGCCGTAGCCCTGGCCGCCCGGCTGGCCGTAACCGCCCTGACGGGGGCCCGGGTCGTACCCCGGCCCGCCGCCGTAACCGGCGGCCGGCCGCTGTTCGTACTGCGGCGGGTAGCCGCCCTGGTCCGGGTAGCCGCCGCGGGGGTCGGGGTAGCGGCCCTGCTCGGGTTGGCCGCCGCGCTGCTCGGGGTAGCCGCCGCGGGGGTCGGGGTAGCGGCCCTGGTCGGGGTAGCCGCCGCGCGGGTCCGGGTAGCCGCCCTGGTCGGGGTAGCCGCCGCGCGGGTCGGGGTAACCGCCGGGCTCCGGCGGATACTGAACGCGCGGATCCGGTGCGGCGTGCGGGTCGTCTTGCGGATGCCCGTAGGGATCGTCGTAGTACTCGTCGCCGGGGCGCCCCTGCCCCTGGCCGCCGCGGTGGCTCGAATTCTCAGTCATCGGTGGTACTCCTGGTTCTGCGCCGAACGCATGGTCTGATTGTGGCGGGGCGAGCTCGCCGGCTGTTAACCGGGGCTCGACATCGGGGTTGACAGCACCGCGGGTGCGGAACTGGCCGGTGTGCAGGTTCGCGGACTGTTCGAACCGGACGACCACGTCACCATATGTTTGCCACCCCTGTTCGCCGATGTATCCCGCCAAATGCTTAGCGAAAGCGTCCGAAGTGAGGTCCGGGTCGGCGCCCACTTTCTGGTAGTCCTGCATACCGAGGGTAATGATGTATTCGTTGGGAGCCAAAAAGCGATTGCCCGCAACCGGGCGAATACCTTCGGCTGCCTCGCGGCGCAGCAGGGCCTCCAATTCTTGAGGGACGATCGATCCGCCGAACACGCGGGCGAATGCATCGCCCACGGTGACCTCGAGTTTGCGCTCGATACGCTGAACAAGCCCCTTTTGGCTGCCCATGTTCAAGCGCCCGCCTCTGCCCTTCTGTATGGCTGCTGCACGGCGGACGTCCTCCGGCGTGTCGCATCACGCGTGTCGTTCTGCAGCATGGTATCGGCCCAGCCGAGCTCAGCGGCACCTACAGAACTCTGAGAATCGCATCAGACCTGTTCAATCAGGGGTTCAGCGGCCGCGTCGGGCCATCGGCGCGGTTCGAGATGACGGCTACGACAGTGATAGGCTCCTCCGGTTGTTGAGGGCGAGTGGCGGAATGGCAGACGCGCTGGCTTCAGGTGCCAGTGTCCTTCGGGACGTGGGGGTTCAAGTCCCCCTTCGCCCACAGAAATAATTGCTGGTCACAGACTTAGACCTACTCAGTCTTTTGGCCGCGTCAAATCTTCCGTCAATGCAGCGTGGTCGACAGCCTCGCGGCCAGCTCTAGCACATGCGGCTGGCCCACGATGTGCTGGTGGTCGGAGGGGACCTTGGTGACCAGCAGGTGGGGAGCCGCCTGGCGCCAGGCGGCGAGGTCGTTGCCGACGATAGGCGGGGTGCGCTCGGCCAGGTAGTAGGTCACAGCCCCGCTGTAGGGGCTTAGGACGTGGGAGTTGTACGTCTCCACAGCCTCGATTAAGGCCGCCCACTCCCCAGATCGACTGAGAGAGCCCCTATGCCAGCGCTCGCGCAGCCGTTCCCGGGAGCCCAGCGTGAACAGGCGCGCGGCCCAGCGGCGAGCCATGGCCTTAGCGGGAGTGAGGCTCGCTGTCGGCGGCACCACGTCGATGAGCCCCACGAAGGCCACCGGATGACCTCCGGCGGTAAGGCGGCAGGCCGTTTCGTATACGAGGAGGCCGCCGAAGGAGTATCCGGTCAAGCTGTAGGGGCCCTCGGGCTGGGCGGCCAGCACTGAGGCCGTAGCGTCGGCGGTCAAATCCGCGATTCTGCGCCGGCGTCCCTGGTCATCGACGAGCGAGGGCTGCAGGCCGTAGACAGGTCGCTGGCCGTCCAGCGCCTGGACCAGTGCGTACAACTCGTTGAACTGACCCAGAAAGTCGCAGCCCAGGAAGATCGGGCGGCCGGTGCCCTGGCGCAGCAGGCGGATTGGGGGAGTCTCCACCGCGCCCGCCGCGGCGCTGGCGCGGGCGAGGCCCCGCAGGGTCGGGTCCTCCAAGAAGGCAGCGGTCGGCACGTCGGCCGCCAGGTCGAGCTTCACTCGCCGCAGCAGGCGCACGATGTCACGGGACGTGCCCCCTAGGTCGAGGAAGTTGTCCTCGGGCGTGGCGTCAGGAACACCGAGAACCTCGCACCACATACGACTGAGCGCCTGGGGCGGAGGTGGGTCGTCCTCCTCCGGACGCGGCTCATTGATACCACCGGCGGCCACCGGCGGCGGAGCACTTGGGTCAGCGGGGGCGTGCCGGTCGGCGCGCTGTTCGGCGATCCCGACGGCCAGGCGGATCGCGGGCAGGCAAGCGGGGTTGCGCAGGGCGGCTTCGTTGGCGATCCGCTCGCCATTGACGGCGTCGCGCGCCGCCCGCTCGGACCGCTTCCCATTATGGGTGACGGGCAGCTCAGGAACGGCCGCCACGACCGACGGCACGTGCGCGGGGGAGGCCTCCCGCCGCAGCGTTCGGCGGATCGTCCGATGCAACGCGCCGTCGAGCGTCGCGCCTGGGCGCAGCAGCACGAGCAGCACCATCCGGGACTGGCCGCGATGATCCGGGTCACGCTGTTCCACCGCCATCGCGTCAGCGATCTCGGGGATCCGGCGAAGCGAGCTGTACACCTCGCTGGGGCCGATACGGATGCCGTTGACGTTCAGGACACTGTCGGAGCGGCCGTGAATGCGGGCTGATCCGTCGGGGTCGAATTCCACGAGATCGCCGTGGGTCCACATGCCTGCGTGATGGGCAAAGTAGGCGGCGTGGAAGCGGATGCCGTCGGGATCTCGCAGGAAGCCGATCGGCCGCGAGGGGAAGGCCCTTCGGCAGACGAGCTCGCCGACGCGGCCGACCACCTCCTTGCCGTCCTCGTCCACGGCTGCTACGTCCAAGCCCAGACTGCGGGCCTGGCAGCGGCCTACCCGAACGGGCAGTTCGGGGTGGCCGAGGACGAAGCAGCCAAGGATGTCGGTGCCCCCGGAGATTGACTGCAGCGGCTGGGGGCCGACGGTCTGGGCCAGCCAGTCGAATTGCCAGTCGTGCAGCACCGCGCCGGTGGACAGCACGGCACGCAGCCGGGCCAGGTCGACCGCTTCGGCGGGCCGGTAGCCTGCGTCCTGGCACATCTGCAGGTAGGCGGGGCTGGTCCCGAAGACCGTGACATTCTCGTCGGCGACGATTTCCCACAGCGTCGCGGGACCTAGGACGGGCCCGTCGTAGAGGACGATGCAGGCACCGACGGCCAGGGCCGACAGCTGCCAGTTCCACATCATCCAGGCAGTGCTTGTGTGGAAGTAGAGTCTGTCGTCCGGGCGGAGGTCGCCGTGCAGGCGGTGTTCCTTGATGTGCTCGAGCAGGACGCCGCCGGTGCCGTGGACGATCGCCTTCGGCGGACCTGTCGTGCCGGAGGAGAACATCACGAACTGCGGGTGGTCGAAGGGCAGCCGTGGCCACTCAGCGTCCGCAACCCCGTGCACCGAACCGACGAGATCGGAGAGCCGGACGGCGTGCACGGCGCTGCCGGCCGGCATGTCCAGCTCATCGAGGACGACGAGTTGGCGAACGGTCGGCAGGCCCGCGAGTAGCGCCGCAACGCCCTCCTCCACTCCGCCCTGCAGGTGGGTGCGGTCGATGAGCATCAGCAAGGGCTCCATCTGCTCGAACCGGCTGATCAGGGTGGCGGTGCCGATATCCGGCGCCGCGGTGGCCACAGTTGCCCCAAGGGCGGTGGCTGCCAGGATCGCCACGGTGACCTGCGCGTTGTTTGGCGCCACGGCCACGATCGGGGCGCTGGCGGTGATTCCCGCACTGGCGAGCGCGGTGGCCGCCGCGGCGACCGCCTCCCGCAGCTCGTGGCGAGTCAGGCGCTCGGCTGGGCGGTCGGCGTGCAGGGAGACCAGCGCCGGCGCTTCGTCGTCGAGGTCCGGCACGCGGCGCAGCAGGGCTTCGGCGTAGTTCAGCCGCAGGTCGGGAAAGAATCGCGCCGTCTCAACGCCGTCGCCTAGGAGCACCGTGTCCGCGCTGCCAGACCAGGGCAACTCGGACCAGTCAAGTAGGGCGCGCCAGAACAATTCCGGCTCGTCGATGGAGAAGGCGTGCAAATCCGCGTCCCTGCGAAGGGGATGCCCGGCCGTCTGCTCGCACAGCGCGCGAAAGCCAGCCTGCTGCGGTGCCTCGCGCTTACTTGCCTCAGGCCTGGCGCGGAGCGGCATTTTGATCATCGGAGACTCCACAGACCCATAGCCCTCTTTGGCGGTGCATTACATGCAATTAGTACGATAGCGAAGCGGAGGTATTCTCGCTGTGTGAACCGTCCCGGACAAAGGGCTGCCGAGAGGTCACGAACTTGAAAAGGTTCGCGACCTTTGGGTTCGGGTTGTAAGGGGCGCGGTCTCACGCGAATGGATCCGTTCGGGGGCTTTCCGGCGAAAGTCCCGCAAACAGCCGAGTTCACATACCTGAGGCCGACTCGTATGGGCTGGCCTAGTTAGTCGCGGTCCTGGTTCCAGGTAGTCGGCAGCATCGGCACTGTCGAGTCGCCACCGAACTGGTCCTCGGTCAAAGTGGCCAACCCGCCCGGTTTGTCGGCGCCTGCGCGGGCTGCGCTGCCGGCGAACCCGAGTGGTCCGGCATCGCGATCCGAGGCAGTCACGGCCGGCTCGGGCTCCAGGTCCATGTACTCATAGCCGCGGCCGAGCATGGTGTTTTTCTCCGGCCGTCGCCGCCGTGACGGCTGCTTCTCGTCGGGAACTGATGCAGCCGTGGGTATTTCGGCACTGCCGGGCGCCGCCGCCGTCTTGGTCCGTGTGCTGACGCCAGCCGCCCGCCGGGCGGCCAACCCCAGGTCGCCGACCATGTACATGAATCCCTCCATCGTCGCCGATGGTGGTCCCGCCGGTATGGGCGGCGGGGGGCCGGGTGCGGGCGGTACAGCCGGGGCGTGGGTCAGCGCCACAGGGACGGGTGCAGGCGCCGTGGGGGCGAGCACAGGCGCCGGTGGCGGAGGAGGGGCCATCGCGAACGCCGGGGCCAGCATCGGTGCGGTCGCGGCCGGGGCCAATCCGGCCAACCCCGCCAAACCGGCCAGGCCCGCCAGCCCGACCGGTGCGACTGCGAGCGGAGCAGTGGCCACTGCCAATGGCAACAGGGCCGGTAGCAGAACGGGCAGCGTCGACTCGAGGATGTAGTGCAGCAGCTGGATGGTGTTACCGATCGTGGAGCCGACGATCTCGACCAGCGCCGTCGGGACGACCAGGACGAGAGCTTGAGGATTGAACGCGGCGGTGTAGACGATCGCCAAGAAGTCGTCGACGATGACTATGCCGGTGAAGGCAATATACGACCCCGGGTCGAGCGGCACCGACAAGTCGTAGGCGATGGATTCGGGGGTGAGGTAACTCAGAAAGTCGCCGGTGAACGCCAGCCAGTTCCCAGGAATGGGGTACGGCGGCAACCACGACGGGTTCAGCCCCTGCAACCACGTCGCGATCGGATCGTTGAAATCGGTGAAGCCGATCTGGTTGAAGAAGTTCAGTATCTCTTGATACTCGGGGCCGATGTTCGGGTACGAGGGCTGGGGAAAAAGCCCTTGCAGATAGTTTTCCAAGTCCACAAACCACGCGGGCGGTGTCGACGGGTCGGCGGCCGCCACCGCCTTTGTGATCGTCGGCGCCGGCTCGGTCGTTGGGGTCGCCGCGACGGACGCACCCGCGACGCCCTCATAAGTGCTCATCACGGTGGCGGCCTGCACCCACATGCGTGCATAGTCGACTTCATTGAGTGCGATCGGGATGGTGTTGATGCCAAGGAAATTCGTCCCCAGCAACACCGCGTGGGTAGCGTGGTTGGCGGCCAACTCGCCCAGGGTCGGCATCGCGGCCAGCGCGGTGGTGTAGGCGGCCGCCGCGATTTCATGCTCGGCGGCCCTCGCGGCGCTGTTCGCGCTTTCCTGTTGCAGCCAGGCCAAAAAGGGCGCATGGGCGGCCACGTAGCTCTCGGCGCTCGGGCCGTCCCAGGTTCCGGCCTGAACGCCATCCAAGACGGCGGTCAGCTCATCGGCCGTCTCGGTGTAGGTGATGCTCAACGCTTTCCACGCCTCGGCGGCGGCCAGCAACGAGCCCGGACCGGGGCCGCTGCTCAACAACGTCGAATGCACTTCGGGTGGCGCGGCGATCCAGATAGGGGCGGTCATGGCGCATCCTTCCCGCCGAGCGTCCCGGGTATCCGAGTGAACACACAGTCACCGCACAACCCGCTGATACGCGTGCGGTAGTAGAGACAACAGCTGGCGCGTCGGTAGCCGGCGTCGCCGAACCGGATTGCACCGGAGAGTCTTTCGTCGTCGCACAGACGGTCGGCTAGCCGACGAGCAGAGTCAAGTGAGCTTGCAGGACGATGACGGTCGTACTGGTTCGCGGCCCCAAGCAATGCCGATGCCGCGTTGCCGCGCAACAACTTCGGCGAGATCGGCCCCAGCCGATGCAATGCGTCAGCAAGCGGTGTCAGGTGCCGGTCGATGACGAGGTCAGCCAGCATCGGCTCCGGATCACCGCCCTGCCAGCCCAGCGGGTGGACGATGTGGAGGGTGACGTGGCCACCGGTTTCGCCGAACAATAGCTCGTGAGTGCCGAGGTCGGGCAGCAGACGGTGGCCGATCACCGCGCCGACGCCGACCGACCACAGCCGCGCGGCGAAGCCGAGGAAGAACGTCGAGACCGCGACGCGGCGTTCGGTGGCGCCGATGCGCGTCCGCACGCGTTCGACGACGCCCTCGAGCAGCGCGGAGTCGGTGTAGAGCTGGTGCACTGGGACCCGGCCGACGCCCACCGGTCCGGTACCTATCGCGAAGTACTCATTGATCTCGCCGATGTCGGCGAGCGCGGCCACGGTCACCGCGGGCGGGGCGTAGCGCAGGGTGCCGGGGGGGACAGCGTGCCTCGGGTGGGCGTTAACCGGGGGATGCGAAGCGGAAACGCTCTGGGCGACTGCCGCCCGCGCGCTCAGGGTGAGCGCCATCCAGGAAAGACGCGACATCGTCGCTCGCCACAGCTCTCTCGGGGTCGACCGCCCCGGGTTGCAGAATGCGACGACGCGAGTGTCCTGGCTCTCGGATCACTGCTCGCCTCGCCTTCCAACCTTGCGGCCGTGGCTAGTGAGGTTCGCTCCCCGATGACAGTGGCGGGACCGCGCCGGATTCACACCGGCTTCCTACGTCGTCATCGCCTAACGGTGGAAGTTTCCCACACCACGTCAAGCGCCGCAGCAGTGTGATGTGATTCAGGCGCTGGCAACGCATACCGGGCTGAACCGGTCGGCGCAGAAAGGTGCTCTCATGACAACCGCAAGCCCCGCGATCGTCGACACCGACGGCAGTCGTGAGCAGGTCTGGCCGCTACCCACCGACGAACAGAGCCTGCTCGACCTCATCCACGTGTGCTTCGAGCAGCACTGGGATGACATCTGGTTCGGGGTGCTGATCCAGGGCGCGGCGTGGGAAGTCGCGGCGCCGAACCCACCTAAGCGGATTTCTGTGCACGACGGATACGCCACAATCGATTTCGGGCGCTGGCATTTTCACCTGTGCATCGGCGAGCACAAGGCCAGCGGACCCGAACTCGGCCGGATCCGCAGGCGTGCAAGGGCCGAACTGTATCGCGGCATCAGCGGCGACGGCTCCCCCACGTCGTGGGGCGTCCGCCTATTCAACGGTCGCAACGAGCAAATGATGACGGTGATGCTGCCCAACCCGTTCTTGACAAACGACCAGCAGATCCGCGACCAGCCGGCATGGGAGCAGCTTGCGCTGTGGGACCAGTTGCGGCAAACCTACCTCGAACTCGATCCCGACCCACTTGACCGCTCCGGCAAAGGTTTTCGTCATAGCTAATTGCCGCAAGCGACACCTTCGCCGCCAAGCGATCCCCGGTCACACCGCCTCGTTACTGGTCTCACACCGGCAAATGTGATGAGCCGTATCGGCTGGGGTTTTGGTTCTTTGAGCCGGTAGCTGCGGGCGACTCGCGGGGGCCCAAACCTCACGAGCGTCAACGGCGCCGGCGTGCTTAGCTGGCGTATGCGGATCCCCTCCATCCTGCGCCAAGGTCAGTCGAGCACAATGCACATCGGATTCGCCGCCATTGTCGGCGCGGCCTCGGGCACGGTGGTCGGCACGGCGGCGGGATGGCAGTACGCCCCGGCGGCGGGGTGGATCGCGACCGCGGCCGTCTATCTGTTCTGGACGCGGGCGAGCATCGCCAAAATGACCGCACCCGCGATCGAAATCGTCGTGCAGCGAAGGCATCCGGCGGCCGGCCCCGCCGACACGATCATCGTGTTAGCCAGCATCGCGAGCCTGGGTGGCGTTGCCTACCTACTCATCGCCGGCACTGCCAAAGGACCGGACGCCTCTATCGCCGCGGCCGTCGGATTTTTGAGCGTGATCGCCTCCTGGCTGGTGGTGCACGCCGTCTACACGCTGCGCTACGCAATCTTGTATTACACCGAGCCCGTGGGTGGGATCGACTTCAACTCGGACGAGAAGCCGACCTTCCCCGACTTCGCCTACCTGGCATTCACGATCGCCGTGACCTACGGGGTGACGGACACCGCCGTAAAGAACCGCGCGATCAGAAGATCGGTCCTACAGCACTCCATGGTGTCGTACTTGTTCGGCACCGTGATTCTGGCGATCACCGTCCAGATGATCACCACCCTGACCGGTGTAGGTCGATGACCTGGGCTTTCGCGGAGTGGCACGGTCGCTGACCGCCGGGCCGAGCTGATCGCCGGGGTCTACGATCGAGGGACAGAGGGAAAGGCACGCCATGCTCGCAGCGTTCGGATTCGAAGCCCTGGGTGTCGTCGTCGGCGACATGTTTTTCGTCGACCCGACCCCGCTCGCCGGTCAGGAAACCCCGGAACGAGGAGTACGGCTGGAACTGCGCGTCGTCGACCGCGCTGAGCCGCAGGGCTCGATCTACGCCGGTGTTCCGATCGCCTTCACCCGCCCGGTGTGGCGGGTGGACCTTTTCGGGTCGACGGAGAGCCCGCCCGGGACGCTGGACCGGGCCCATCATCACCCCCGTTTCAACGGGTGGGAACCCGGCCGCCGGCACTTCGTTGACGAACTGTCCGCCGACCCGCTGTCCTGGCTGGCCGGCGAGCTGGCCGACCCGGCCGCCGTGCTGGCCCGGGCCGGCGTAGCAGCAGATGAGGTCACCGAAGCCGATAAGACCGGACTCGCCGCGGCGGCCCCGGACATCGTCGCCGCGGTGAAACGGATGCTCGATGGCGTGCGGGACGGCGAACTGGCTCCGGCTCCCCCCGAGCCGGTTGCCGCGGCCCGTACCGGCTGGCTCTGATCGATCGGTCGAGCTAAGACGCCTACAGCGTCGCGACCCACCGCAAAATCTCCGGCGTGGCCGGGTCGGCGATGTCGCTGAACTCAGGATGCTTCTTGATGAAGTCGGCCACCATCCAGCAGGTGGCAACGGCGCGCTTTCCGTCGGCGCGGGTCGCTTCGAGAGCTTCTGCGACCAGGATGGTGGCCAGTCCGCGGCCGCCGAACCGTTTGCCGACCTCGGTGTGGTAGAAAACCCGCTGGTTGCCTCGATCAGCGACGGCGGCCAGCCCGACGGTCTCGCCGTCGACGGCGATGGTGTATTTCCCGTCCGCGGCGCTGACAGTGGTCTCGGCGCCGGTCTTGTCCGTGGTCATGGGTTTAGTTATACGGCTCATTTGCGCGGCGCCCTGCCGGTCGGACTTCCTTACCCCGTGTCGACGGATTCAGCCCAACCTTCGTGACGACAGCTCAGGCGGCCGACCGCGGCCCGACCTGGTGATCGGGCAGATGAAACACCGTGGCGGTCACCGGCACGGTGTCCCCCTCGCGCCGCGTCAGCAACGCGGCGTTGTCCGGCAGCTGACGGGGGTTGATCTCCCCTGCCGCGATTCGGCGCAAGTTGTCATGCGCGGCAGCCAGCTGTTCCCGTTTCCGGTACTGGCCGCCGGGGAGTTTGACGCCGGCCCAGACCCCGTATTCCTCCCGGTTCTCGACCGCATACCGGGCGCACAGTCGTTGCTGCGACAGCGGGCACCGCCGCAGACACTGCAGGCGCGCCTCGGTGGCCGACTGCTCATAGGCGCGCGCCTTGGCGGCGCCGTCGCCGTCGTCGTCATCGGCGTAGCCGAACCACAATTCCGGGTTGACCGAGCATGGATTCCCCATCTGCCGCCTCCTTCGGATCAAAACGTATGCGGAATCGTATACACAGGGGGAAGGAGTTGGCAAGATAACGGTGGCAAAAACATATACACCCAGGTCGGCAGATACGCCTGTGTACTATCCGGATATGGCCGGAACGCTACGGTGAGCCGCGAATCGGCGGGGGCGGCGATCCGGGAGTTGCGCGAATCACGCGACTGGTCTCTGGCCGACTTCGCCTCGGTGACCGGCGTGAGCATCATGGGCCTGAGCTACCTCGAGCGGGGCGCCCGCAAGCCGCACAAAGGCACAGTTCAGAAGGTAGAGAACGGGCTTGGCTTGCCGCCGGGCACCTATTCGCGACTCGTGGTGGCCGCCGATCCAGCGTCCGAACTCGAACGGCTGACGGCGGTGACGCCGGCCGAACCGCCGCCCACCCGAGCCGCGGGACCGATCGTGGTGGACCGGCACACCGAGACTCATATGCTCGAGGGATACGCCGAGGCACAGCTCGACGCACTGAACTCGGTGATAGGTCGACTGCCTGCGGAGACATCAAACGAATATGAGACGTATATTCTGTCTGTGATCGGACAGTGCGTGAAGGCCGAGATGCTGGCCGCCAACTCGTGGCGGGTGGCGATCAACGCCGACGCAGCGTCGGCAGGACGGCTTATGCAGCATCTGCAGGCATTGGAGGCGACCCGGGGCGCGCTCCTGGAGCGGATGCCGACGAGCCTCAGTGCGCGCCTTGATCGGGCGTGTGCGCAGTCGTCGCTGCCCGAAGCGGTGATCGCAGCGCTGCTCGGAGTCACCGCGGTGGAAATGTGGGACATCCGTAATAGGGGAGTCATCCCACCCGGAGCGCTTCCCCGCGTGCGGGCATTCGCCGACCTGGCCGACGACATCGACACCGCCGGCAACGAGGGGGAGGGACAGTGAGCGGAAGCGAACTGACGGCATTGAGCCGTGCGCACGAATTGTTCGCGGGCACCACTCGAGACGCCGCAGCCGATGTCCGGCTGGACCCATATGTTGGACTGCTGGAGCGCGTTTCGGGTTTGAATACCATTGCGGGACATCAGCTTTACCAGTCAGCGGTCAAGCGCAGCCGGGAAGTACTGCAATCGGCGGCGAGCACTGACGCCGTGGTGGCCGCCACCGTGGCACAAGCCCACCGGGACCACGCCACCGCTCGAGCGCAGACCAAGAGCGTTCTCGACGAGGCCCGCGCCGACACCGCGGTGCCGGACAACCCGATCGCGCAGCGCGAAGCGATCCGCCGGCGGGCGGCGCGGTTGCGCGCGCAACAGGAGCATGTCCAGGCGGCGCGTCGGCGGGCCCGACGGCATCGATCGAGATGGCGTCCGTTGAGCTATCGAATATCGCACCGCGACCGCACCCCGGCCGGGCTGCGGTTGCCGCCGGCGAACACCCGGGCCGGCATCGCGGTACGGGCAGCGCTGTCGCGGCTGGGCCGGCCCTACGTGTGGGGCGCAACCGGCCCGGACCGGTTCGACTGCTCGGGCTTGACTCAGTGGTCCTACGCGCGGGCGGGAATCCATTTGGACCGCACCACATATCAGCAGATATACGACGGAATCCCCGTCCCGCACGCCCAGGTCCGACCCGGCGACCTGGTCTTCCCCAGCGCGGGACACGTGCAGATGGCGATCGGCAACAACCTGGTTGTCGAAGCACCCCACTCCGGCGCTACGGTGCGGATCAGCCCACTCGGGACCGGCGTGCAAATCCGGCGTCCACTCGGGTGACGGCGATGGTTGTCGAGCGTCGACCCGATCAGTACGGTCAAGCCATGGCAGAGCAGGCCGGGCTGTCGATCGGCGCGATTGGGGAGCAGCAGGCCGCGCTGTCGACGCAGCACTCCGCAGTCAGCGACGCCGACCGCGCCCTGGCCGAAGCCCTCGCCGGCGCGTACGCGGCAACTGTCGAGGGCATCAGACGCCTCGACGCGATCGCGGCCGAGATCGACGGCGCGGTAAGCAATCAGGCCGCCCTCGGATTGGACACCGCGATCGGTGCCCGTGAATTCCAGAAGTTTCTGATCGCCAAGCACCGCGAGATCTCTGCGGTGGTGTCAGACGCCCGCGACCTCGACAGCGCGAAGAAGGCCGTGCTGGAGCAACTGAGCGGGCACTACACCACGTCCGCCGGCTAGCAGTTCACGGTACCGGCGCGATGCCGGCTGTGCACAGGAGTGAATTGTCGACGACGTGGCCGCTGGCTACTGTCGCCACCATGTTCGGGCAGCGAAGCGATGGCGACGCCTGACGAGGTGCTCGCTGCGGTCGAGCACGTCAGGCAAAGCACTGGCGACCCAAACGCCTGGTTGACCGGTTTGACACCGCAGGAAGTAACGGATGCGGCGTCGGTATTCGCGGCAAGTCCGTCGCGCCTCGACGGGCTTGTTTCCTGTATCCGCCAGCAGCATCCGGACCTCTTCGATTCGAAAACGGGGGAGAAAATCTACCCGCCGCGGACGAAGCCAACCGCCATTCCGCAACGTGGCGCCGCAGCCTCCGATCATCAGGAAGGCGATGCGGCCGACGCGATCCGGAATGCGGAAGTAGCTCTGGCGCATCAGAACTCGACAACCGCCCAGGTCGACCTGCAGGTGGTGACGGCAGTTCTCAATGCGCACCAGAAGAACGCCGCCGGTAGGGAGGCCCTCAGCGAGCTACAGCGCGACGTCGAGGGCGCGGTGGCTACCCGATCTGATCTGGACACCCCGGCCGGAGCGCGGGACTTCCAGCGGTACCTGATCGGCAAGCTCAGGGACATCCGCGCCGTGGTCGCGGGCGCGAACCTCGATGACACGTCCAACTCGGCGCTGATGGCGGCGTGGACGTCGCTGTACACCGCTGCCCAGCCCGGCGCCGATGCCGGGGACAACCAGCAACGGCCAGCTGGGCAATCCGTCGATACCCCGGCGCGGCGAGTCACCCAAAACCGTCCGGCAGCAACGGAATCCGATCTGAATCCGTATTTCGATGCACTGCCGGATGACGATTTCGGCCCGCCGTCGGAGGACATGCCGGCCCAAAGCGCACCGGCACCGGCCCCGACGACCGAGGGTGTGCCGAACTTTCCCCCGTTTGGCGGGGGAGGGATTCCGGGTGGTGCGGCGTTGCCCGGCTTGGGCATGCCGGGGGGATTTCCGCTGTCTGGACCGCTGCCGGGTAGCGACCAACTGTCTCCGAGGGATTCCGCCGACGCACCGCCAGAATCCGACGACCCGTCGGACGATTCGCCGTCCGCGAAGGACGTTCACGATCAGGTCGGCCATGAAGACGCCGAACCCGCGGCGACTCACCCTGCCGGCCCGACGACCGTGACGCTGCCCGACGGCGAGACGCTCACCGCCGCCAGCCCGCAGCTGGCCGCCGCTATCGAGGCTGCGGCGGGTGGGACGCCCATCCCTGATGCCTTCCGGCACGAGGGCATGACGATCCCGCCGCCGGGGACGGCGGTCACCGACCCGGTGGACCCGTCGCAGCTCACGCCCGGAGACATCGGGATGTTCACCGATCGCCATGCGCTTGCCCTCGGCGAAAGCAGGGCCCTGGTCAACGGTCAGATCCAGCACATTTCCACCGTGAGTGGGCCGAGCTTCTTAGGCTGGGAGCATCCTCCGGTGCCGGTCAGCGCACCCGCACCGGAAAAACCCGACCCACCGGCGCCCACCAGGCCGGCCAGGGCCGACCGACCCCAGAGCGCGTAGTAACGAATCCGGCGCCCGCCGGAACATCTAAAGGAGAGAGCGGATGGCAGACCGAATCCACGTGGTACCCGCCAACTTGCGTGAAGCCGCCGGCCACCACCAAGAGACATCGGAGTATCTGCGGACCCTGCCGTCCTCGCATCGGGCAATCCAGCAGAGTCTGGATTCACTGGGCCCGATCTTCGGCGACCTGCGGGAGGCGGGACGCGCACTGCTGGAGCAACGACGGCAGTGCTACGAGCAACAAGCTGACAACCACGCAGAGATTGCCGACAACCTGACAAAATCGGCCAACATGTGGGAGCAGCACGAGTCGGAAGCCGTCGACAAGATCGAACGCATCTCTGACGACGGTCGATGACTGAGGCCGACCCCGCGTTCGACACCGTTCACCCGAGCGGACACATCCTGGTCCGTTCCTGCCGCGGTGGTTACATGCACAGCGTCACGTTGAGCGAGGCGGCGATGCACACCGATGCCGAAAGCCTGACGCAGGGCATCTTGCTGACCGCTGATGTCTCCTACCTCAAGGCGGTGATGGAAGTGCGCGGTGAGATCGTGGCGGCCGGCTACACCCCGTCGGCCGAGGTTCCCACCGCGGATGATCTCGATACCGCGATCGAGAGACTGGTCGCGCACGAACTGCCACGGCGAGGCAACCCGAAGCGGTGATTCGGGCTAGCGGATCCAGGTCTGGACGGCGTCTCGATCCGGGGCGATATCGGTGGGGGGCTCGACAGGATTGGCGCCGAACAACTCTCGCGCTCGAGCAAGCAGCGCGCGTACTTCATTCAGCTGCTGCTGCATCCCTGAATCAGCCACCCGCTCACGCTACCCAGACGAAGTTATTCCCACAATTCACCGCAATCTCCGGCGGCTCGGGCCGCCTTTGTGGCCGGCTTCTCATGGAAGTTGTGAAACCGCAGATGACGGTACGCTTGGACGGTGGCAGTCTTCGGTCGGAATACGGCGCGGCAGCGCCTCCGCAGAGCTGCCCGAGAATCGCTGAAGATTCCGGCCTTCAGCGCTCCTGTCGATTGCACTCCATGGGTGACGGGCGGACTTTGGCCTGCTGAGCTGTCGACGGTGACCGCGGACACCGCTCCACTTGTCAAATATCTGAAGGCAGACTTACAGCGAATCGTCGATTCGGCAAACGAAGAATTGAAAGGCATTCGGCGAGCGGGATGGGCTGATTCCAACCGGCAGGCCGAAGAAGCGCGAGTCATCACTGAAGCGCGTGCTTTTGCCGTGAGACGAGTTGAGTCGACAGTTCGTCATCTCCGTAACATGAAGCAGAAATTGCCGGCGGCGGAGTATCGGCCGATAAATGGCGCCGACGAGGCGGAGAAGACAACGCGTTTCAAACTCGCCCCTCCGCGACCGGAGGCGACCGAGCCGCCGGACGAGCCCGCGCCACCGAGCCCGCAACTCCCCGAATACGAAGACCGGCCGGCGGCTCCCGTCGAGCATCCGGACAGCTGGGAGCCCGCGGCGGAGACGCCGGAACAAGCTCCCCCGGTAGTCGAACCGACGACTCCCGAACCGACAACGCCGGAGCCGACCTATCCGGTCGTGTCGGATGACTCCGAGGTGCTCGCGGAGATCGCAACGGTGCTTCAGGAGATCGCGCCGCTGGCGGAGGCTCCGGTGGATCACACCCCCAGTCACCAACCCGTCGAACGTGCTCCGGAGCAGCCGGCCGCCCAACCGCCGAGCCCACCGCCCGCCATCCACCGGGCGGAGCCCGAGATCGATGACGCGGAGACCACACGTCACCAGGCGCCGGTGGTGGAACCCGAGTCGGACCGCGAACGGATCGAACGTCTGCTCAAATTCGTTGCGCGGCAGGAACCGGGGTTGCGCTGGGCTATCGGCAAGCGCGACGACGGCACCACGCTGTTGGTGACCGACCTTGCCCACGGCTGGATACCGCCCGGAATCACGTTGCCCGCCGATGTCGGTCTGCTGGGACCGGGCCGGCGCACCGGCGCCGCGACGGCGCTGCTCGGCCCGACATCGTTGTTGGCGACCTACGCCCCCGGAGACCCGCTGGGTTGGGCGACCGATTACGACGCAACCGAGACCTCCTCGCGGCCTCGTGAGCTGCCGCTGGTCGACGACCTGGGTTGGCTGGTGGGTGAGGCGACGCACTGGCGGGACGGCTTGCCGCGGATGGTCAATACGCTGGCCAAGGCGGGTGCTTCGGGAACGGGCATTCTCGACGCCGAAATCGACATATTGCGGGTTTACCTCGACACATCGCGATACCAGCTGCTGGCGCAGTATCCCGACATCGATCCCGGGCTGCTGTTGAATTGCCTGCTGCTGGCCGCCACCGAAGGCATTGCCACCAAGAACCCGGTGAACGCGAATTATCACTTCGCATGGTTTCAAATGCTGAGTGCGCCGACGGCCAGCGGATGGAAGGCTGGCCCTTGATGGGTCGCGTGGCTTAGCCCGCAGACAATGAATTGACGCTGGTCGGAGGGGTCGAGATACTTTCATGATGTCGGGGCCGGGCAGTCGTGCGCAGCTGAGCGACAAGGATCTCGTCGAAGCGGTCCTGCGTGAACTGAGCGAAGCCGCCGACAAGTGGGAAGAGTTCGTGGGTCAGGCCGAGACGATTACCTACAGCGTCGATCTCGGCGATATTCAGGCCGTTGCAAACTCAGACGGCCGACTGGTCGACTTGGCGCTGCATCCAAGCGTTATGTCCGGCTACTCCCACGGTGAATTGGCCGACAGGGTGAACCTCGCTGTCGCAGCATTGCGCGAAGAGGCCGAAGCCGAGAACCACGCGCGGTATGGCGGGGCCCTGCAGTGACGTGGGATCCGTTGTCGCTCAAGGCACTCGAGTTGCTAACGCGCGGACATGAGCTCTACGGGCCCCTCGGTTGCGACGCCGGGCTCGACGGGACGCCGGAGCACCTTCGGCAGCGTGCGAATCGGCTCACCGGGATCGGCGCCGCGCAGGGGGGGCCGGGCCACCTGCAGGCGGTCACTGAATTGCGCCGCACGGCTGACGCCGACAGCGAAGTGGGCGCGGTACTCGCCGATGCGCGTGACGTTCACAGCGCGGGCTGGCACGGCACCCGCCGGATCCTCGACGACGCGCACAACGACTCGATGCCTGCGGCGGATACCTCGGTGGGGCAGCGAGAAGCGTTGCGGCGAACAGTGGCTCGGCTGCATCAGCAACGACACCACCTGCGCCGGTCGTATCGGCGCTCGCACCTGCGGGGGCGGCAGTTACGACGGTTGAGCTACGTACGGGGGCGTCACGCGTCGCGTTCGGGCGGACTTCCGCTCAGCATGGTTCGATACGAAAAAGCCCAACCGCCGGGTCATGTCAGACAGCGGATCGCGGCGGCACTGGATCACCTGGGCATCACCGATCCGGCGGCCCGCCGTCGCTGGATGCGAGGATACGAGACGTTGATCGCCAGGGAGTCCGGCGGGCGCCCCTCGGTGATCGCGTCCGATCCGGCGACGGCACCCGGCGTCATGCAGCCCGACGGTCGCGGCGCAGGTTTCGCGCGCGGTATCGCCCAGACGATTCCGGCGACCTTCGCCCGCTACCACCAACCGGGCACGTCGACCAACATCTACGATCCGATCGCCAACATCTGCGCATCGATGAACTATGTGATCCATCGCTACGGCGTCAGCCTCGACGGCCGGAATCTCGCCGCGATGGTGCAGCAGGCGGATGCACATCGACCGCCGAAAGGATACTGACCGTGCCGCTCAATCTGTCGAACCGAGACCAGAACTCCGGCCACCTGTTCTACAACCGCAGACTGAGGGCCGCGATCACCCGGTTCTCGGTACGGATGAAGCATGATGACCGCAAACAGCAAGCGGCAGTAGCATTGTCGATGGTGTTCGTGCTCATCGGAATCGGCTGGATGGCGCTGCTGCACATCATGAAACCCGCCGGCCTGGTGGGGCAGTCCGCGATCATCGGAAACCGCGACACCGGCGCAATTTACGCGAAGATCAACGGCCGACTGTATCCAGCGCTCAACCTGACGTCTGCGCGGCTGGCGGTTGGCAACGCAGCCACGCCGACCTGGGTCAAGGCGTCCGAGATCGCCAAGTATCCGACCGGGCCGATCGTCGGAATCCCCGGTGTGCCTGACAGTCTCAGCATCACACAGAGTTCGGAGTCGGCATGGTCGGTGTGCGACACCGCGCCCACTCGGGGCACCGGCACGGTTCCGTTGGTGACGTCGATTGCCGGGGAGCTGTCGACGACGGGCCGGGCGGCAGCGATGGAGCCTGCGCAGGCCATCCTGGTCACCCATAAAGGCGCGACCTATGTGGTCTGGGGCGGGCAACGGTCACAGATCGACCCCACGGACCGATCGGTCACGTTCAACCTGGGCCTGGATCCGGGCGTGACCTATCCGATCGAGATCTCCAACGCCCTCTTCGACGCCATGCCGGCGACGGAACCCCTTGTGATTCCGGCGATCCCAGAACTCGGCGCGCCGTCGACATGGCTGCCGGGCTCGACGGTCGGCAGCGTCCTGGAAACTCAGGACGCCAACGGGACCGTCACCGGCTTCTACACGTTACTGCCCGACGGCGTGCAGAAAATCACCAGCTTTGTGGCCGATCTGCTGCGCACCGCGCTGGCCCAGGGCTCTGCCACACCGACGTTGATCTCCCCTGACAAGCTGATTCACATTCCAGCGGTCGAAGTCCTCAACGTCGGCTATTACCCGTCGGGAAAGCTGAATTTCGTTGATATCGCGGCTAATCCGGTGACCTGTGTCGCATGGCAGAAGCAGTCGACTGACCCGCAGGCGACCATCGCCATCTTCAGCGGGCGGGGTCTGCCGGTGCCGATCACCATGGATTCGCGCCTGGTTCGGCTGGTCCGCGACGATCGTGCGCCCGAATCAGTCGAGGCGGACCAGGCGTTGGTTTTACCGGGGGCGGCGAACTTCGTCGCGACGACCAGTGGTGTCGCCACCTCGGGTAGCCGCGAAAGCCTGTATTGGGTTTCGCCGCAGGGCGTCCGATTCGGAGTGCAGTGGGATAGAAGGACTTTGGATCCACTGGGCCTGGATCCGGGCAGCGCCGTCCAAGCGCCGTGGCCGATCGTCCGCACGTTCGCGGCCGGGCCGGCCATCAGTCATGACAGCGCGCTGTTGGCGCGCGATACCGTCACCGGCGCCGGCGCGGTTGCGCCGGTCCCCGAACCCAACCCATCACTCGGAGGCTAGGGCATGTCCAAGCGCGGTTTCGTACGGGCGGCACGCAAGCCACCGCCGACGGTTCCACCGGTGCGGGTGGCGGTCCCTCCGCCGCTGGCGTTGCCGGAACGGGAGCCCCGCAACATCTTGCTGATGATCGCGCTGCCGGCGCTGCTGGTCGGGATCATCGGAACCCTGGTGGTGATGTACACGTCGGGGGTCCGATCGCTGCAGTCGGGGTTCTTCCCGATGATGGGGCTGGCCGGGTTCGGCGCGTTGATGTTCAGCGGGCGCTTCGGACGAGGGCGGCGGATCTCGTGGGGCGAGCAGGAAAAGCAACGCCGCATTTACCTGCGTCAGCTCGACGACGACCGTGAGGAAGTCCAGCGCGCCGCCCAAGAACAACGGCGCAGTCAACTGTTCGTGCACGGCGAGCCTGAGCGGCTGGACACCGTTATCGGTGGACCGCGGATGTGGGAGCGCCGCGTCAATGACCCGGATTTTCTCGACGTCCGTCTCGGCATCGGCATCCAGCAGGCCAGCGACTCGGCGGTGTCGTTGCAGTGGCCGGAGGTCCCGATCGGCGAGGAGCTCGAACCGGTCACCGGCGGCGCGCTGCGCGACTTCATTCTCGAGCAGAGCAAGATTCGCGGAATCGGCAAGGTGTTGAGTCTGCGGTCCAAGCCCGGCTTCAGCTTCATCGGACCCGATCCCGCCGAGCTGCATCATCTAGCCCGGTCGATCCTGTGCGAATTGGCCGTGTACCACAGCCCGAATGACCTGAAGCTGATGGTGGTCACGCGCCATCCCGAGCTGTGGTCGTGGCTGGTGTGGCTGCCGCACAATCAGCACGACGAGATGTTCGACGCGTGTGGTCTGCGCCGCTTGCTGTTCGCCTCACCGACCGAGCTGGAGGAGGCGCTCGACGCTGAACTGCACCGCAAGGGCCGTGGGCCATGGACGCCGCCGGTCGGGACCAGCCCGACGTCGATGCCGTCCGCGTTGGAGTCGTCGGGGTTGAGGCTCGGACCGCACTGGGTGATCGTCGACGACAACATCGGAACGCCCGAGCAGTGGGAGGGCGTGACCGGGCAGAAGGGCATGGCCGGCATCACGGTGCTGCGGCTGGCGACGCGGCCCGGTGTCGGCGTCGGCTTTGCCGACGAAGACCAGCGTTTCGATCTGCGCGAAGGCCGGTTGTATCACCGCGATGCGTTCTACGCGGTGGCCGACATGCTCGCCGAGAGCACCGCCAACAGGTATGCCCGTGCCATCGCGCGCTGGTCCCCGATGAGCGCGGGGGAGTTGTCCGAAACCGACAGCCAGGCAGGGGAATTGCTGCGTGCCCTGGGCATCAGCGATCCACGTCAACTGGACGTCGATCGGCTCTGGGCCGAGAGCCGCGGGCGGGGCGACGCGAAATGGGCGATGGTACCGGTCGGAGTGAAGCCCGGTGGCGAACTGCAGTACGTCATCTTCCGCGCGAAAGACTTCGGCGGCTTCGGTTTCCACTCCGTGGTGATCGGAACCTCCGGTGCGGGCAAGTCGGAGTTCTTCCTGTCGTTGTGCAACGGCATCGCGCTGACCCATTCGCCCGAGACATTCATCGTGATCTTCGTCGACATGAAATTCGAGTCGGCCGCCCAGGACCTGGCGGGCTTGCCCCACGTCGCGGGCTCGCTGTCCAACCTCGGTAAGGACGAGCGGCACCTGGCCGAACGAATGCGTAAAGCGATCGACGGCGAAATCCACCGGCGCTACCGGCTTTTCAAGGAGGCTGGTGCGCGCGATGCCAACGAGTACGAGGAAATGCGACTGGCGGGCCGCGATCTGGAACCCGTGCCCATTCTGCTGGTCATCATCGACGAGTATCTGGAGTTGTTCCACCATCACCAAGAGTGGATACAGCTGGTCATCCACATCGGTCAGGAGGGCCGCGGCTGTAACGTCTTCTTCACCCTCGGCGGCCAGCGCCTGGATCTGTCGTCGCTGAGCAAGGCGAAGAGCAACATCGCATTCCGGGTTGCGCTGCGCGCAGAGACCGCCGAGGATTCGCGCGACGTCATCAACAGTGACGCCGCGCTGCACCTGCCGTCGAAGGAAAACGGGTACGCGTTGCTCAAAGTCGGCCCGCGTGACTTGGAACCGTTCCGGTGCTTTTATCTGTCGGCGCCGTTCGTGTTGCCCAAGAAGGTCGCGAACGTCAATCGGACGATCGACGTGAGCTTTTCCCAACCGCGCCCGCTCACCTGGGAGTACCAGCCGCTCAGTGCCGAAGACACCGCGGCTCTTGCGGTTGCCGACGAGCCCGAGGAGCCCGACGAGTTCCTGTTCCATGCCGACGGCTTCCGAAAGAAGAAGCTGCTCGACGTCATCCGCGATTCACTGGTGTCGAACCAGGCCCGACTGCCTCACCAAATCTGGCTTCCCCCACTGGAAGTCAGCGAGGCGGTTGACGCGCTGGTTGGATATTGGCGCGGCAAGCCCTGGCACGTCGACTACGGGCAGAACCCGGGCCTGGCCTTCCCGATCGGCATCGTCGACATTCCCGAAGATCACACGCAGCTCGTGCATGTGATCGACGCCGAGATGGACAACGTGATCGTGGTGGGAACGGCCCAGCGCGGCAAGAGCACCACACTGATGACGTTGATGACGTCGGCCGCATTGATGTACCGCCCGGAGCGGGTGACGTTCTTCTGCATCGGCGCGGCGCTTTATCCCATGGAAGAGCTTCCGCACGTGGCCGGTGTCGTCAGCCTGAACGACACCGAGGGGGTGTCGCGGACGATAGCCACGATCGAGGGATTGATTCGCGCACGAGAGGCGTCGTTCAAGCACTATCAGATCGACATTTCCGAGTTCCGTGAACGAAGGTTCGGGGCGGCCGGCGGCGGGGGAACCGACCCGGAAGACAAGTTCGGCGATGTATTCCTCATCATCGACAACTACGGGGACCTCTACGAGAAGGACTTCGCGATGGGCGATCGCGCGATCGCCGTTGCCCGCCAAGGGTTGTCGTACGGCGTCCACGTCATGACGAGTGCCAATGGCTGGTTCGTCGGCCAGAAGCAGGGCTTGCTGAACGTCTCGAACGCCCGGATTCAGCTCCGGTTGAGTAACCCCGACGAGTCGCAGATGGGTGGTTCCATGGAGCGGCGCAGGGCGGCGCGGAACACCCTGGACCGGCCCGGGTTCGGTCTCACCCGAGAAGGTCACGAAATGCTGGTGGGAGTGCCCGAGATCACCGGAACCGAAGGTGAGCGGGTGAACGCCCGCGGTGTCGGTTCCGTCATCGCTGAGGTCACCGGTGCGGACCGGGTGGAACGGCTGTCGCGGCTGCCTGAGCGGGTGGCGCTGGCCCAGATCATCGAGGTGTACGAGCGCTCGCCGGACGCGGCCGATCCGCTCAACCTCCCGTTCGCCATCGGCGAGAGCGGGCTGCAACCGGTGGCCCTGCCTCTCCGGGTTCTGCCCAACGTGATCATCATGGGTCGCCAGCTGTGCGGCAAGACGACGACACTGGCGGCCATCGGTCAGGCGATCACGCAACGTTTCACTCCGGAGCAAGCCCAGATCACCGTGATCGACCCCAAGACCACACTGATTGGAAAGATCCGGGGCCCGCACGTGCGGGCTTACGCCTACACCGCAGACGACATCGACGCCGTGGTCGCCGAGCTGGTGGCCGAGCTGCGCGATCGCCTGCCACCGTCGGGTCTGACGCAGGAGGAACTGCTCGACCTCAAGTCGTGGGAGGGCCCGCGCCAGTTCGTCTTGATCGACGACGAAAACGAGCTCAGGCCGCACAACCAGGTCATAAAGCCGGCCGCGACTGCGCCGTTGTGGCCGCTGATCGAGCGCAGTCGGCAGATCGGTCTGCATGTGATAGCTACGCGCCTGCCCGGGAACTGGGCCGGTCAGGTGGTGATGAACCCGTTCCTGCAGAAGATGAACGGATCCCGCTCGCCGATCCTGTTCATGGACAACGACCCGGCGAACGTCAAAGTCTTCGCGAGGATCAGTGCCCAACAACTGCCGCCGGGGCGTGGCCTGTTGGTCACGACAGAGGGCGATATTGAAGGAGTGCTGGTGGGTACCCCCGAATCGGGTGAGTAGCGATGTCAGCCGGTATTGCATAAATTCGCTTGTACGCGCCAGAAGAAAACACCTTAGACTCGGGAAATTCCGCAGGGCAGCTCTGCGGATCAAAACATGGGGAGACGGTATGTCGATACTCGATGTTTCGCCGGAGGCCGTCAACGTGTCGTCGTTGACGGAGTCGGTGGTCACCGGAGAGATGGCGGCCACCACCGCGGCGGGTTCCGCTGCCTTGACCGGTGTCGTGCCGA
>Ga0302326_10007394_pt1 | contig 24452 bp, 18 predicted proteins | sample Palsa_T0_3_FD_202264 | JGI IMG/M metagenome (GOLD analysis project Ga0302326, IMG submission 202264) | Peat permafrost microbial communities from Stordalen Mire near Abisko, Sweden - Palsa_T0_3 | ecosystem: Environmental > Terrestrial > Soil > Palsa > Peat permafrost | place: Sweden: Abisko... | reverse complement strand
CCCCCGAGCGCGTGAACTCATCCGTGTGGCACACCCCGGTGGCTTTCAGCTCCACCAGAACCTCCCCCGCCTTCGGTCCCTCAAGATCCAGCGTCACTATCTCAAGCGGCTTCCCCGCCGCCGTGGCAATCGCTGCGCGTGTTTTCATGGGTTCGGTTCCTGCTACGAGAGGCTAATTCGGTCAAGCATAGATGCGGCCCGGCAGCCCATAAATAAAGGCCCCGCGCAGCGGCTGCGCAGGGCCTTCGGACGTCGGGGTCTTAGGCCTCAGGCGGCCAGAACGCCCTTTTTCTTCGCGGCGTCCGTGGCCAGGAGGTCCATGAGCGGCGGCGACAGGCAGTCGTAGGGCTCAAGTCCCAGCTCCTTCAGACGCGCGCGCACGGCGCCCATCTGGTCAGGCTTGGTGCCCGACTCGATGATCGAGGAGACGAACGCGGCGAAGCGCGGCTCCTCCCAGCCCTCTTCCTTCGAGAGCTCCGTATGGAAGAAATCCAGGCCGTGGAAGGGGTGGGCCTTGTTCTCGATGCGCCCGTACATGTGCACGCCGCAGCCGCTGCAGGCATAGCGCTGAATGGGGGCCTTTTCGTCCACGATCTTCAGCTTGTTGCCGTTGGCCGTCACCGTCACCTTGTCGCGGCTGATGACGCCGATGACCGAGAACGTAGCGCCGGCGGGCTTCCAGCACTTGGTGCAGCCGCAAGCGTGGTTGAAAGCGACGTTGCCGCCGATCTTAACCGTCACCGGGCTGCTGGTGCACTTGCAGGTGAGTGTGCCGCCGCCGAAGTTCGCGGCGCCCTTCTTGACTCCGTTATCAACCGACGGATGGATCTTGGTTGCCATGGTAATCGTGCCTCGTCACTTGGGTTTGTAGGTCTTGCGCCGGCCCCGCAGCGGGCTTCAGTCGGCATCCTGCATGGCCGCGGCCAGCTGCGGCGCGTGCCGCAGCAGCCCGTGCCGATGGATCTTGCGATAGATGGTGCGCCGGCTGATATGCAGCCGTGCGGCGGCCGCGCTCACGTTCCATTGGCATGACTCGAGCATGCGGCGCAGCGCATCGCGCTCCGCGCCGCTGAGCACGCTCTCGCCCTCGACATCGAGGGCAGCGTCGGCGTCAGTACGGCTGACATCCTCGGCCACACACCCGGCCAGCCATTCCTCATTGAAGTCGGCGAGCGTCAGATGCTCCCCACTGCGCAGGGCGAGCATGGTGCGCACGACGTTGCGCAGCTGACGCACGTTGCCGGGCCAGGAGTGGCGCGCCAGGCGCGTCAGCAGCGCCGGCTCGATCTCGATCGCCTCAGCGCCGGCCTCGCCGCGCAGCAGCTTCATGATGAGTTCAGCACTGTCGGTCCGCTGGCGCAGCGGCGGCAGCCGCACCGTAATGCCGTTCAGGCGGTAGTAGAGATCCTCGCGGAACTGACCCTTCGCAATGAGATCGAGCGGGTGGTGCTGGGTGGCGCTGATGACGCGCACATCGACGCTCACTACCTTGCTGGCTCCGAGGGGCATCACTTCGCGGTCCTCGATGACGTTCAGGAGACGCGTCTGCAGCGTGACTGGCATGTCACCGATCTCATCCAGGAACAGCGTGCCGCCGTTGGCCTGGAGGATGCGGCCGATGCCCCCTTCGCGCGTCGCACCCGTGAAGGCGCCGGGCTTGTGGCCGAACAGCTCGCTCTCGATGAGGGTTTCGGGGATCGCCGCGCAGTTGACGGTCACGAAGGGCTTGTCGGCGCGGTTGCTGGCATTGTGGATGGCACGCGCACAGAAACCCTTGCCGGTGCCGGTCTCGCCCAGCAGGAGCACCGAGATATCGCGGTCCACGACGCGGCGCAGCACCTCGATGTTGTGCTGCATGGTCGCATCGGCCGATTGCAGGCACTCGAGCGTGCCGCGCGCGACGACCGGGGCGGCCGCCTCGGCGCCCGCGACGCTTACCTGCGCGCGGCGCGGTGCGTCGACGGGCGGGTGCACGGTGGCGAACCAGCGGCGCGCCGCTGCCTTGGGCGACAGCGCCTCGGCGCGGTAGCCGCGCTGCGCGGCAAGACGCGTCAGGGTCGCGAGCGTCGTCTCGAGGACCTGCTCGACGCGCTGCCCGCACACGGCCTCGTGGTTGCGCTGCCCGAGGAGCGTGAGACCTGAACGGTTGACGCCCCTGATGATGCCCTGGTCATCGAAGGCCAGCACGCCCTCGCCGGGGGTGCTGACGAACTCCGCGCAGCGATGGAAACGCACCAGGTGCAGGTCGCGGCAGGCGGAGAGCAGCGTTCGGTTCTCGACATTGGTGGCCGCCATCTCCACCAGCGCGAGCGTATGGCTCTGCGGGTTGGAGGAGGAGCCGGAGATATCCAGCGCCGCAAGCAGCTCCCCGCGCATGTCGAAGATCGGCGCGGCGCAGCAGGTCAGAGCGGTATTCTGGGCGAGGAAGTGATCGGTCCTGTGGATGACGACGGAGCGGCCGGTGGTGAGGCAGGTGCCCATGCCGTTGGTGCCCATCTCCCGCTCGCTCCACATCACGCCTTCGCGGAAGCCGCTGCGACGCGCGGTGGCGGAGAACCCGGTATCGCCGACGTAGCTGAGGATGACCCCGTCGCGGTCGGTCAGCATGATGCTGTACTCGGAATGCTTGATCAGCTTGCCGAGTGCCTCCATCTCGATGCGCGCGATGCCAAGCAGAACGCCCAGGCGATCGCGGCGCGCCTGCAGGTCCGCCGCCTCTACGCTGTTCGGGCGCTTGATCTCCTGCGGATCTAGGGCATACGCGTTGAGGCAGCGGCTCCAGGATGATCGGACCAGGTCCGTGATCGGAAGCTCTGCCCCGTGCCGACGGACCAGATTGCCAATGTGGTCCGCATGACTGTGGGACGCGGGTCGCGCACGCATCATAACCAAGACTCCCCCTCAACCTGCCGGATCGACGGTCGTCTACGGCGGTGGACAGCCGAACTTACACTCCGGCGCGCCGTGGTAGTTGAACCGCACGAACGCAAGGATGCGCCACAAATCGTCGTCCGTCTTCACGACCTGACCCATCTGTGGCATCGGCCCAACAACATTCTCCTGCGCCTTGCGGCTGTACCCCTTGCTCTGCAGGATCTGGGTGCCATAGGCGACCAGCCGGAACAGGGTGTCGTCGTCGCCGCCATAGACCCAGGTGTCGTTGGTGAGCGGCGGACACATGCCGCCGCCTCCGGTGCCCCCGTGGCAACCGTTGCAGCCATAGTTAAGGTAAAGCTTGTTGCCCGCGGCCACCGCATCGGCGTCGGTGTCCTTGTAGGGGTTCTTGAGCGTGCCCTGGGGCGACGAATCGGCCCGCTGCACCGGGGTCATGGTGCCGCCGGTCGGGGCGGCTACGGGTGCACCGGCCGCCGGGGCGGGTGCACCCGCGGGCGGAGTCTGCTGCTGTGCGTAAATCAGGGAAGATGTCAGGCCTGCCAGGCAAAGAATCAACGTTCTCTTAAGCACTACGCGCCTCTGTTTCACTGCTCGCAATTGCGTCCCTTTTAGGCTCCCGGTCGCGACGCTGGCCCATCCAGGAGCTTGATCACCTTCGGATCTCCCTTGTCACGCGCGATCGACAGGGCGGTATCACCCCGGTCGGTCTGTGCCTTCACATTCGCACCGGCACGCACCAGCAGCTCAACCATGTCGGCACGGCTGTTGGCGACCGCAATCATCAGTGCAGTGACCCCGCCGCTGTTCTTGGCGTTCACGTCGGCTCCCTTCTGGATGAGCGCCTGCACCAGGGGTTCGGAATGGTTGGCGGTGGCCAGCATGAGCGGCGTGTAGCCACCCTCTCCCACCGGCCGGGCCGGGTCGGCGCCGGCCTGCAGCAGCGCGACCGCGGCATTCTCCTTGCCATACTGGGCTGCAATGCCAAGCGGGCTTAAGTCCTGCTTGCTGAGCGCATTGGGATCGGCGCCCTTGGCAGCGAGGATCTTCACGTCTTCGGGACTGTCGAGGTAGGCCGCCGTCATGAGCGGCGTCCAGCCATCGCGGTCACGCTCGTTGGGGTCGGCACCGTGCGCGATCAGTAATTCCACCATGGAGGGCTCTGCCATGATGATCGCGTGGTGCAAGGGGGTCTCGCCCTGCAGGTCCTGGGCGGAAACGGAAGCGTGCTTCTTCTCCAACAGGTAAACGACGCGCTTCTGGTCGTTGGCCATCACCGCGTTGTTGAGCTCGGTATTGACATCGGCCCCGTGCGCCAGCCACTCGTTGAGCTGCGCGATGCTGACCGTTGCCGTCGCCTGCTTGGGCTCCGGTGCTGCCGGCTTATACGGGCCGTGGGCGGGAAGATCGCCGCCGATGATGCAGTCATCGCAGCTGACCAGCGGCACGCCGTAGTCCACGAGGATCGCGCGGATCGCATCCTTCTGCTCGTGCAGCGCCTTATTGAGACTCTGCTGCAGAGCCTTGTCGTTGCGGCGTACGGCGACCGCCATATCGAACTCGAGCGGCGTCGAGTCATCGAGCATGTTGACCGGCTGCAGCGTGATGGGCGCGTGCTGCATAGTCTTGAAGTAGCCCGCCATCGGGCCCCACACGGCCGCCACGTCGAGCTTGCCGTCGATCACTTCCTGTACCTGGTAGCTCGGCTGATCCTTGGCGACGAGGTCAGCGTCATGGCTTAGGTAATGGATCTGCACGCTGCCGACGCCATGGTTGGCGAGTGCCTCGCGCACGGCGGAGGTCTGGTACACGCCGACCTTGAGCTTCTTCAGCCGCGGGTCGTCGAGATTCTTGAAGTCGTAGGCGCGCTCGCTGCGATACACCAGCACGAAGGTCGTGCGGTAGAGCGGCGCGGTGGTGATGACGTCATCGGCATCGACCGGCATGTCGATCATGACGTCGCATTGCTCGGCATCGAGAGTAGTGCGGGTCTGGCCGCGCTCGACACCGGGGCGGTAGTAATACTCGACCGAGGTGTCCATCGCCTTGGCGAGCACGGTCGCGATCTTGTTCTCGAAGCCCTCGCCCTTGTTGTTGGAGAGCGGCATATTGCCCGGGTCGGCACACACCCGCAGCGCCGCCGGTGCGGGGGTTGCGGCGAACGTCAGCGCAGCCGTAACCAGTGCGGCGGCCAGGAAGGATCCGCTTCGGGTTCTCATTGTCATTTCGACTCGGCTCCTCGGCTCCGCGTTCCCTGTGGCGCCTTCGCCCCGGAAGAAAGGATGCGCCCGGCGTTGCCGCCGGGCGCATCCTGTTCCATCGAACTCAACCTCGATCCGTCAATTCCCCACGGCGAAGGTATAGAGCGTGCCGCCCTGCGGGATCATGCTCAGATTCGCCGCCTTGGTCATGGCGGTGGCGCCGATCGCGCCGAACTTGTCGTTCAGGTCCAGGCCCGCGGTGACCGGCAGGCCGATCCAGCCGCCGATGCCGCTCCACACGGAAACGTACTGCTTGCCGTTCACCTTGTAGGTGATCGGGTTGCCGATGATTCCCGAACCCAGTCGGCGCTGCCACAGCACTTTGCCGGTGGCACGATCCACCGCGCGGAAGTCGCCGCCCAGGCTGCCGTAGAAGGCCACGCCGCCATCGGTGACGAGCGCGCCGCCCCAGTTCGGATACTGATCCGGGATTTCCCAGACCGTCTCACCGGTCAGCACGTTGAACTTCTTGAACTTGCCCGTGATGCCCGGCTTCTCCGGGTACATGTACACGTTGGCGAACACGTACACGATGCCCTGCTGGGTATGTGAGCGCTCCTGCGGCTCATCCTCCATACACCAGTTGTTGGTCGGGCAGTACGCCATGCCAGGCTCGCTCGGATCAATCGCGCAGGGCTGCTGATCCTTGCCGCCCATCGCGGACGGGCAGGCCTGGGTGTTGCCGTGCGGCTTCAGCGGCGAGTGCTCGTACACCTTCACGGGACGGCCGGTCTTCATGTCGACCTTTTCCGCCCAGTTGGTGGTGACGTACTTGTTCGCGCGCAGCAGCGTACCGTCTTCACGGTCGAGCACGTACGCGAAGCCGTTGCGGTCGAAGTGGATGAGCACCTTGCGCTGCTTGCCATCGACCGTCAGGTCTTCGAGCATGTTCTCGTTGATGCCGTCATAGTCCCACTGGTCAAACGGCGTCATCTGGTAGGCCCATACGACTTCGCCGGTGTCGACCTTGCGGGCGAAAATGGTCATCGACCACTTGTTGTCCCACTTGCCGCTGTTGCAGGCTTCCTGGGTCACAGGGGTCGCGCCGCAGCGGTAGGAGGGGCTCCAGAGGCCCGGGTTGCCGCTCGAGGCATAGACCAGCTTCAGCTGCGGGTCGTAGCTGTAGAAGCCCCACATCGCGCCACCACCACGCTGCCACTCGTCGCCGGGGTAGCTGGAGATGCCGATGTCATGGCCGGCAGTGCCGTATTCGGGATGCTTCTTGTTGGAGTCCTTCGTCAGACACACGTCTTTGTCGGACCCGGTGTTGTAGCACTCCCAGACCTTCTTGCCGTCGGCCAGGTTGTACGCCGTGAAGCGGCCGCGGGCCGCGAACTCATCGCCGCCGAAGCCGATGAACACCTTGCCTTCGGCAATGAGCGGAGCCGGCGTGATGGTCTCACCCTTGTCGGGGTAAGCGTGCTTGACGACCCAGACTTCCTTGCCCGTGACTGCATCGAGTGCAATCACGAAGCCATCGAGGGTGCCGAACACCAGCTTGCCGTCGGCATACGACATGCCACGGTTGACCGTGTCGCAGCAGGCGCGCGGCACAGCGGAATCATCGCGATTCGTAGTCTTGCGATAGTTCCAGGTTTCCTTCGGATGGTCCGGATCAGTCAGGTCGAGCGCCTGGATGATGTTGGGCCAGCCACTCTCCATGTACATCATCGGCTTGCCGTTTACCGTGACGACGAGCGGCTGTCCCTCGTGACCACGCAGCGTGCCGGATGACTGCGACCAGATCATCTGCAGCTTGCCGACGTTGCCGGTGTTGATGTCCTTGAGGCCGCTGTGGCGCGTCAAGGCCTGATCGCCGCCAGGGGCGGCCCAGAGATTAGGATCTTTTGAGCGGTCGGTTACTTCATCGCCGAATGCCGCTGCGCAGAACGCTCCAAGTGCCAGGCCGGCACTTATGGCGCATAGAGTTTTCTTGCGTTCGAATCGCATACGCAGTTCTCCTCAGATGGATTTCGAATCTTTCGTTCGTCGTGAGCACCGCTTGTCCGCGCATTCCAGTTTGAGCATGCATATGCGCCTTATCGGCCTCGCAACCACGTTCCCCAAATCAGACCTCGTGCTTGCTTTTCACCCTGATCAAAATCGCGGCGAATATCATAGTCTTACTCGCATTCATGTGCAGTACGCCGAGTTCGCCACAAAGCTGTGCCACAAATGACACAGTTCGGTAACCGGCTGCCGTAATCCAACCGCTCCACGCAGCGCCGCCGCAAGCAGATTGCGGCGCTGCATGATCGGATTTTCCCGTGTCTTGCCATAAGTCCAACATCGAGCGGACGCGTGCGTCACACGAGCCCCGGCACCGTGCCCGGGGCACGGCAGGGTGACACGCTTCGGCCGCGCCTTAAGAAAACTTTGCCCGCAAGATCGACGACGGCAGGCGTGGGATGGCTGCAGCCCCGGCAACGCCGCGCAACGCCAGGCTTGCGGCGGCAGTCGCCGTGCGGCCTGCATGCAAAAAAAAGCGTCGGCGGCCCGAAGGCCGCCGACGCACTTGCGTAGCCGTGAGAATGTTAGCCAGCTCCTGAAGATGCCTTGTTAGATCCTTAGAAGCCTACGTACGCGCCGATGTTCACAGTCGTGGCGCTGTTGCTGCCACCGGCCTGTGAGGTGCTCTTCGCGCGCGTGCCCTCCAGCAGCAGCGTCAGGTTCTTGGTCAGCGAGTAGTAGGCGCCCACGGTGCCCTTCTCGTTCTTCGAGACCAGGAACGGGTTGGCAGCCTCGTCGAAGCCGCCGCCCGCGAAGTCGAGCTTGCTGATGCCGTAGTTGACGCCGAGCTTCACCGCCCCGAGCTTGTAGGTCACCTGCGCCATGCCGCCGTCGGACTGGCGCGTCTGGCCGTCGCCGCCAAACGCAGCGCCCCCGTTGTAGGCGCCGCCGTCAAACAGCGCCGTCGTACCGAGCCCCTTGGCGTAGTAGCCGTACAGGAACGCCTCCAAGTCCGCCACGTCCAGCTTGATGAACAGGTCGCCACCGCTGCCGGTGTAGGAGTACGCGGTGAGTTCCTCGTCGATGTAGTTCTGCTTCTGCGTGATGCCCGCCATCGAGACGTACAGTTTGCTGGTGTCGGTGAAGGGCAGCGTATAGGTCAGCTTGGCGTGGAAGCCCGGCGCCTTCTTGCCCTGCGTCGCACCCGAATCGCTCAGGGAATTGAGCGGATCGAACGCACCCACGGTCACGTTGAAGCCGGCAAAGTCCGGGCTCGTCCAGTCGATCTGCGCCAGCCAGTCGGTGTAGATGTAGCCAAAGCCGATGCCGCCGAGCGTCGTGTTGCTGGGCGAGGGCCCCGCAGCACTGCCCGGGGCACCGACGCCCGGCAGCGTCATGTCATTGAGGATCACGTCCGCAGCGAACAGGCCAATGTTGCGGCCGAAGGTGAAGGTTCCCATGTCCTTGTTGCCGAACGTCAGGTAGACCTGGCGGATGTCGAGGCTCGTCGTGCCGAGCGCAGTGTTGGTGGGACCGTTCCCGGTCTGCAGATTCGGGCTGCCGCCGTCGTTGGTGGCGATGCCGGGGAACAGGCCGAAATGCGCCGCAATGTCGATGCCGTTCTGTGTGGTCTTGATGCCGAAGCTGATGGACGCAGGCAGCAGGCCGTTGCCGATGTTGGAGACGCTGCTGTTGCCGTTGGTCGAACCCACGCAGGTGTTGCCGCCGACAACCGGTGCCGCGGTCGCGGCGCTCTGGCAGTTCGACCAGATGTAGTCGACGTTGATCTCGCCATTGACCGAGAAGGTCCAGTTTCCGTCCGAGGTCGTAAAGTCAGCCGCCTCGACCGGCAGTGCCAGTGCGGCCAACAGGCCGCTGGCCACTAACGGCCCGAGGATCCTTTGAGTTACGCGCATGTGCTTCATCGAGTGACTCCCGCAGTGTGTGAGATGCATTCAGATGGCGGTTACCCGCCTTATAGCTGTCAGATGCCAGGAACCTATCGCCGGCAGAGCAAGGTACGTGCCAGCAAATGTTGGGTCCAGACAACATATTAAGCTTACACGGATCAAGAGCTTAGGCCATCTAATAGTTCTAGGGCGACAGCGTGCCGCCAGAAAGGCCACAGTGTGCCGCCCGAGTGGTACGAAAACGTCCCACTGTGCCGGCATTTGTGTCCCGAGCGGGATTAGGGGGCGGCTCTGAGCCAGCGTGCCGCCAGAGGCGGCACCAGGATCAGGCTGACGAAGGTGGAGGACACGAGACCTCCGAGAATCACGATCGCCATCGGCCCCTCGATCTCGTGGCCCGCCTCGCGCGACTGCAGCGCTACCGGCAGGAGCGCGAGCGCTGTCAGGAGCGCAGTCAGAAGCACGGGCGTGAGGCGCTCCTCCGCGCCGCGCAGAGCCGTGGCCAGGCCCCAGGGCTGGCCCTCGGCGCTCACCAGATGTTCGTAGTGCGAGACGAGCAGAATCGTGTTGCGCGCGGCCATGCCGAAGAGCGCCACAAACCCGACCATGGCCCCGAGCGAAAGCGTACCGCCGGTGAGCGCGACCGCGACCACGCCGCCGATGAGGGTGCTCGGCAGCGCCGCCAGCACCAGCAGCACATGGCGGCTGTGCCCGAAGGCGAGCGCCAGCAGCAGCACGATCAGGATCAGCGCGGCGAGGGAGTGCCAGATGAGTTCGCGCGCCGCGGCCGCCTGCTCGGGTGCCGCGCCCCCGTAGTGCAGGTAGACATTGGTGGGCAGCTTGACGTGGGCGCCGATTGCCGCCTGCGCCCTGCGCGCGTAGCCGGCCTGGTCGGCCCCGGTGGGATTGGCCACGACCACCTGGCGGCGCAGCCCGTCCTCGTGCTCCACGAGGCTGCGTGCCGAAACCATCGTGAGTTCGGCCACCGCGCCCAACGGGACGCGAGCGCCGTCGCGCCCGCGCAGCACGAGGGCACCGACATCCGCAGGCGTTGACCCGGCGCCGGTGAGCCGCACGACGACCGGCACACCGCGGTCTGACTGATTCAGTTGCGCCACCACGGTGCCGTGATAAGCGGCATTGAGCACGCCGAGCACTTCGGCCGCCTGCAGCCCATAGAGTGCAAGCTGATCCTCGCGCAGCCGGATCTGCAGTTCCGGCTGGCGCGGCGGCACCTCCAGATGCACCGAGCCACTCTGCGGCCACTGCTTGAGCACCGCGGCGATCTCGGCTGCGACCTTGTCATCGACATCGAGGTCCGGTCCGAACACGCTGACGAAGAACGGCGACACCTCCCCGGAGAGGGTCTCGCCAATGCGCTCGGCGAGCACCGAGTAGATCTCGACCAGCTGGTTGGGGAACGCCTCGAACACCGCGCGCACCCGCGCCTCCATCTGGGCGGTGGTAAATCCCTGCACCGGATCGAGCTGTATCTCGAACTCGCTCTTGTTAGGTGCATCCGGGTCCTGGCCGTTCTCGGCGCGCCCGATCTGCTCGGCGACGCTCTTGACCCCGGGAAGCGCCGCCAGCCGCGCCGCGATGCGCTGCCCGACACGCGAAGTCTCCTCGAGCGAGATACCGGGACGCAGCGCGGCGTGCGCGATCAGGTAATTCTCGCGAAAGTCCGGCAGCAGCCGCGCCCCGAGCACGGGCAGCAGTGCGAGCCCCAGGAGCCCGCTCACGAGCAGCAGCGCGAGCACCAAGGGCGCGCGCGGCGCGAGTGCCGCAATGACGCGCTGCTGCCAGAGCTTGGCGCGGCGCAGCCACGCAGGCTCCGGGGCCGGCGCGTAGTCCTGCATCAGCAGTGCGCACAGTGCGGGTGTGGCGCTCATCGCCACCAGCAGCGACAGGCCGACCGCCAGCAGGAAGGCGGTGGCGAGCGGCCGGAAGAAGGCACCCTGCAGGCCCGAGAGCATGAGGATCGGCAGGAACGCCACCGCCACCGCGGCGGTCGCATAGAACACCGGGCGGCGCACCTCGAGGGAGGCGGCCAGCAAGAGCTCATGCATACCGCCACGCGTGCGCGCGCCGCGGCGCCGGCGCGTGATGTTCTCGACGTCGATCACCGCATCATCGACCACGACCCCGAGCGCCACCACCAGGCCGCCGAGGCTCATGGTGTTCAACGACAGCCCCCACATGCCCAGGATCCATACGGTCGCCAGGAGCGACACCGGAATGGCGCTGAAGGAGATGAGCGCCCCGCGCCAGTCGCGCAGTGTCACCAGGAGCAGCACCACCACGAGCAGCGCGCCGATCAGGAGCGAGTTGCGCAGCTTCGCGATGGCGCTCTCGATGAAGCTAGCCGGCCGCAGTAGTGCCGGGTGGTACCTGACCCCGTGCTGCTCGAGAGCCGGCGCCAGCACGTCCAGGCGATGCTCCAGGTCGCGCGTCACCTCGAGCGTGTTGGCGCCGTACTGGGTGGAGGTCTCCACCAGAATCCCCGGCTTGCCGCCGATGATCGCATCGCCAAAGCGTGGCGCGGACCCGTCCCTGACCTCGGCCACGTCGCCGATGCGCACCGGTACGCCGCCGTGGCTCGCGATCACCGTCTGCCCAAGCGCCGCCACCGACCCTCCGGGGGCCTGCGCCTGCAGCACGATGCGCTGCGTCGGTGTCTCGAGGTAGCCGCCGCCGGTCATCTGCGTGCCGCGGCGGGCAGCCTCGAAAACGTCCTCGAGGGTCAGGGCCGCGCCATCGAGCTTGGCCGGGTCAACCCACAGCTGCCGCTCGCGCACGTCACCACCGAAGATCTGCGCCTGCGCCACCCCGGGCACGGCGAGGAGCTGCGGCTTGATGGTCCAGCGCACCAGATCCCGCAACTCCAGGGGCGACAGATGCTCGCTGGTGAACCCGAAGTGCAGCAGGTACTCCATCGAGGAACTCAGGGGCGAGAGCTGCGGCGGACTCACGCCCGCCGGCAACAGCGCGCTGGCATCGGCCAGGCGCTCAGTGATCACCTGGCGCTGCAGGTAAGGATCGCTGTTGCGGCCGAAGACCACCTGAATAGCCGACAGCCCCTGGCTCGAGGTCGAGCGCACCGCCTCGACGTTCTCCGCGCCGGCCAGCAGGTCTTCCAGCGGGCGCGTCACCAGGGATTCGACCTGGGTCGCATCCAGGCCCGGCGCCTCGGCCTGTACCAGCACGTGCGGCGGGGCGAAATCGGGGAACACGTCCAGGCGCGCACTGAGAAGTGCGCCGGCACCCAGAAGCGCGACGAGGAGCGACAGCGCCGTGACGATCTTCGGATGCGCCAGGGACCCGCGGACGATGGCGGCGAGCATGTGGCTAGTCGTGGTCCTCTTCGGCCGCCGAGAAGCTGCTGATGCCCTGCAGTGACCAGAGCACGCCTGCGCCCTGCACGACGATCTGGTCGGCGTGCCCGAGACCTTGGACAATCCACGCCTCGCCGACGCGGGTCATCGGATGCACGGCGACCGACTCGTAGGCGAAGGTGTCGGCCTTGTCGCCGGCGATGCGCCGGTAGACATAAGTGCCGGAGCTTGCGTACACGAGCGCCGCCGAGGGCACGAGCAGTCCCTTTGCGGCTGCGCTTTGCAGGCTCACGGCCGCGCGTGCGCCGGGCCCCAGACCCGGCGGGCTGCGATCCAGCTCGAGCAGCCACCCTGCGCTTTGCGACTGCGCATCGACGCGCGGCAGAACGCCGAGCACATGCGCGCTCATGTGCACGCCATCCACCTCCACCAGGGCCTCGCGGCCGACATCGCCGAAGTGGCGCCCGGGGACGTCGGCCCGCACCAGCAGTCGTTCACCCCGGCCAACAGCGGCCAGGAGGTTCTGCCGCTGCGCGTCGCTCAGCTTCGCCAGCGGCCCCCACTGCTGCCGAAACGCCAGCGTCGCAGCCTGCGCCTGCGCGTTCGCCTCCACCGACTGGGCCTGCGACGTCTGCAGCGTCTTCAGCGAGGCCTGCGCGCCATCGTGATAGAGCCCGGCCTGGCGTGCCGCATCCGCGCTGGCGGCGGAGGCCGCGGCGCGCGTGCTGTCCAGGCGGCCGGCATCGGTAAGCAGTTCGACCGGATCGAGTACCGTGCCGTACGCCTGGATCTGCGGCGTGCCGGTGAGGGGCTGCGGGCTCTCGATGCGGATCCCGACGGCCTCCTGCTGAGTGGCGGTCAGGGAGAGCTTGACGGACTCCTCACCCTTGTCATCGTCATCCCCATCGGCAACGGCAGGTTTAGCGGCGCCCGGAGCCTTGCCTGCATCGTCCTTCCTGGCGTCATCGTCCTTCCTGGCGTCATCGTCTTTCCGGTCGCTCTCATCGTTTTCCGCAGGCGCGCGGACCGGACGTACGCGCGCTTCGTTGCGCTCCTTCGCCTCGTCTGCCTGCCCGCGGGCATCGGCTGGCGCGGGCTGCGCCTGTGGGGCTGCGGGAACGGCATCGGCGGCAGCCGCGCTCGCGATCAGCAGCACCCAGGGCAGCAGGCAGTACCGGGTCTTCATGCGCGCGGCCCCTCATCAGGCTCCAGGGGCCTGCGGTAGGCATCCTCGAGCGCCCCGAAGGCGACCTGCGCCGCGTACGCGGCCTCGAGCACCGCCAGGCGCGCCTCGAGAGCGGCGATGGCGGCGCCAAGTGTCTCGCTGCGGTCACTCGCGCCGGCAGCGAGCGCCCGGGCTTGCGCGCTCTGCTGCTCATCGGCCAGCGCCGCGAGCTGCTGCGTGTCGCTCCAGGCGCGCTGCGCCGTGGGCCAGCCGAGTTCCGCACGATCAATCTGCCCATAGATCGCAGCCTGCACCGCCTTCAGGTGCTCGCCGGCGGCCGTGCGCCGTCCGAGCGCCTCTCCGATGGGACCCTGGTGCTGGTTGAAGATCGGCAGCTCGAAGGACACCCCGAGCGCGGTCTCGCTCGCGATCTGATCGAGCGCATCCTCGCGCACGCCCTGCCCGCCCCAGGCGTAGGCCGGCTGAATGCGCACCTGCGGCCAGCGCTTGGCGACCTCGCCCTTGAGGTTGATCTCGGCGAGATCGTATGCCCGCAGTGCTCCAATGATTTGCGGACGGGCGATGAGCGCCTCGGCACGCCAGCGCTCGGGCGTCGGGCTCGACAGCGCATCGACCTGCGCCCAGTCCTCCCAGCGCACCGGCACTCCTTCGAGGGCGGCGAGCGGCACGCCCACCGCGGCCGACAGGCGGGCGCGCGCGTCCACGCCGCGCGCGCGTGCCTGCTGCTCGCGCTGCCGGGCGCGGGTGAGTTCAAGCTCATCCGTCAACAGTTGCGCGCGCCCGAGATCACCGGCCCGCAGTCGCGCACGATCGCTGTCGAGGAGTGCCTGCCGGTTTGCGACGAGCGCGGCGAGCAGCGCGGCTTCGTCCTGCGCCGATACCACGTCCAGGAGCGCCTGGCGCAGGTTCGCGCGCACCTGCCAGATCGAGTCGCTGAGCTCGGACTCGGCCAGCGCCGTTTCGAGCGCTGCCTGCTGGCGCGCCCGTGCGCGCTCGCCCGGCCGGCGCAGCAGGAAGTCGAGGGACACCCCATAGAGCCACGCCGGGCTCTCCGCGGCGGTCTTCAGGTATTCCGCGAACAGCTCCATGTTCGGATTCGGTATCTCGGCAGCGGTGCGCTCGGCGGCAGCCACTGCGGCCACCTCGGCACGCTGCTGGGCCAGCTCCGGGTTGAGCGCCAGGGCAGCGCTGAACCACTGCGAGCGGTCCCAGCCCGAGGCGGCCGGCGGCAGCTGCGCCACCGACTCGAGCCGGCGCGCGCTGAAGTCCGCCAGCACCCTGGCAGGATCCACCGGCTGCGGCGCGGGCGTGCTTGCGCAGCCGCCGAGCGTCGCGGCCGCCAGCCCTGCGAGCCAGCGCTGCTGCCGTATTCCTGATCCCTGCTGCCCCCCGCCGCGCATGGTTTCCCCGCAAGCCGCCCTGACCGTGCGGGGCAATATAGAACCGGCAGCCGCCCGTGGGCAACGCGATCACCGTGGCGAGGCGCGTCATTCCAACATCAAGAAGTCTTCAGTCGCCTCGCGCCGAGGCGGCGAGCGGGAACTCGCGCCAGCGCTCAATCTCACCCAGAGACACGCGCGGCGCGGCGCCGCTGAGCCCCGGGCTCCAGCCGCAGGGATCGCCAAGCGAGGGGCCGGCGGCGAGCACCCCCTCGCCTGCGGGTGTATCAGCGAAGTAGTAGCTGCGCGTCAGCACCACGCGCACCGCTGCCCGGCGTGCCGCCTCGACGCCCGCCGGGGAGTCCTCCATGGCGACCACCGCATCGCTCTCCAGGGCGAGGTCCGCAAGTGCCAGCTGGTATGCCTGAGGATCGGGTTTTTTGCGCGGCGCTTCTTCGGCGCACACCAGGGTTGCGAAGCGTTCGCGCCAGCGCGCGCCCAGGTGCCGGCCGAGAAGCGCCTCGACGTTGCCGCGACTCGTGGTAGTGACTACCGCCAGCGTGACGCCCGCGCACGCGCAGTCCTCGAGCAGTTCCGCGACTCCCGGGCGCAAAGGCAGCTGACCGGTGTCTATGATGGCCTCGTAGTGGCGGCTCTTGAGGCGGTGAAGTTCGGCCGCAAGTGCCGTGCGCGCCCGCTCATCGGGTGGGGCCGCGGGCTGGCTCGCCATGTCGAACAGCAACCGCTCGCAGCCGCCGGTGACGCGCAGCAGCTCCCCGTAGCGCGCCTCGCTCCAGCGCCACGGCACCCCGGCCTCGGCGAAGGCGCGGTTGAAGGCGCTTAAGTGCCCGTGGCGCTCGGTCTCGGCCAGCGTGCCGTCGACGTCCCACAAGAGCGCGCGGATCATTCCCCGGGTTGGACGGGCACCGCGCGCACGGCCGGCGGGCGCGCAATGGCCCCGGCCAGGAGTCCCGGCAGCTCGGCCAGCGACTCAATGAAGGCATCGCAGTCGAGCGTGCGCGGGTCGGCGCCCTCGTTGTACCCGTAGGGCACGCACACGATGCGCATGCCCGCGGCGCGCGCCGCCAGCACGTCCGTCGCCGAGTCCCCGACCATGAGGCTCTCCTGCGGCGATACCGCTAACTCTTTACAGGCGTGCAGCAGCGGCTGCGGGTGAGGCTTGCGGTGCTCGGCGGTGTCGCCGCCGACGACGACGTCGATCCAGGCGCTCAGGCCAAGATGTACCAGGAGCGCGGCCGCGGCGTAACGGGCCTTGTTGGTAACGACGCCGAGCCGCAGGCCGCGCGCGTGCAGCTGCGCCAGGCCTTCCTCCACGCCGGGGTAGGCGCGTGCCTGGAACTGCTGGCCCTCGTGCATGCGGTCGTAGTGGAAATAGAAGCGCTGCAGAAGCAGCACCGGATCGACTGGCCAGGGACGCGGGCTCAGGCGTGCGATGACACGCTGGATCAGCACCGGCGCGCCGCGCCCGATGAGCTCCCGCACCCGCTCGAGCTCGAACGGCGCACTCTGCTGCTCGGCAAGGGCGAGGTTCAAAGCCTGGGCAATGTCGGCCGCGGTATCGAGCAGCGTGCCGTCGAGGTCGAAGAGCACTGCGCGCACCTGCGACTTGAGCCACGCCGGCGGATTGGGCTGTACCAGTTTCACGCGCGTGCCCTGCGCTCAGACAGTGCCCGGGCGCGCGCGCACAGCGCCTCCTGCGTGAACCCGAGCTCGCGGGCGACGTCGCCGGCCGGTGCGGACTCGCCGAAACGATCGATCCCGAGCACGTCGCCGTCAAAACCGGTGTAGGCGCGCCAGTAGCTGCTGACGCCCGCCTCCACCGCCAGCACCGGGATGGCGCGCGGCAGCACCGCGGCACGGTAGGCGGCGTCCTGGCGCTCGAACGTGTCGCAGCTTGGCATCGAGACGACGCGCGCGGCGATGCCCTCGGCGGCCAGTGTCTGACGGGCGCTGAGCGCGAGGGCGACCTCGGAGCCGGTCGCGAGCAGCGTCAGCGCCGCCGGCCCGGTGCTCTCGGCGAGCACGTAGCCGCCGCGGCGGATGTCGGCCAGCTGTCGCGGGTTGCGTTCGCAGTGGGGCAGGTTCTGGCGCGAGAGAATGAGACAGGTGGGACCGTCACGGCGCTCGATGGCGGCCAGCCACGCCGCCAGCGTCTCCACTGCATCGCAGGGCCGCCACACGGAGTTGTTGGGAATCAGGCGCAGGCTGCTCACGTGCTCGATGGGCTGGTGCGTCGGGCCATCCTCGCCGAGGCCGATGCTGTCGTGGGTGAACACGTAAATGACGCGCAGGCGCATGAGCGCGGACATGCGTACCGCGTTGCGGCTGTAGTCGGAGAACGTCAGGAAGGTACCGCCGTAGGGGATGTAACCCCCGTGCAGCGCAACGCCGTTCATGAGTGCGCTCATCCCGAACTCGCGCACGCCGTAGTTGATGTGATTGCCCCAGCGGCGGCGACGCACTGCCACGGCGCTCGCCGCGGCGGTCAGGTTCGAACCGGTGAGGTCCGCCGAGCCACCGAGGAGCTCGGGCAGCCGTGGCTGCAGGAGTTCGATGGCGTTCTGCGAGGCCTTGCGCGTAGCGACTCCCGGCTGCGCGCGCACCACGCTCTCGAGGGCCTGGGCGCTGAGGCGCGGCCAGTCGGCCGGCAGCGCACGCTCGCACACACGCCGCGTAAACTCGGCGGCGAGCTCAGGAAACGCCTGCGCGTAGGCGCTGAGGCGCCGCTGCCACTCCGCCTGCAGGGCGGCGCCGCTTGTGCGCGCATCCCAGGCCGCGCGGATATCCTCGGGCACCACGAACGCCTCGGAGCCCCACTCCAGGGCAGCGCGCGTCGCGACCACCTCGGCCGCGCCCAGAGCGCTGCCGTGGACATCGTGCGAGCCGGCCTTGTTGGGACTGCCCTGGCCGATGACGGTCTTGCAGCACACAAGCGTCGGCTTGCCGCTCTCGGCCGTGGCCTCCGTGAACGCCGCCTCGAGCGCCGCGGAGTCGTGGCCAGGGACGTTCCTGATGACGCGCCAGCCGTAGGCCTCGAAGCGCGCCGGGGTGTCATCGGCAAACCAGTGCTCCACGCGACCATCAATACTGATGCCGTTGTCGTCGTAGATTGCGATCAGCTTGGAGAGCCCGAGCGTGCCGGCGAGCGAGCAGGCCTCATGGCTGATGCCCTCCATGAGGCAGCCATCGCCGACGAACACCCAGGTACGATGGTTCACGAGCGCGTGCCCGGGACGGTTGAACTCGGCCGCGAGCAGCTGCTCGGCGAGCGCCATGCCGACCGCATTCGCAAGGCCCTGGCCCAAGGGACCGGTGGTGGTCTCAACCCCGGGCGTCACCCCTACTTCCGGGTGCCCGGGAGTTCTGCTGTGCAGCTGGCGAAAGCGCCGCAGCTCATCCAGCGGCAGCGCGTAGCCGCTCAGGTGCAGCAGCGCGTATAAGAGCATCGAGCCGTGGCCGTTGGACAGTACGAAGCGATCGCGGTCCGGCCAGGCGGGATCTGCGGGGTTGTGCCTGAGGTAGCCTCTCCAGAGCACCTCGGCGATTTCCGCCATGCCCATCGGCATGCCCGGATGGCCGCTCTTGGCCGCTTCCACCGCATCCACCGCGAGCATGCGCAGCGCGTTGCACAGCCGCGCGCGTGGCGCTGCCAGGGGTATCACTTGGGCATTCATGCGCTTAAGTCTCCTTACTGGGCGCGTCGTTTGAGGTCGGTCAGCCGCAGGATCATGGGCGTGAGAATGAACTGCATCGCGAGTCCCATCTGGCCGCCGGGCACTACGATGTTGTTCGGACGGCTCATCCACGAGTTGTGCAGCATGGAGACGAGGTAGGGGAAGTCGATCCCCTTGGGGTTCGCGAAGCGGATCACCACCATCGACTCATCCGCAGTCGGAATGTCGCGGGCAATGAAGGGGTTGCTCGTGTCCACGGTCGGCACGCGCTGGAAATTGACGTGCGTGCGGCTGAACTGCGGGCAGATGTGGTTCACGTAGTCGGGCATGCGGCGCAGGATGGTATCGACCACGGCGTCCTGGCTGTAGCCGCGGTGGGTGCGATCGCGGTGCAGCTTCTGGATCCACTCGAGGTTGATGATTGGTACGACACCAACCAAAAGGTCGACGTGGCGCGCCACGTCGACCCCTGCGCCGACATAGGCGCCATGCAGGCCCTCATAGAAGAGGAGATCACTGTCCGCGGCCATCGGCTGCCAGTCCGTGAAGGTGCCGGCCTCGGCGTTGAGCTCCTTGGACTCGGCGGCATCGTGCACGTAACGGCGCACCCGACCGTGGCCACTGGCGCCGTATTCCTCGAAGGTCTGCGCGAGTTCGGCGAGCAGGTTCGCCTCCGGCCCGAAGTGGCTGATGGCTTCGCCGCTGCCGTCATCGGCCGCGGCGACGCGCTCGCGCATCTGCTTGCGGTTGTAGCGGTGGAAGGAGTCGCCCTCGATGACCTGTGCCTTGACGCCCTCGCGCCGGAAGATGTGCGCGAAACTCTTCATGACCGTGGTGGTACCGGCGCCCGAGGAGCCGGTGACCGCGATGACCGGGTGCTTGATCGACATGTATTTCGTGCTCGACGATCTGATCGGGGCTGCGCCTTGCGGCGCAGCGCGTTAGAGGCGCGCCTCGGGCCGGAACAGCGAGCGCTCGTTGAAAAGCGGCGAGCTGAACGGGCGGTCCGCGCCGCTCGCCCACTCGGCGTGGTAACGCTCGATGCGCTCCACCTCGTTGCGCGACCCTAAGATCAGCGGCACGCGCTGGTGCAGCGTCTCCGGCTTGACCTCCATCAGGCGCTGGCTGCCGGTGCTGGCCCGCCCGCCGGCCTGTTCGACCAGAAGACTGATCGGGTTAGCCTCATAGAGCAGGCGCAGGCGCCCGGGGCGGGTGCGGTCCTTGGTGTCCTTGGGATACATGAAGACCCCACCGCGCATGAGGATGCGGTGCACCTCCGCGACCATGGAGGCGATCCAGCGCATGTTGAAATCACGGCCGCGCCCGCCGCTCTTGCCGGCCTGGCATTCGGTCACGTAGCGGTGCACCGGGGGCTCCCAGAAGCGTGCGTTGCTGGTGTTGATGGCGAACTCACTGGTGTCCGCCGGGATCTGCAGTTCCGGGTGCGTGAGGATGAAGTTGCCGATCTCGCGGTCGAGCGTGAAACCGTGCGTGCCCTTGCCGACGCTGATCACGAGCATGGTGGCGGGCCCGTAGATCGCATAGCCAGCGGCTACCTGCTGCAGTCCCGGCTGCAGGTAGTCGCCGGCACAGGGCACCTCGCCGTGCGCGTGGCGCAGCACCGAGAAAATCGTGCCGACCGAGACGTTGACGTCAGTGTTGGAGGAGCCATCGAGCGGGTCGAATACCAGCAGGTAGCGCCCGCGCGTGTACTCGACCGGCACCGGATAGGGTTCCTCGAGCTCCTCGGACACCATCCCGGCGAGGAGCCCGCCCCACTCGCAGCTGCGCACCATGACCTCATGGGCCAGCACGTCGAGCTTCTGCTGGACTTCGCCCTGGACGTTCTTGCCGCCATGCTCGCCAAGATAGCCACCGAGCGCCCCCTTGGCGGTCATGGCGGAGATCGCCTTCACGGCGGCGGCCACATCCACTAACAGCGCGCCCAGGTCCTGCGACTCCGGGATGCCGTTCAGCTGCTGAATGAGGAACTTGGAGAGTGTCGTGCGCCCGAGATGCATGGTATCGGACTCCTTATTAATGGTTCTGCGGGGCGGGCTGGAATACCCGGCTCGCCCGGATGTCGTCGGCAGCGATCGTGGTCAGATCCTCGGGCGTGAACTCGCGGTCACGGTCGGCGAACAGCCGGCTTGCCTGGCGCAGGCGCGCGCGGTCCAGCGCGTTGCGCACACTCCTGGCGTTGGCGAAATGCGGCTGCTGAATGCGGTGCGCGAGGTACTCCTCGAACGCCACCCGGGCGTCGTCGGTGAAATGGTAGTTTTGCTGGGTCAGGAGCTTGTCGGCGATGCGCAGCAGGTCCCCGGGTGAGTAATCCGGGAAATCCAGGTGGTGCGCGATGCGCGAGCTCATGCCCGGGTTGGAGCGGAAGAAAGTATCCATGCGGTCCTTGTAGCCGGCGAGAATCACCACCAGGTCATCGCGCTGGTTCTCCATCACCTGCAGCAGGATCTCGATGGCCTCCTGGCCATAGTCGCGCTCGTTCTCGGGACGGTAGAGGTAGTAGGCCTCGTCGATGAACAGCACCCCGCCCATGGCGCGCTTGAGCACCTCTTTGGTCTTCGGTGCGGTGTGACCGATGTATTGGCCGACGAGGTCGTCGCGGGTAACGGCGACCAGGTGTCCCTTGCGCACGTACCCTAAGCGAAACAGGATCTGCGCCATGCGCAGCGCCACGGTGGTCTTGCCGGTGCCGGGGTTGCCCGTGAAGGACATGTGCAGGCTCGGCGCCTGCGCCTGCAGGCCCAGGTTCATGCGCAGCTTATCGATCACGAGGAGCGCAGCGATGTCGCGGATGCGCGCCTTGATGGGCGCTAGCCCGATGAGGTCCTGCTCCAGTTCGGTCATGACCGCATCGGCCTGGCTCTGCGCCAGCACCTCGCTCACAGTGCGCGCGTGAGCCCCGGCCGCCGGCTGCGAAGGCGCAGGGGGTACGACCTCCGCAGCCGGCGGCGGGCTCCCGGGAATCGAATACAGGGGTGCGGCCATAGGCTTCAGGCCACCTTGCTCACGGGCGTCACACAGCGCAGCTCGTGGCGCATGGCATCGATCACCGCCTGGTAGTCGGCGCAGCCGAAGATGGCGCTGCCGGAGACGAAAGTGTCGGCGCCAGCGGCCGCGACGCGCTGGATGTTCTGCACCTTGATGCCGCCATCGACCTCGAGGCGGATGTCGCGGCCGGAAGCCTCGATGAGCCCTCGGGCGCGCTCGACCTTGCGCAGCGCTGACTCGATGAAGCTCTGCCCGCCGAAGCCCGGATTGACACTCATGATGAGCACCAGGTCGACCTTGTCGATCACGTACTCGAGCGCATCAAGGGTACTCGCCGGGTTGAAGGCGAGGCCCGCCTGGCAGCCCGCGTCCTTGATGAGCTGCAGCGTGCGGTCGACGTGCAGCGAGGCCTCCGGGTGGAAGCTGATGAGGTTGGCGCCGGCGGCGGCGAAACTCTCGACCAGGGCATCCACCGGGGAGACCATCAGGTGCACGTCCAGCAGTGCCTGACCACCCTGCGGACGGCCCAGATAGGGCTTCAGCGCCTGAGCCACCGCCGGCCCGATGGTGAGGTTCGGGACGTAGTGGTTGTCCATGACGTCGAAGTGGATCCAGTCAGCGCCCGCGGCGATGACACGCTTCACTTCCTCGCCGAGGCGTGCGAAGTCCGCGGACAGGATCGACGGCGCGATTTGGTACATGGCGGCGTTCCCCTTTGAGTCTTGCCTGCGGCTTCAGGCCTTGCCGTTGCCGCGCTCGCCTTCCGGGCGGTCCGCGGCGTAGCTGCGGATGGTGTAGCGCATGCTGCGGCCGCGGGTCTCCTGGCGCTCGAGCACGAAGCCGGGCTCCTTCTCGGGGCGGTTGACGATGAAGCTCATGGCGATGCTCTCGATGCCGCGCGTGGAATCGAAGGCCATGAGGCGGATGTAGTGGTGCGGAAAGGTCTTGCGGCAGTTCTGCAGCTCCATCAGCACCCCGGCCGCATCCTTCAGGTCGAACATCGGCATGCCGAACATCTCCCAGTAAGTGTTGCGCGGGTGCGGGTCATCGGTGTACTCGACGCTCCAGGCGTAACCCCTCTTGAGTCCGTACTCGATCTGCAGCGTGATCTCCGCATCCGTGAGCTCCGGCAGGAAGCTGAACTGGCCCTGGGTGATGCGTCCGGTCGGGTTGGTCATCATGTGACGGGTACTCCTTTGGGCCTTCAGTGCGCCACTGCCGCGGTGGGCAGGAAGTCGGAACTATCGGTCGGGGTGTAGTTGAAGCTGATGTCGCCCCAAGTATCGAGCGCCTGCTGCAGCGGCGTGCAGAAGCGCGCCGCCTTGCGCAGGACCTCCGGGCCCTCGGTGCGGATGTCGACGCCCTCGTTGCGCGCCTTCACCATCGCCTCCAGCGCCACGCGGTTGGCGACCGCGCCGGCCTGGATGCCGGCCGGGTGCCCGATGGTGCCGCCGCCGAACTGCAGACATACGTCGTCACCGAAGAGGTCGAGCAGCTGGTGCATCTGGCCGGCATGGATGCCGCCGGAGGCGACCGGCATGACCTTCTTCAGATCGCACCAGTCCTGATCGAAGAAGATGCCGCGCGTCAGATCCTGCTTGGTGAAGCTGTCGCGGCAGACGTTGTAGTAACCCTGCACGGTGAGCGGATCTCCCTCGAGCTTGCCCACCGCGGTGCCGGCGTGCATGTGGTCGACGCCGGCCAGGCGCAGCCACTTGGCGATGACGCGGAAGCTCACGCCGTGGTTCTTCTGGCGGGTGTAAGTGCCATGGCCGGCACGGTGCAGGTGCAGGATCATGTCGTTGCGACGCGCCCAGTTGGACATGCTCTGGATGCTCGACCAGCCGATGACGAGGTCGATCATGACGATGACCGAGCCGAGTTCCTTGGCGAACTCGGCGCGCTCGTACATGTCCTCCACGGTCCCGGCGGTGATGTTCAGGTACGAGCCCTTGACCTCGCCGGTGGCCGCGCTCGCCTTGTTGACCGCATCCATGACGTACAGGAAGCGGTCGCGCCAGTGCATGAAGGGCTGCGAGTTGATGTTCTCGTCATCCTTCATGAAATCGAGGCCGCCCTTGAGACCCTCGTAGATGACGCGCCCGTAGTTGCGCGCGGACAGGCCGAGCTTCGGTTTGGTGGTCGCTCCGAGGAGCGGCCGGCCGAACTTGTCGAGGCGCTCGCGCTCCACGATCAGCCCGGTCGGGGGACCCTTGAAGGTCTTCACGTACGCCGGCGGCACCTGGATGTCCTCCAGGCGCGCCGCCTTGAGCGGCTTGAAGCTGAAGACGTTGCCGATGAGGCTCGCGGTCATGTTCGCGATCGAGCCTTCCTCGAACAGGCAGATGTCATAGGCGACCCAGGCGAAGTACTGGCCCGGGTTGTTTGGCACCGGCTCGACCCTGAAGGCCTTGGCGCGATACGAGTCGCAGGCGGTCAGGCGGTCGGTCCAGACCACGGTCCAGGTGGCCGTGCTCGACTCCCCGGCCACTGCGGCCGCAGCCTCCACCGGGTCCACACCGTCCTGAGGGGTGATGCGGAACAGGCAGACCGTGTCGGTCGCCTTGGGCTGGTAGTCCGGCTCCCAGTAGCCCATCTGCCGGTACTTGAGGACGCCGGCGCGGTAGCGCTTCTTGCTGTCGGTGATTGCCGTGGGGGCATCGCCCCGTGATTCTGTCCCGCTTTCCATCGTTCCTGCCTTGGTGTTCCGTGGGTTGAGGGGACTGTAGCGGTGGGATATTATTCAGAGAAGTCACTTTAAATTACTGACATGATAAGAATTCCTTAATGAAGAACGCGACCCTCCGCCAGCTGCGGGTATTTTCAGCCGTGGCC
>Ga0302326_10007392_pt1 | contig 24455 bp, 22 predicted proteins | sample Palsa_T0_3_FD_202264 | JGI IMG/M metagenome (GOLD analysis project Ga0302326, IMG submission 202264) | Peat permafrost microbial communities from Stordalen Mire near Abisko, Sweden - Palsa_T0_3 | ecosystem: Environmental > Terrestrial > Soil > Palsa > Peat permafrost | place: Sweden: Abisko... | reverse complement strand
CGCCCCCATGCCCATCAAGATTGGAGAGGTTCTGCTGAAATTGCCCCACGTGGAGAAGGTCGCACCGGTCGTCACGCAAGTCAGTTCAGCGGGCACGCTTGAGATCATCGCCGGGATCGACTTGGCCAGCTATGAGAGCTTGTCGGCGGGATTCCACTATTTGGAAGGGGGGGCCTTCGAGGGGCCCTACGACGTGCTGGTCGACGATCTTTTTGCCAGGTCCAAGCACGCCAAGGTGGGGGACACGATCGAAATCCTGAACAATAAGTTCCGCATCTCTGGGATTGTCGAACGAGGCAAGGGCGCTCGAAAGTTCGTTCCGCTTGCTACCTTGCAAGACCTGATCGGCGCCAAGGACAAGGCCACGATCTTCTATCTGAAGCTTGACAACCCCGCAAATGCGGATACGGTGGTCGACGAGGTCAAGCACGTACCGGGCATGGGGCGGGACGTGGTGAACTCAATGGCATCCTATCTGGCGGCGATGAGCACGAGCAACGTTCCGATGCTTTCGACCTTCCTCGACGTTGTCATCGGAATTTCGGTGGCGATCGGCTTCATCGTGATTTTCCAGGCCATGTACACGGCGGTCATGGAGCGGACTCGTGAAATCGGCATTCTGAAGGCACTCGGTGCGTCCCGGTTCTACATTGTCAATGTGGTCCTGCGAGAGACGGTATTGCTGGCCCTTGCTGGCATCGTGCTCGGGATCGTGGTGAGCATGGCGGCCCGGGCTGGGCTGGCGCGCAAGTTTCCGCTGCTGCAGGTGGTGGTCGACAGCGGCTGGATCGTACGCGCCACCCTGATTGCGGTCGTGGGCGCGGTTGCCGGGGCGCTCTATCCTGCCTTCAAGGCGGCGCAAAAGGACCCGATCGACGCGTTGGCCTACGAATAGGCGGACGATGTTCTCCCATTTCGCTTTTATTTCGCCCGGGCTTGTGCGGTCTTTTTCTGCCGCATAATTTTCCTCGCAAATCAGCAGGGAATGCACGATACTGCCCCGTGAAACTGTCCGTGCTATAATCGCGCGCCGTTACCGAAGAAGTATGGGCAGTTGGGCAGCGGGTTGTCCTAATTCAAACATCAGGAGGAGCTATGCGCTTCAATGATCCGACCCTCTACGGTCGGGACGATGAGACGGATGAATACAACGACAGCGGCGCCTACGGCGAATCGCTCGAAGAGGATTTGGAAGAAGAGGAAGAAGAGGAAGAAGAACCGGTACTGGTAGAAGTAGAAGAAGACGACGAGATTCACGCGATTCCGCCGGTGCGAGAACCCGCGCCTGTAACCCCATCGGGCGGCGGCGAGGGCGGCCCCCCGAAGAAGGCGCCGGCCAAGAAAGCGTCCGTCAAGAAGGCAGCCGTCAAGAAGACAGCCGCCAAGAAGGCACCGGCCAAGAAAAAAGCGACGAAGAAGCCGGCCAAGAAAGCCGCAAAAAAAACGGCCGCCAAGAAAAAGTCGAAGCCCGCCAAGAAAACAAAGGCAAAGAAGCCCGCCAAGAAAGCGGCCAAGAAAAAAGTTGCCCGCAAGAAGGGCCGGCGTTAGCGGTTCACGCTGGCAACCCGCGCCCAAAGATGGCGGAAGCCTGGCTGTTGCTCGGGCTTCCACCATTTCCTCTACTCGGCATCTGGGACGATTGCTTCCGCTTCGATTTCGACCAGCATCTCCGGAGAAACCAGGGCGGTGACCGCCATCATGCTGCTCGCGGGAAGGATTTCCCGGAAAAATTCCCCGTGGGCTTTTCCTACTTTTTCCCAATCCGCAATGTCGGTGAGGAACACGCGCGTGCGGACCACGTCCTTCAATGAGGCTCCAGCCCGCTCCAACGCGCGCTCGATGTTATTGAGAGTCTGAACCGCCTGCGCGTAGGCATCGCCCGCGACGATTTTTCCGTCCGTTCCGGTCGCCGTGGTGCCGGCAACGTGGACATGAGCGCCCACGCGAACCGCACGAGAGTAACCAACGATCGGCTCCCAAAGTGTGCCGCTTGAAATGTTGACTCGCTTCACTGCGCCTCCCTGTTCGTGCCGCTTGGTGTCAATCGCTTCGGTGAAACATGTAGATAGACCCAGTAAATCATGTAAATGGATTCAGTAAATCAAGTTTTTCGATGCGCGCTGCGGGATTAGCAGTTATCTCCTGTGGCTGCCAGTAAATAATTGCAAACCCAGCGGGCGCCGCGGGCTACTAACTGGGAGCAATGGCTCGAATGGGTACTTGTGTTCGATCGGGATTCACGGTATCTAATGCGCACGGGGTTCTGTTGCCGAAAGGAAACCATAGGGGACTGGTTTAGGGGGGAGTGGGGCCATGGAAATTCCGGAGACGCATCCGCTGCAGCAGTTGTTTCTTGAACTGGTCGGTCGTCATTATGCGCAAGAGATCGGAATTCGCGATCCGCAACTGGTCAGCTACGTCGCGCATCTGCTGTCGGAGTTTTGCGATACCGAGCAGTTGTTGAAAATTCACAATGCGTCGGGCAAGCCGTTGAACGATGTGGGCGAGATGCTGATCGAGTCGGATCCGATCTACGGCCCCGCGCCCTCATTCGACCGCGAGCGCCAGGTCCGCAAGCACATTGGCGACTTCACACTTTTCTATGCCGGCATGTTTCCGGAGAGCATCAACCACTTTCGCCTGCGCCGCCAGCGGGTCGAGGGCTTCGTCGATTGGATCAAAGCTGGAAAAGAGAGTTACTACGTCGTCTCGAAGTTCGAGCACTTCGAATACGCCAAGGTGGCGCCTCTGTTCGCGCAGCTCTCGCAGAGATTCGAGCAATGTGTGTACGGACTGAACCTGGTGAAAAACGAGCTAGAGGTGATGCAGCATCCGATTGCGCGCAGGACCAACGAACTCATTATGTAGGCTTCGAGCAGTGAGCGGGCAGAATGCAGAGGTGAACACCACTGCGCGCTGAGTTTTCGTTTTAGATTTTCATTTCTGCAATCCGACCTCTCCCCTCTCGCCTCTCACGAATCGCCGCCCGGCAAGCGCAAATTTTCCTTCCAGCACCATCTTGATCGCTTCGGGATAGGCGATGTGTTCCTGCTCGAGGATGCGCTCGGCCAGCGTGTGCTCGTCGTCGTTTTCGAGCACGGGCACGGTTTTCTGCACGATGATGGCCCCGTGATCGAGTTCCTCATCCACCAGGTGGACGGTGCAGCCGGACACTCTCACCCCATAGGCAAAGGCCTGTTGCTGGGCTTCGAGGCCGGGAAACGCGGGCAGCAAGGAGGGATGGATGTTGAGGATTTTCGCCGGAAACTGCTGCACAAACCAGGGCGAAAGCAGGCGCATGTAACCGGCCAGGCAAACCAGATCGACTTGGTTTTCGAAAAGCGCGGCTGCAACTTCCCGGTCGTGCTGCTCGCGCACCTTGCCCTTCGAGGGAATCGCGCATGCGTTCAGCTGTCGCTCGCGGGCAGTTCGCAGGCCGGGAGCATCGTCACGGTTCGAAATCACGACGGCGATGCGGGCATTCGGGATCCGGCCGGCGTCAATGCTGTCGGCGATGGCCACAAAATTGGAACCGCGTCCGGACAGGAGGATGCCGAGATTGTTCACAAATCTATTGTAGTGTTACTCCGGGTTCGGCCGGGACATGCAGTTTCAGTCGGCTGCGGAAAACCTATCTTCCATCCAAGACACGGCTGGGGGCAGAAACCGCTGCGCCATCAAAATCAAAAGCATCTCGTTTTTCTCCGCCGCTACTTGTGAACTCGTCCGTAGCGCGCATCGAGGGCAAGATTCAATTCGAGGACGTGAACGCGCGGCTCGCCCAGAAATCCCCATTGCCGATTCTCCGAGTTCTCCCCGACCAAACGTGCCACTTCGGCTTCCTGGATTTTTCGCTCTGCAGCTACGCGCCGAATCTGGAATTGCGCGGCGGCAGGCGAGATATCCGGATCGAGCCCCGAGCCCGATGTCGTGAGCAGATCGACCGGGATCGGGGTGCCGGGGTTCTCGGCTTGGAGTTTGGCGACGTCTCCCTGAACGCGGGCAATCAATTGCGCGTTGGTCGGACCAAGGTTCGAACCACCGGAGGCGGTCGGATCGTAGCCCGCGGCTCCTGCAGCCGAGGGCCGCGAATGGAAGTAACCGGGTCCGGAAAAGCTCTGCCCGATCAGGCGAGAGCCGACCACCACTCCGTCTTTTTCCTTGATCAGTTGGCCGTTGGCCTGGTTGGGGAACAACAGTTGCGCCAGTCCGGTGACGAGCAGCGGATACAGAATTCCGAGCAGCACGGTCGTCGCGATCGTCATGAGCACCGCGGTCATCAGATTCTTCTTCATGGCTGTTCTCTCTGCCTTCCCTACGGCGGGTTTTCGCCACCCCAGGCTCTCGCTACACCAACTTGATGCCGGTGATCAACATGTCAATCAACTTGATGCCGATGAACGGGACCACCAGTCCTCCCACCCCATAGACCAGCAGATTCCGCCGCAGAAGCGATCCGGCGCTCATCGCCTTGTAGGCGACACCTCGAAGCGCCAGCGGAATCAGGGCCACGATGATGAGCGCGTTAAAAATAACCGCCGAAAGCACGGCCGACTGCGGCGTTTGCAGCCGCATCACGTTCAAAGCGTTGAGCACGGGAAATGTGCCCGCAAACATTGCCGGAATAATTGCGAAATACTTGGCAACATCGTTCGCAATCGAGAAAGTGGTGAGCGCTCCGCGCGTCATCAGCAGCTGTTTGCCGATGGCCACGACTTCGATGAGCTTGGTGGGATTCGAGTCCAGATCCACCATGTTTCCGGCCTCTTTGGCCGCTTGGGTTCCGGTATTCATGGCCACGCCCACATCGGCCTGAGCGAGCGCGGGTGCATCGTTGGTGCCATCGCCGGTCATGGCCACCAGCTTTCCGTCGCTTTGTTCGCGGCGAATCAGATCCATTTTGTCTTTCGGAGTTGCCTCCGCCAGAAAATCGTCCACCCCCGCCTCGCGCGCGATCGCCGCCGCGGTCAGCGGATTGTCGCCGGTGATCATGACCGTCTTGATCCCCATGGCGCGCAGTTGGTTGAAGCGCTCGCGCATCCCGCCTTTGACGATGTCCTTCAGATAGATCACGCCCAGTGCCCGCTGATTCTCCGCGACCACCAGCGGAGTTCCTCCGGAGCGCGCGATCTGTTCCACGCTTGCCTGAATCTCGCGGGGCAGCGATGTGCCGAACTGATGGAGGTATTTGGTGATGGCGTCGACCGCCCCCTTGCGAATCTCGCGGCCGTCAAGGTTCACGCCCGACATCCGGGTTTGCGCGGTGAAGGGAACAAACACCGCTTCGTGCGACGACAGTTCCCGCCCGCGCAAGCTGTAGCGCTCTTTTGCCAGCACAACAATCGACCGGCCTTCGGGCGTTTCGTCGGCGAGCGAGGAGAGCTGCGCGGCGTCGGCCATTTCTGCCGCCGTGATTCCAGGTGCGGGGATGAACTCCGCCGCCTGGCGATTGCCGAGCGTGATCGTTCCCGTCTTATCGAGCAGCAGAGTGTTCACATCGCCAGCCGCTTCGACGGCGCGCCCGGACATGGCCAGCACGTTGTGCTGCACCAGGCGGTCCATGCCCGCAATGCCGATCGCCGAAAGCAGGCCTCCGATGGTGGTCGGAATCAGGCAGACCAGCAGGGAGACGAGCACGAACACGGTTTGCGGCGATCCCGAGTAAATTGCGAACGGTTGCAGCGTAACCACTGCCAGCAGGAAAATAATGGTCAGGCCGGCCAGCAGAATGTTGAGCGCAATTTCGTTCGGAGTCTTTTGCCGCTCCGCGCCTTCGACCAAGGCAATCATTCGGTCGAGGAAGGTTTCCCCGGGATTCGAGGTGATGCGGACTTTGATGACATCGGAGAGCACACGTGTGCCGCCCGTGACGGCCGAGCGGTCGCCTCCGGCTTCGCGGATCACGGGCGCGGACTCGCCCGTGATCGCCGACTCGTCGACCGACGCAACCCCTTCGATGACTTCGCCATCGCCCGGAACAAGCTCGCCCGCGACCACCATCACGACGTCCGAGGAACGCAGCTTTGCGCTCGGCACCGTTTCTGTCGTCCCGTCTGGCAACAAGCGCTTGGCCACGGTCTCCGACCTCGCTTTGCGCAGCGTGTCGGCTTGCGCTTTCCCGCGCCCCTCCGCCATGGCTTCCGCAAAATTCGCGAACAGTACCGTGAACCAGAGCCATAGCGTGATCTGCAGATTGAAGGCGAAGCTCTGGGTCTCGCGCAACAGCAGCAGGGTCGTCACCACGCTGCCGACCTCGACCACAAACATGACCGGATTCTTCATCATGGTGCGGGGATCGAGTTTGACCACGGCATCGACCAGGGCGCGCCGGATGATCTTGGCGTCCCACAAACTCTTGCTTTTCTTTTCTGCCATCTTTACCTCGAAAATCCACGCCTGGAGAATTTCTGTCTCAGAAAGTCTTCCCCGCCATCATCATCAGGTGTTCGAGTACCGGTCCCAGACTGAGCGCCGGGAAAAATGTGAGCGCTCCCACGATCACAATCACCGACACCAGTAAAACGGCAAACAGGGGCGTCGTCACCGGGAATGTGCCGGCCGAAGCGGGCACGGTTTTTTTCTTCGCCAGATTGCCGGCAATCGCCAACATGGGAATGATCATGAAGAAGCGCCCCACCAGCATGGTGAACGCGCCCGCGATGTTGTACCAAAGCGTGTTGCCGTTCAGTCCGGCAAACGCGGAACCGTTGTTCCCGGCCATGGAGGTGAACGCGTAGAGAATCTGGGTGAGGCCATGCGGGCCCATATTGCTGATACTCGATCTGCCGAATCCCTCGACCGATGAAATCGAGGTGAGCACCAAAATGATCAGCGGGAAAACGAGCGTGACCAGCATGGCCATCTTCACGTCATAGGCTTCAATCTTTTTGCCCAGATACTCCGGCGTTCGTCCAACCATGAGCCCGGCAATGAACACCGACAGCACGACGTAGATCAGGATGCCGTACAGGCCCGCGCCCACCCCGCCAAAAACGGTCTCGCTGAGCATAATGTTGACAAGCGGCACCATCCCGCCCAGGGGTGTAAAGGAATCATGGACGCCGTTGATGGCGCCACAGCTGGCGTCGGTGGTGACGGTGGCAAACAGGGCGGAATTGGCGATGCCAAAGCGCACTTCTTTGCCTTCCATGTTGCCGCCCGACTGCGACGCGGTGGCCTGCTGATCCACCCCGTGCAGCAGAGGATTGCCTTTCGCCTCCGCCCAGTAAGCGGTCGTAACTCCAGCGAGAAACAGAAGCGCCATCGCCGCCCAGACTGCCCAGCCGTGACGCTGCGACCCGCTCATTCGGCCCAGGGTGTAAGTAAGACCCGCCGGAATCGCGAAGATCGAAAGCATCTGCAAAAAGTTGCTAAGGGGCGTGGGATTCTCGAAAGGATGGGAACTGTTGGCATTGAAGAACCCGCCCCCGTTTGTGCCGAGCATCTTGATCGCTTCCTGAGAAGCGACCGGCCCTTGGGCGATGGTCTGGTCGGTTACGGTGTCCATCACGGCTTTGCCATCGGGCCCAACCATTGGCTTGCCGTCGGTTCCGGTCTTCTGGACTGATTGGGGCTCGACGAGCTTCGCGGTGTCGTAGGGCCTGAGGTTCTGTACCACTCCCTGCGAAACCAGGAGCAGAGCATAGACGATCGAAGCGGGCAGCAGCACCCACAGGGTGGAGCGGGTCATGTCGACCCAGAAATTGCCGATGGTTGCGGCTTCCTTGCGCGCGATGCCGCGAACGAATGCGATTGCGAGCGCGATCCCCACCGCCGCGGACGCGAAGTTGTGGTAGGCCAAGCCAGCCATTTGCGTGAGATAGCTCATGGTGGCCTCGCCCGAATAGTTCTGCCAATTCGTGTTGGTGGTGAAAGACGCAGCGGTGTTAAAGGCCAGAGCCGGAGCGACCGCCCCAAACTTCTGAGGATTCCACGGCAGCCACTGCTGCACCCGCTCGATCAGATAAAGCAGCAGCATGGAGGCGGCGCTGAACAGCAACATGGAGACGGCATATTCAGTCCAGCGCATCTCTTGCTCTTCCTCGACGCCGGTGACGCGATAAAGCAAACGCTCGACTGGCCGAAGCACGGGATCGAGAAAAGTGCGCTCGCGGCTGAACACTCTCGCCATGAACACGCCGAGCGGCTTGGTGATCGCAAGAATCAGAGCCAGAAACACGAAGATCTGCATCCAGCCGTTGGTTGTCATTTCAGAATTTCTCCGGTCTCAGCAAGGCATACAGCAGGTAGACCATCAACCCGGCACTGACGAGGAGCATGATGATCGATTCCGCATTCATATGGAATACCCCCAGGCGATGTTCCTCAGTGAATCCGATCGCAGAACTGCACATAACCGAGCGAGAGTGCGAAGAAAATTACCGCCACCACAACAAAGATCAAGTCCTGCATACAACCCCCTTCGAGCGCAATCCGCCATCCTGCAAGGATGGCCTTGGAACCATCAAAAACTCAAACGCGAGATCGATGCCGGCCGGCGGCAGTCCCGTCCGAGACCGAAAACCACGCGCAGGTCGCGATTCCTTCGCCTTCACTTGCCAACCGACGGGTGGTATCGCACTCGTGATTGGGTTAATTCTTTCACATCCAGCTCGCCGTCATGCTTGCTGTCCAATCGATCGAACTCGGCTTCCATGAATTTCATCCACTCGTCTTTCGAGACCTTGCCACTGTTGCTCGTGTCCATCACGAGCAACAGTTGTTTCGCGGCCTCCGTTGCGGCGGCGCGTTTGTTTTCTTTTTCAGCTTTTTCAGCCGCCGAAGTTGGAGTCACCACGCCGGTTGATTTCTCGGGTTGAGCGGTCGCGGCATGCACAACCATCACGACGGCGAACAACATCGCTGGGGTGACGGCAAGAACAAGTTTTAAGAACCTGAACATCGTTCCACCTCCGTTGGCAATCGTCGGGGGGCGCGGTCAAGCGATGCGCTTCCCAAAACATTCGGATGACTTCGAAAACTCGAGCTTCTAGAACTTAACCAGAATATCGATGTCCACGATCGACTCGTCTCTGCGTAGATCGGGGAACCACACGCTGCTGGTGTTGCCCGGGCTGCCGCAGTTGGTTTCGGCGGTCGTGAGGCTCTCGGTCATGGAGGAACTTCCGTTCGTGCAAGCGTAGAACTGGGGGTATCCATTGTTTGTATAAGGCACGCCCGTCGAACCGGGCGGCGTAATTCCTCCGTGGCCAGTCCAATACGGCACGCTCGCGTGGCGATAATCGTACTCCCAGCGGAAGGTGATCCACTGTTTCGGCATGTAGTCGAACGTGAGCGAAGAATCCCAGGCCTTGAACGGGTCCGAAGGGTTCCCGGTAAAGTAGGGCGCGCTGATCGCGGCGGAGGAAGCGGTCTCACCATTGATGGGCGGGTCCAGGACAAGATAGCGTCCGGGATTGTTGATTTGGCCTCCGCCCACGGTGAGTGCGAAGGTGTCCTTCTTGAACCAGGTGCGATCGTAGAGCATGTAGCCGATAAAACTCTGCTTGGGATTGATCCCCGGTCCAAAATGGTCCCCTCCGACCGAGTTCACATCCCTCCTGTCACCATGGCAGCCCACGCCTTGCAGATATACACCGGTCGAGGTAGTCGTGCTGGGGCCAAACTCACAACCCAAATCGCCGGTGAAGGTGAAGGCCATCTTGTCCAGCGTTTGTCCGGGCTGGTCGTAATACTTGACCTCGACGCTGTTGTCGGTGTGAATGCGGCCCCGATTCGGGATGTACAGATCGTCGTGGCCCAGGCCGTAATTGTTGGAGATGACGTTCACCCAAGGCCTCGGTGTCCACTTGACCTGTCCACCCAGACCCTTCCTCGCATTGGCCGAGCCATACGATTGCCATCCATTGATGAACCACGGCTCAATTTTCAGGTGGGGGTTGGGGAAGATCTGCACTCGCAGCCCCTCGAAAAACCAGGGCGTGTTCGAAGAGACATAAGAAGGTTGGTAGGCCCAGTTATCGAAGTTGTAATAGCTGAAAAGCCCGATGTAAGACATGAAAATTCCCGCGTCGATATTGATCCCATCCAACGCGTTGATGTGATAACCGCCGTAGGCTTCCGATAAAAAGCGATCCGCTTCGTTCAGCGTCCATTGCCCCTTGGTATAGCTGGGGTCATTGCGCACGGTCGCCGTGGAATAGAGGCCGAATTGAGTCATGAATCGGGCGCGAACGTTGTCGTAGTGGAAATCGCCGCCGATGCCGAGCTGTTCCAGCTGGATTTCATTGGCGCGAAATATTTCGCTCGACCCGCCGATCGAGTTGTCGATGGGTTTATTGAAATCGTAGTTGTAAGTAATGTCGGCCCGGATTTCCGGCGTGAAGAATTTCGAATCGAAGGCGGTGTCCTTGTTGCGCGGGTTGCCGTTCAGCCAGGTCCAATCCCAATCGGAAAAGGGCGCGATCTTTTCCTTTTGTGCGGGCGCAGAAGCCGCGGTCCCGCTTTGCGCCTGAGCGAGCGAGGCCTGCGCGAACGAGCCCGCGGCCATGTGGAGCTCGGGGACATTCGGCCCACGGGATAGGGCGTCGGTTCCTTCGACAGCCGATACCGTTTTCTGCCCATTGTTGTTTTGCAGTTCCGCTTCGAGTTCCTCGATCCTCTTTTTCATCGCATCAAGCTCCTCGAGGATCTCCTGCTGGGTTCGCCGATTGGTCGCGGCCACCGCTCCCGGAGCACTCAGGCTGGCGTCAGCGGTTTGTTGACCATCGAGAGGCAGCGTCAGCAGAACCGAGGCCGCCACTACCAGGGCCACCCATTTGCCAGTTTCGATTGCGGACTTGTGCACATGATTTTTCGTATTCATAGTCACTTGATCCTCCAGGTCGAGTAGCTGGATTGAATTTTCGGAAACAAGCTCTGATCGTAGCTCGGATCGTTCGGCGCGGCGACCGATTCTACCCTTCTTTCAGAAGCACAAAAGCGCAGCATGAAAACCACTACGCTGCACACAATCATGCGAAGACCAGTTTCATTCTGATCGCCGGGGCACAGTTGTCAGGAAGACGCCGCGTAGATCATTTGACTACCGCCAGCATAAAAGAACGATAAAAGGTACGTAAAGATTCCGTAAAGAGTGCCGAACTGGAACCAGCCAGGAAGCCTAGCAACCCCATTCTGCCTCGCCTGGTCTGGCAAAATACGGGCGCTTCGCTTGCTCTCCCTCGGATGTCGCACCCAGTTCGAGCAGCGTCAGCCGAGCAGCCGCGATCATTAATTTGCGCTCGTTTTGGGATGTTTGCTCCCAGGAAAAAGTTACTTCCTGGCTCATGGGAACGTCGAAGTCACTTGCGAGCGCCTCATGGTAGTGATGAAACAGTTTCGCCAAATCTTCCGCGGATACATTCTGAAGAGCCGACATAGATCCCCAGCCTTTCCCTGCGAATTCATATCTGTTCCCTACAACCACTCCATTCGATAGCGAAAGCCGTAAGGATTGGATAAAGAATTCGTAGAATCTTCGTCAGGGCGCATCAGCCTGAAAATAGGGGGTTTATTCGCCGGGCTCGAAGCGATAACCCACCCACGGGTCGGTCACGATGTAGCGCGGAGAATTCGGCGCCGGCTCGAGCTTTTTGCGGAGTTGGGCCACGAACACGCGCAGGTATTCGACCTGTTCGGTGCTTTCGCCACCCCAGACCGCACCCAGCAAGGCGCGATGCGTCACCACTTTGCCGCTATGGCGGGCGAAATATACCAGCAGATCAAATTCCTTCGGAGTGAGATGGACGGAGCGGTCTTTCACCGAAACGGTACGGGCTCCGGGATCGATCTTGAAATCGCCGACTTCGATCGGCTCAAGCTCCGAGGCTTCGGTTCGCGCACGGCGAAGATTGGCACGGACGCGCGCCAGCAGCTCTTCCATACCGAAGGGCTTGGTCACGTAGTCGTCGGCGCCGGCATCGAGAGCCTGGACCTTGGTCCGCTCTTCGCCGCGCACCGAGAGCACGATGATCGGAATTTGCGTCTTGCACCGCAACCGCCGGCATAACTCGAGTCCGTCCATGTTGGGCATGGTTAGATCGGTGATGACCAAATCCGGCGACCAATCTTTCATGATCTCCAGTGCAGTCTCGCCGTCGTTGGCGACGCGGATGTCGTAACCGTGACTGGACAGGGATGTCCGCAGCACGCGCGTGATCTGGGATTCGTCGTCCACCACCAGGATGTGTTTATGCTCCCCAATCATCCCGGCTCCTGGGTCACGATGTGCACGTCGACCGCGGGGGCGTCGCGCAAGAACTGGTGGATCGCCGAGAGATAGAAATATCGCTTCCATCCCCGGGTCGCGGAACGTCCGAAAACAACCTGGGTGATGTGCTTCTCGTTGACGAATTCCGCGACCGCCGCGGACACGCTCTTCCCCTTCAGCCGTACGATCGATGCGCCCACGTTCTCCGCGAAGTGGACATTCGTGGCCAAGGTCCGCTGATTGGCGTCGCTAGCATCCTGGCCGAGGTCGATATAGACGACAAACAGCTCGGCATTCATGGCCTGGGCCATACGGGCGCCGCGCGCAATCAGGTATTGCGCCGCCGGATTCGAACTGATGCACACCGCGATGCGTTCGCGGATGGCAACCGCGCCCCGATCGTTCTCTTCCTCTCCGCGGTGCTGTTCGAGGCTTTGGTCAACCTGTTGCGCAACCTGCCGTAATGCCAGCTCTCGCAGGGCGATCAGGTTGGTCTCGCGGAAAAAATTTCCCAGTGCCCGACCCACACGTTCCTGGGGATAGACGTCGCCGCGCTTCATGCGGTTCTGCAGCGCTTCGGGAGTCAGGTCGATCATCACCTCTTCGTTGACTCTTTGCAGCACCCAGTCTGGAACCGTTTCCCGCACCTGGATCCCGGTGATTCCCTGCACCGTTGGAGTCACGCTCTCCAGATGCTGGATGTTCATGGTGGAGAGAACGTCGATGCCCGCATCGAGCAGCTCGAGCACGTCTTCATAGCGCTTGCGATGCTTGCTGCCCTCGATATTGGTGTGCGCCAGTTCATCGATCAGGGCGACGCAGGGCTTGCGCGTGAGAATGGCGTCTACGTCCATCTCTTCGAAAAGCGCGCCCTTGTATTCGATCGCCTTGCGCGGCACCACTTCCAGGTTGGCGATCAGCTCCCCCACCGCTTTCCGGCCGTGGGTTTCCACCACCCCGATCACCACATCTTCGCCGCGATTGTGCCTGCGGATCGCTTCGGTGAGCATGGTGTGGGTTTTCCCCACGCCGGGAGCATATCCAAGAAAGAGCTTGAACCGGCCACCCTTCTTGGTGGGCGAACATTCCTCCAGCCACTGGTCGGGAGTCTTGGGCATCGCGATTATTGTCGTTGAGACGTCGCAGTTTGTCGATGTCTGGAACAACAGTGTCGGGAAACAAGCGTCGCAAACACGCGAGGGTTCAACAACGTCCGAGGTCCGATTGCACCTTCTGTAATCCGACCTCTCACCTCTAAGCCCACCTTTGTCATACAATCGGCTCGTGAAAGCCGTCGCCAGATCTGGAACCGGATACCTGATCGCGGCGCTGTCGGTTGCCGGAACCACTCTCATCGGCTACCGCTGGCTCCATCTGAATTCGACCACGATGGCACTCGTGTTCCTGCTGGGCGTCCTGGCGATCTCCGCGTCGTGGGGTTTGCGGCAAGCCGTTTTCATGTCGCTGATCGCGACCCTTACGCTGAACTACTATTTCCTGCCTCCAATCGGCACCTTCAGCATTGCCGACCCGCAGAACTGGATCGCACTTTTCGCCTTCCTGCTCACCGCCTTGGCGGTCAGCCAACTCTCGGAGCGCGCCCGGCGAGGGGCGCGCTCTGCCATCGAGCGACGGCAGGAACTGGAACGTCTCTATGCCTTCAGCCAGTTGCTGCTTTCAAGCGACAGTCCGGCTGAACTGTTGAATCTGATCCCGCGCTACATGGTGGAGTCATTCGGCATAAGGTCAGCGGCGATTTCGCTTTCCAGCCGCGATGACATTTATCGTTCTGGTCCGACCATCGACGGATTGGAATCGCGCGATCTGCAATTGGTTTGCATGCGCGGCGAACCGCGATTCGACTCCGTGCACGAACTGGCGTTCATGCCGCTACGGATGGGCACGCGCGTGGTGGGCGGCATGGGTGTCTCCGGGTCGATGCTTTCGCGGCAAACCCTGGAGGCCATCGGCAGCCTGGTGGCCATCTCCATCGAGCGCGCGAGCGCCATCGAGAAACTCAGCCGCGCCGAGGCTTCCCGCGAAAGCGAGCAATTACGATCGGTCCTGCTCGATTCGGTCACGCATGAGTTTCGCAGCCCGCTCACCGCCATCAAAGCCTCGGTAACGTCCCTGCTCGGCCGGCCGCACCATTCGCCGGAGGAACGCCAGGAACTGCTGACCGTCATCAACGAAGAAAGCGATCGGCTGAACCGGCTCATCGGAGAAGCCGCCGAGATGGCGCAGTTGGATGCCAACAAAGTGGAATTTCGCTTCGCTTCCGCACCCATCGGCCCCGTGATCGAGGAGGCGCTCGATGACCTGAAGCAACTGCTGGGGCAGCATCCGGTGGAAGTGAGAATTCCCGCTGACCTTCCCAACGCACGCATGGATTCGGCTCATACCAAAGAAGTCCTGGTGCACCTGATCGAAAACGCTGCCAAGTACTCGCCCGCCGGTGCTCCGATCCGCATTACGGCCGAGGCGAAGGACGGAGAGCAGATGCTCACCATCAACATTGCCGATCGCGGGCCCGGGATCGACGATTTTGAGCAATCCCTGGTCTTCGAAAAATTTTACCGCGGACGAAATCAGCGTGTGCAAGTCCACGGAACCGGCATGGGACTGGCGATCTGCAAAGCCATCGTACAAGCCCACGGTGGGCAGCTTGGCGTCACCAGCCAGTTGGGGCACGGCTCGGTGTTTTATTTTAGTTTGCCGGTGGCGTGATGGGAGTTTGGTGGGCCCACTAGGATTTGAACCTAGAACCAACAGATTCACCAACAACGACTGAAAACGAATGATTTCAGCGACTACCCCAACGCTGATTCTGGTCACAAGCAGGCAGATGCGGTCGCAGTTGTTACCCCAGATGTTACCAAACGGTCAGTGCACCCTCGCCCCGCCGCAGCACCGCTTGTACTTCTTGCCGGAGTCCGCAGGGTGCATTTCATTCCGACCGACTACATTCCGCAAGCTGCTTCTCAAGGCTGTATGTCGCGCCATTCTGCGGATTCTAAATTTCGATCCGCCTTTCGGGTTCTCATTCGTTCCTAGCGGCAAGCGACGATTTAGGTGTGTTGCTGTTCCACTTCTCCCCGCCTCGTCCAGAAATACACGGCGACGGCGACATTTACGGCGGCTAGCGCAAGGCCGAACTCGGTGGTATACCACAAGGTCTTTCCCGTGTTCCGCATGATGTTGTCGAAACGGTCTGGATGAACAGATTGTGGCTGGCGTGCTGCACAGCCGCTGTCCACAGACTTCCTGACTTCAATCTCATCCATGCGAACGCAAAACTGTTCGAGACAATCATCACTGCAAAGCAGCACATTGCGTACCAGCGATTCGTCCCCGCGTTGTAGTCGGCAAATAGCAGCAACGGACTATGCCATGCTGCCCAGATCACACCACTCAGTAGGCTCAGATTGGTGTATGACATCTGCTTCGCCAACTCCGGTACTAAAAATCCGCGCCAGCCGATTTCCTCCCCCAGCGCCGTAGATATGCCCCTAATCAACCCCGTGGTGGCGGTGAACAGTAACCAGAGGGTGAACGCTCCCCACGGAGGCATACCACGCAACCCGAAACGCTGCGTGACTAGAGCAACCAAATCCGAATTCCATCCGCCCAACCGCAGCGCCCACACCGTCCCGTATGCGATCGCCGCATACCCGAGCGGAAGGAAATATGCAGCCGCAATGTAACGACATTCCGGCCATCTCCAAGCCAATGATCGGGAACTGCGCCCAATAAGATGGCAAGTCACCATCGTCGCAAGCGCCGGACACCACATGACGGCGGTGATCATCGTGCCGAACGCCATACCAAATGACCCGACCAGATGACCAGCAACCAGATTACTGAACTGAACAAGACTGTAAACAAGAGGTACAGACAGGTAGCTTGTTTGGGTGTGTCCCGCATTGGTCTCGACGCCAACTCAGCGCGTGATAGCGGATGTTAACACCTCAGCTTCAGATATAACATCAAGAGTGAAGGAACCACCTCGCCCGCCGTAGAGGAGCCGCAGGGGACACACTTCCATTCCGCCCGACCTTGGGAGCGGTGCGCCAAGTCGAAACGTTACCGCGCCCACGCGAGACCATCGGCTCCGCTGCCGGCGCCGATCAACTGCACGCCCCAGTCGCCGATATTTATCGCCGCCACCTGATGGCTGTGGTCGCACGACACATAAGCGACTTGACCGTCCGGTCGGATCAGCACCTCTTGAGGAGCCGAGGGCACACTGATGCTCTTGACGACTTGCAACTTCGCCAGATTGACGACCGCCACGGCATTCGCATCCGGCAACGCCACCAGCAGCCATTTTCCGTCCGGTGTGGACGCGGTGCCATATCCTGTGGCACTCAATGTGATCCAGCGATCAACTTTATGGGTAGCAGTGTCGATAACCGCCAGCCGTGGCTTTTCTGTGTCGGAGGTAAACACCCAACGACTGTCGGGCGAGATCGAGATTCGCTGCACGTGTCCTGCAACAGGGATCACCGCGAGAGTTTTTTGCCCGGCGAGGTCGAGCACCGATACCGTCCCCGGTCCCACGTTGGCGGTGTAGCCCTTGCGCCCGTCCGCACTGATCGCCAGCATGTGGGATTCGGCCTGCCCGGTCGGAACGCTCCCCACAATCTTTAGGGTCAGGGGGTCGATGATGGTTACAGATTTGTCTAGCTCCGTAGTTACATAGAGGAGACCATCTTTCGGCCCCAAGACGGCGCAGTGGGGCCTTACGCCGTGCCCAAAATCGATGGTGCGGATTACCCTGCGTTCACTGAGGTCGATCACAGCCAATGTGCTTCCGTCGGTGCCGGGCATTCCGACTCCAGAGTTGCCATAGATCGGTACGAATGCCCGCTTCCCATCGGCAGATGCGGCGACCTCGTGCCCCGTCACGCCACCCTCGGCGACGGTCGCAATCAGCCGTGCAGCCGTTGGATCAATGAGACCGAGAGTCTGATCGCCTTTATTGGCGACGAGCAGCAGGCCGTGCGAGGGTGATGGAACGGAGAAGGCTGCGATCAACAGTACTGCGAAAATCGGTGCCATCAAGGAAAGAATCCCAGTCATGATCATTCCGTGTTGTTGTGGTCTTTGGCCAGCTTTCTAAGCAGGGCAGCGGCCTGTTTGTTGGGTCGTTGGTTTGAAAGGTGGCGCTCAAGCCAGTCCATCATCTCTCGTGGACTGCCGAAGTTTTCTGCATCGCCATCGGGCACGTCAGTTCCAAAGATTTCCTCGATGAGCATCACGGCTTCAACGAGATGAGGCTATCCATCGCTCGGGGAAATCATCGGAACATTTTAGCAGCGAAGAGTTCCTCGGCTGTAAAGGCGCTGTGGAGCCGAACCCGACGCTTAGGTCATTTGGCTGATGGTCGGCGCTTTTGATCATGCAACACCTCCCGCCGGAGTCTGCTCCATATTGCTCATTGCCGCCCTTACTGTTTCTAGTTTTTGACGGAATAGCGAACTGACCTCCAGTGACCTAGGGAGGTTTTCCGGGTGGGAATACAGTCAAATTGGGAGAGAAACGTTTTCAAGGCGCGAGCAGATTCTGAAGTCACATCATCATGGCAATCGCATTTGCACTTTTGGTGTCCGATGGTCCAGTGACAATCGGGGGGTTCAGCCTCGCCTTGCGAGAATTATCGGTTTCGCTCGAAATATGTCAGGAGGCGTCGGGCGCGGTTCGCCTTTTGAACCGCCGAAAGTTCGATGCTGTTTTCCTTGATCTACAACTAGGACAACAGTGCGAGCTGATTTTGGATGCTGTGAATCTCTCCTTATCGAACCGTAAAGCGGTGACGTTCGCCATCACCAGCAGTGATGTAGACGCCAAAGCAGCTTTCCGCAGGAGGACAGCGTTTGTCTTTGAGCGGCCTCTTTCTCCGCAGTCAATCCGCAACACACTCAAGCCTGCTTACGGACTGATATTGAGGGAACGGCAGCGCTACTTCCGCTGTCCCATCTCTAACCCAGTCACCATCCTCAGAAGAAACATGCCCGACGTTCGCTGCCGAACCGTGAATATCAGCGAAGGAGGAATGGCGGTAAGTGCAGTAGTTCCTCTCCACGCAGGCGAAGACGTGCAGGTTCAATTCACCTTACCGGATCACAAAGAGCCATTCTTGGCCAAATCGACAATCCGCTGGCTGAAAACGGGTCGCGTTGGAGTCCGCTTTGTGTCTCTTCCGCTGGAACGCAAATCTGAGTTACAAGAGTGGCTATCACGAAAGCTGGAAGAAGCGATTCCGGAGTCCGTTGCGCGTCAATACCATCAAGGTGATGGAACGGCGCGGACTCATCAGGCCCGCCAAAGGCGGCGACCTGCTCACTATCGGGTGGCGTCTGAAAAAGAAATAAATTAGGACCTGTGTTCGGTGTACTGCGAAAAATATCTGGGATCAGACATTCGCCTCGATTCCCCACGCTTCCAGCAAATCTTGGGGAACATACTTGCTGTCTTTATGCTTTTTCGCCCATTCCTTCAACGGAATCGAATTCCGATATTCCTTCTCTGATAGCTTCAATCTCCGCACCATCTCGTCATCTCGTCGAACGAAGTCGGCATCATCTAACCGTCGCTTGTTCAAACGACTGCTACGGTCGGTCTTTTCAGTCCTTCACCAGCCACGCCAGAGCCTCGTCGCGGGTCTTAAAAATAGGAAATTCGCGGCGGCAGAAGCTTTTCAGGCTCTCGACGAACCCCTGAGGAAGATTCTCCGCTCCGATGAATGCCGATTTCCTGACAAAGGGCTTGTCAAAGACGGCGGTTTCTTTCAAGACCCGGATGGCGTCCGCGTCGAAAGATGCTCCCGTGAAATCCGAAAGCATCAGAACTGACTCACGCGGACGGGTACTCACAACGTCGGGCAGCCCTCGGAAAATCACTTCGACCTCACGAGCCGAACATTTTGACATGTCTAGCTGAAGAATCTGCTTACTCTGATGGGCAATGAACCGAGTACGGTCGGTCATGTATCAACCTACTTCCTACCTCCTACTGACGGTCTTCTCGAACGAACCTATCCTTTTCCAGCGGACGCAGTCGGTTTCCGGCGAGAGAACGTTTCTCCACGATGGCGTCGTAGAGGCTTTCCTCCACAGTTGCCAAGTCGGTGGCGCTGTCGAGTACGACATTGGCAAAACGTTTGCTGGGCAGCACGTACTGCCGAACTGCTGGTAGCACGTTATTCTCGTACTGCCACAGGATGAACTCCAGAGAGCGCCCGCGCTCGGTAATGTCTCTCACTTTTCGGCGATGGAAACAGACTTCGTCAGGAGCTTCTAAATAGATGGACAGGTCGAAATATTGGCGAAGTTGGGCGAAATGCAACGCGAGGATACCTTCCACGATCAGCAGCGACGTGGCAGGAATGTGTTCTCGTCGGTCGGTCACGCCCAAATGCTGCGCAAAATCGTAAATGGGAGCCTCGAGGGCATTGCCTGCGGCATAGTCGCGGATATGGCTCTCCAGCAGTTTCACATCGGTTGCATGGGGCGCGTCGTAGTTCTGCTTTGCTCGTTCCCCCAACGGCAGATGGTTCATGTCCACGGCGTAGATTTCCATCGAGAGAACGTGACCTTTGAGACGAGAGGCCACACGCTGGGCCACCGTGGACTTACCGCTGCCGGACGCTCCGGCCAGTCCAACGATAAAGACACGCTGCTTTCCAAGACCTTCGATTGATTCGGAGCCGGGTCCTGCCTGAAGCTGCATACTTTGATTGTAGGCAGAATCTTGGGCGTGGATTCGCACGGAAGGTCAGTCGCAAAGCAGGTCGCACTGTTCCGGCAGACACCTCTAAGGTTGGATTGTGGACGAACAAAAGAAGTGCTTTTCGATTGGCGGAATGGCCCCTCGTAACTATGGTGAGCTTTTCGGCAGGAGTACGGTCCACATGTGGGAATAACGTCCGAGGTCAGCAGGCGCAGGCGGTTGGAACCAAAGATGGAACCAAATCGCCCTGTGCAATGAATGACTCGTTCAAACCCGCATGGATACTGGGGTTTGGTGGGCCCACTAGGATTTGAACCTAGAACCAACAGATTATGAGTCTGCTGCTCTAACCGTTGAGCTATGGGCCCCAGCCTTTGTTTATGAGTGTTGCAGCATCTTACGACCGGTCAAACGAACCGTCTGTCCACTCATCTTGCCCTTAAGAGACTGCTTTTCCGGTTCCTCTGAAGGAAGTGCGACGCCGTTTCGACGTGGCCGAAACACCCCCCCGGGTTTCCGCAGGCTGTTCGGTACCGGCTACTGTGTGCTCGGTGGCACGACGGGCGCTGCGGGAGCGGCCTCCGCTGCCACGCTGCTGTTGACGAGGTCCTTCAATTCTTTGCTGGGCTTGAAGAAGGGGATCTTTTTCGCCGGAACTTCCACCCGATCGCCCGTCTTCGGGTTGCGGCCCACGCGCGGCTTGCGCTGGCGCGTGCGGAAGCTGCCAAAGCCGCGGATTTCGATCTTGTCGCCCACGCGTAGCGAACGCACGACGCTGTCGAAGATCGTGTCTACAATCACTTCGCTGTCTTTGCGGGTTAGTTCCGCCAGCCGGGAAACTTCTTCGATCAGGTCAGCTTTGGTCATATGCTTCGTCGCTCCCTGTCTATAACCTTCTCAAATTTAAGGGGTTCTGCGCAAGTGGGGGAAAAGGCACTGGTTTCATCGTAGCCGAGGTTTGAAAAAAGGCGACATGCGAAAGGCGATCCAAAAGCAGACCAACCACAACCCCCCGAAAAAAACGAACCATCCTGGTCTTGACGCGGATAAGCTCGAGCCCCCGGTTAACTTCGCAAGAGCGACGAGGGCGACCTCGACTACGAACGCGAATCCCACATAAATCAGAGCGCTCACGAGACCCAGCCTGAGGATGATCATTTCCGAGCCTCCCCATCTTCATTTTCATTTCCAAAGATAGTAAAAGCCCACTTGCTGCTCGAGCAGCTTCTCCCGCGTGGGCAGATAATCGGAAACATCGCCAAACAGCAGATCCAATCCCGACCGCTTCTCTTTTGGCGGCCACACGAGCGTCGGTTCGCCGGAAATATTCACGGCGCGGGCCGTATCCTTTACCGCACCTTCGAAATCCGCGATCTGATCCACCATTTTCATCGATAGCGCCTGTTCGCCGGTCCAGACTTTTCCGTTCGCGATGGCGCGGATGTCCTCTTCTTTCGCGTGCCTCCCGGCGGCTACGGCCTGAATAAACTGGGTGTGCATGTTGTCAATCAAGCCCTGCATGTACTCGCGTTCCGCGGGCGTCATTTCGCGCGTCGGACTGCCCGTGTCCTTGAATTCTCCCGCCTTCATGGTGATCGCGCTCAGTTTTGCCCAGCGCAGTAGCTCCCCGTAGTTCACCCACTCGGCGATCACTCCGATCGATCCCACCACGCTGCCCTTGTCGGCATAAATCTTGTTGGTGGCGGACGAAACGTAGTACGCACCGCTTGCGCCGACGGTCTCAATCGATGCCACAATCCGTTTCTTCTTTTCGTCCCGGATCCACTTCACTTCCTTGTAGATCTCTTCCGAAGCGGCCACGCCCCCCCCGGGCGAATTCACGTGGATGATGATCGCCTTGACGGAATCGTCATCGGCAAATTTCTTCAGCTGGGGAACGATTTGTTTCGGAGAGAAAATCACGCCATCGAGCTCAACCACGGCGATCTTGGGCCCGAAGGCAGAAAACGATTCTTCATCGCTCCCGCCAAAGCTCAAGTAGACCAGGGTGAAAACCGCGACCACGAACAGCGCAAACAACCCGCCGCCCACCAGGAACCATATCCAGATACGCGAACGCCCTTCAGCCATAATCAGACGAGTGTAGCACCGGGCGCCTTAAAGCATGTCGTAAACCCAGCAACCACGAACGGCGCAAAATGGCCCGCCGCCGTCCGCAACCCAAATTCAACTGCGCGAACTGTAAGCCCGTCGCACGGCACGGCGCCACAGTGTCCCGATTATGAGTTAGGAGTGAAGAGGAATCTCCGTCAACATTTTCGGGTCAAGAAGTTGGCCTAAATGACATCTCAACCCGGTCGATCTGTTTTCATCTCACTTCTTTCATTTCACTTCAAAGGCGCGCGCATCGATCGGCATATTATTCGACACTTCGAGCCCCTTCAGATCCCAGTCCGATAGGGTCGTCCTGCCATTCTGGAGCTCCTGCGAAAACTGGATGTCGTAGTGAGTCGGCAGGGTAACGCCGTCGGCGGTCTTGAAGTCGCTGAATTTCTCCGTCAGGCGATAGCGGTTTGGATTCAGCCGGGCTTGAGCAGTTTCCGGACTTCCGCTCGCGACTCTGCCTGTGTCGAGCGTCGCAGCCAAGGGGTTCGAACCCGTGAGGCTCTGGGTCACACTATAGCTGTAGGTCGTCTCCACGTGGCGATAGGTTTGCGGATCGAAGTAGAGATGGATCTCCAAGTCGGAATTCTTGTGGGGGCGATACCGAAGGTCGTAAAGTTCTTGACCGTCTATTTTCTTGAGACCGTCAAGACTCAGTTTGGCTTTGCGCTCCTCCAGGTTCAAAAGGGGCCAGGCCGTCGTCAGCACACCTCCCAGGAGACCCTCTCGAATGACTGCATCTTGCACAAACACGAAGCTCCCGAAAGCTGAACGTGTTTGTTGAGCGCCAGAGAAGGCAACCTTATCCTTGTCGCCATCAAAGATGAACTGTTCGCCCCGATATTCGTTGTTCGGCAGTTTCAACATGACTTGGAACTTCTTGCCGTCGGAAACCATTTGAGCCTTTCCGTCCAGAACTCCGGCGCCGCCGACCAGGATCCTGAACTCGACGGGTCCTTGGGCCACGCGAGTCTTGAGACCGGCCCGAATGGTAGGGCTGGCAATCGAATCCAAGTGTTGCGCGACGAGTTCGTCAGCGTTGGCGGGCGGGGCAGCGGCCAAAGCTCTGCTAACCAGCACGCAAGCTGAGCAGAGCAGGACCAGCGTTGCGATTGTGGCGTTCCATTTTACGCTCATGATTTTCTCCTAAAACTTTGGTGAGTTCTCTGGAATTCAGAAGTTGCTGCAGTGCACCCGAGTGTCTCCGCAGAGCTGATCGGCAAAGCCAGATTTTACTCCTTTTTGAAGCCTTTGGATGGGGAATCCTGATGCTTGCAGCCCTGACCTCCCCGCTCCGATTCGACGTGGGAGCCGCATCGTCGCTTCCTCCTGATCGCCTCGGCGGTCGCAGGATCTCATCGCGAAAAGGCACTCGCTCGGTAGGGAACCTGCGGGGTGTATAATCGCGCTGGCGTGCGTGTTCGGGTCGAAACTCGAGTTTAGGCGGAACCACCAAGAAGAAGCTGTCCGCCAGTTCCCAAGCATCTCGGGCCATCGGCAATCCCCCTACTCGATCCGCACAATTTGAACGTCAAGTGACAGCATCTGTAAATTAATTTGGCGAGACTCGTCACCGGGCCCATGAATCAGACTACCTCTTCTGCGATCCTTCTTTGTCTCGCATTGACCGTCGCTGGCTACGCGCGGGATCAGAAAGCGATCGATCCGGAGTCCTCCTCCGAAAAGTCATCGCCGCCCCCGCAAGGGACCCCGAGCGCGCAGCTGTCAAATTCCGAGTCGCCGGCCGAGAATCTAGACTTCACCGTTTCAAAACACGTCCACGAGGTAAACCTGATTTTAAGCGTCACGGACTCGAGAGGACGATTCGTCGACAACCTAACAGCCGATGACTTCCGGTTGCTCGACAACCATAAATCTCCGCAAAGACTGACTTACTTCCAAGCCCGGACCAATCTCCCTTTGCGCGTAATTCTGGCGATCGATGTCAGCAGTTCCATCCGCGACCGTTTGCGTTTTGAACAGCAGGCCGCCAGCATTTTTCTCAAGAACACCCTGCGCGGGGAAACGGATGAGGCCGCGATTGTCACGTTTGGTAGCACCGTGCAGGAGAAAACTGCGGGTATGACCGGTGATGTCGGTGCGCTGGATGCTGCAATCCACGCAGTGCAAGCGGGTGGGGAAACCGCGATGTATGACGCGATCGTGACTTCCAGTGGCAAACTCCATGAGAACAGGAGAAAATCCGCAGTGCGCCCGGTGATCATCCTCATCACCGACGGCGTAGATACTGCCAGCAAGATGACACTGAAAGCCGCGGAGGAGGCTGCGATTCGATCCGAGGCGGCGATTTTTGCTTTGGACGCGAACTCGGTCTACGAGACCGATCCGAAGGGCCGCCTGATCCTGGAGAAACTGACTCGCGAAACTG
>Ga0302326_10007391_pt1 | contig 24459 bp, 17 predicted proteins | sample Palsa_T0_3_FD_202264 | JGI IMG/M metagenome (GOLD analysis project Ga0302326, IMG submission 202264) | Peat permafrost microbial communities from Stordalen Mire near Abisko, Sweden - Palsa_T0_3 | ecosystem: Environmental > Terrestrial > Soil > Palsa > Peat permafrost | place: Sweden: Abisko... | reverse complement strand
CGGGCCCTTCTTGCCTGTTGTCTTGCGGCCGTCCTAGCGTGCTGGCTGGGCGGGCCCGGCGCAGCTCGCGCCGATGAGGAGTCGGCAACTGTCCGGGCCGTCACGGCGACGCTCCTGATCGACACGACCGCGATCGAACCCGGGAAGCCGTTTACCGCAGGTGTCCGTTTCGATGTTGACCCTGGATGGGACATTTACTGGCAGTTTGTCGGCGATATCGGGCTGGCGACAAAAGTCGATTGGGAACTGCCTCCCGGTTTCAGCGCAGGTCCATGGCAATGGCCAATCCCGGTGGCGCACGTCGCGGACGGCGATTTGCTCAGCTACGTCTATTTTCGACAGACCTTTCTTTTCGCCGAGATCACGCCACCATCGCAGTTGCCGACGGGGCCGCTGACGATCAAGGCAAAAGTCAGTTGGCAAATGTGCGATCCGCAACGTTGCGAACTGGGCAACGCCGACCTCGCTCTCCCATTGAGCTCCGGGGCCGCTCAACCGGCCAACAAGGAACTCTTCACCAGTTGGCGCGCGCAAATCCCGAAGGCGGGCGATCCGCCTTTTGCGGTCAAGTGGGACCGGAGCAAGGACCACGAGTTTTCCCTGCGCGTCGAAGGGTTGCCCAAAGATACGAAGGTGGAGTTTTTCCCGCTGCCGCCCAACGGTGTGAAGCCGGGGCATCCGGTGGCCGGCGAAATCGCCGCCGACGGCGCGCGGACCATTACCTTCCCCGTCGAGGACGGGAAAGCAAATCTGCCCTGGCGTGGTGTCATCGCCACGAGCAAGGAAGGTGCGCCGCGCGAAGGCTGGCTCATCGCGGCGGAAGATTCCGGCCCGGCGCGAGGCGCCCCTCCGGCTTCTTCTCATCCCGTTGCGCCCGCGTCTCCGCCGCAACCCGGTTCCCTGCCGTGGAAGCTGCTCATCGCCTTCCTCGGCGGCTTGATCATGAACATCATGCCGTGCGTGCTGCCGGTCATCACGCTGAAGATCTACGGCTTCGTGAACCAGGCCGGCGAGGCGCCGGGGCGCGTCTTTCGTCTGGGTCTCGCTTTCAATGCCGGCGTCTTCGTCTTCTTTCTCACCCTCGCAGCCCTTATGGCCAATCTGCGGGGCGCTTTCAACTGGGGCTATCAGTTCCAGAACCCCTATCTCCTCGCCACCATCATCTCGCTTGTCTTCCTCTTTGGTCTCAGCCTGCTGGGCGTTTTTGAATTCGCGCTGACCGGAGGCGCCGCTTCCACCATCGGCGAACTTTCGAGCAAGGAAGGTTACGGCGGCGCTTTCCTCCATGGCCTTTTCACCACGCTCCTGGGCACCTCCTGCACCGCGCCATTTCTCGGGGCCAGTCTGAGCTACGCGGTCACCCAGCCCGTCCCGGTCATCTTCCTCATTTTCATCGCCATCGCCACCGGGATGTCTCTGCCCTATTTCCTGCTCACGGCGAAGCCGGCGTGGATGCGCTTTCTTCCCAAGCCCGGAATGTGGATGGAGCGCGTGAAACAAATCATGGGTTTCGCCATGCTGGCGATCACGGCCTGGCTCTTTGGCGTGATGGCGGGCCGCGGCCCCGAGGCCGTCGCCGCGATGAGTTGGTTCCTCGTCGTCCTCGGATTCGCCGCCTGGCTTTTCGGTCTGCATGGCTCGTGGGTCACGCGAGTCGCCGCCATCGCCTTGCCCGTTGCCGGCTATTGGATTTTCCTCGATGGGAAGATTACCGGAAGTCCTCCAAAAACGGCGAATACCGGCATCGAGCAACGCATCGCCGACGCCCGCGCCGCGGGTTCTCCTGTCTTTATCGATTTCACCGCCGATTGGTGCCCGAACTGCAAGTTCTACGAAAAGACCGTGCTGAAGAGCGACGCCATTCAGGCCAAGTTTCGCGAGAAGGATGTGGTCTTTGTGAAAGCCGACTGGACCAACACCGACGACCCCGAAGTGACGCGCTTGCTCAAGAGCTACGGGGCCGTGGGCATACCGCTTTATGTTTTCTATCGTCCCGGCGAATCGCAGCCGCTCGTCCAGGAATCGCTGACCAAGGCCGGCCTGCTCGGAGAGCTCGAAAAAATCAAAACGCCCTCGCCGAAGGCCGTGTCCAATTCGGAGAAGTCTGCCAGGACGGCGGAGAATTAACCGCCGAACTGGGTGCCGCCCCGCGGAATGTCTGTGATCAGAACGACACTCCGTGCCCGCCCCCGCGCATCGCCCACAAACGTCTTCAGCTTCTCCAGCGGCGCAGCCGCCGCCATCGTGTAGATCACGTCTCCGTTGGTCCACGCGGCGAAGCTCCACTCGCCGATCTCCCGAAACTGCGGAGTTCCGGATGCCGGCGCATCCTTGAAATCGCTCCGGCGGGCCACGAGCAAATGCACCAGCGAACCCTCGTCGACACCCGGTTTCTTCGCCGACCAGAAGCAGGTCAGGTACGCGGGCCGCCCATGCACATCGATAACCTGGCAGCCAAAGCTCTTCAGCTCCCGCAACTTAGTCGGGATCTGGAAATCCGCCGGTGCTCCTTCCGCCAGCAGCCATGCCCGAAGCTCCTCGGGATCCTGCGACCGCTTCGGCAATTCCGGCGGTGTTCCGAAAAACTGGACCACCCGCGGGGCAAACTCAGCGTACGAAACCGACCCACCACCCCTCACCGACCACCACGTCGCCAGGCCCGCCAGCACGACGAAAGCGGCGGCGATCGCCCACGCCATCCGCCACACCCCGACCCAGCGTTTCGCCGGGTCCACGGTTTTTTCCCCATCCGCTACCGCCGCGCGCCCTTCCGCCAGGATGGCTTCCACCTTCGCGCCAGGCAGTCCCTGCGCTTCATAGTGCTTTTGAATTTGCGAGCGGAGGTCGGGCATGTCTTACAGGAACGGAACGAAGAACAGCAGCCACTGATTGCACTGGCTTTTGCCACCGGTTTGCACCGCGGCCAGGCGCAATTTCGCGATGGACCGATGGAGCAGGCTCAGGACCGTGCCCCGCGGCTGGCCGGTCAATTGCGCGATTTCCTCCGCCGTCCGGCCTTCGTAGTAGTGGAAGAAGAGCGCCTCGCGCTCCACCGGTCGAAGGACCTCGAGAAGGGTGTCGAGATCCCCCTGCACTCCGGGCTCGCTCTCCGGGTTCGTCGCCAATTCCGGACCCGTCGCATCCTCGAGCGAATCGAACTGCACGATCTTTTTGCGCCGGCATTGGTCGACGAAGAGGTTGCGCACCGCGGTAAAGAGCAACGCATTCGTTTCCACCTTCCCATAGCGGCGCGAGAGATTCAGCCACGCTTCGTGCACCAGGTCCTCGGCGTCCGCCGCATGATGCGTCAAGGCCAGCGCATAGCGGTAGCCCTTCTGCAAGCGTTCGGCGTCTGTAGAACTGGGAGAATCGGCGGATGCGTCCAAAATGAAGCGGGCTGCGCAGAATTGATCGCGAGCCATTTAACGACCCTTCGGCGAACGCGCAATTCCTTCTTCCCGTTTCTTCCACGTTCTCCTAGCATGACTTTCCCGCTGGTTCCCCACGCTTGCCCCATGAGCGAAAATATTTCCCGTCCGCGCAATCAAATGGCGCCGAGGTTCGTCGTCGTGAGCAACAGCATTGCATGAACACGAACTCTTTCCTCGTCCCGGTCCGCAGGGCGTATTCCTGGCTCATTTGCGGCGCCTCCTGGCTGAAATCGCCTTTTCTGCTCATGGTGCGTCTCTATTGGGGATGGTCATTCTTCCTCGCCGGCAAGGGCAAGCTGTCCAATCTCAGCCAGCCCACCGAATTCTTCGCCAGCTTGCACATCCCTTTTCCGGCGGCGAACGCCGTGGTCGTGGGCGCCACCGAGTGCTTCGGCGGCCTGCTGCTTCTCGTCGGACTCGCCTCGCGGCTCGTTTCCCTCCCGCTCACCTTCCTCCTCGTCGTCGCCTATGTTACGGCCGATAACGACGCCCTGCGCGCCGTCTTCAGCGATCCGGACAAATTCCTGAACGCCACCGAATTCCAATTCTTGTTCGCCGTGCTGATCGTCCTGATTTTTGGACCGGGCTTCTTCTCGGTGGATTGTCTGCTCGGCAAAATTTTCGGCGCGAAGGCATCCGAATCCACCACACCGCTCGCACAAGGCTGAAACCCAGATTTTGCGCACGCAGATTCGCGATCCTCGCGGCTCCACGCGCGCAGAAACCAGAAACCAAAAAACAGAAACCAAACTACTAGCATGAAAAATCAATCCACCAGCAAAGCGCTGCTCGCCGGCGCCGCCATCGCGGGCCTCCTCGCCGGAGGTCTTCCCGCCCAACTCCACGCCGCCAATGGGACGGCGAAGACCAGCACGGTTTCCGCCGGAGTCATCGCCGCGGACAAGGGCGAGACCCACGACTGCGCGGGCAAGAATTCCTGCAAGGGCAAGGGCGGCTGCAAGACCGGCGACAACGGCTGCGCCGGCAAGAACTCCTGCAAGGGCAAGGGCGGCTGCGCCGTCAAGGATGGCAAGCCGGTGAAAGTCTAAGCTCGACTCATCCTCTCCGGGGCTCCGGTCGTCCGCGGCCGGAGCCCCGCATTTCATCGATCATTTGGAATTTAACATTTAGCATTTTGCCCCGCCGCGCCCGTCGCGTTCGCGGCAGCTCCAAATGCCAAATGTTTAATGTTAAATCCTAAATCTCCCTATGCCTGCCAACCGCTTCAACGCCCACACCGAATACGGGATTGGCATCGGACTGCGGATTCCACATTACGAGCACATCCTGGAGAGAAAACCGGTCGTCGATTGGTTTGAAATCATCTCGGAGAATTACATGGTCGATGGCGGTCGTCCGCTCCACGTGCTTGACCGGATCCTTGAGCAGTATCGCGTCGTTCAGCATGGCGTTTCCATGTATTTCGGCAACGCCGCCCGGCCCAATCGCGACCACCTCCGGCGCCTCAAGCGTCTCGTCAAACGCACCGGGACGCCATGGCTGAGCGATCATCTCTGCTGGGGCAGCGTCGATGGCCGCTTCACCCACGATCTGCTTCCCATGCCGTACACCTGGGAGGCCGTGGAATGGACCGCGCGCAACATCCGCGAGGTCCGCGACACCGTCGGCATACCGGTCGCGGTCGAGAACGTCAGTAGCTACGCCGAGTTTCACGCCTCGGAAATGACCGAGTGGGAATTCCTCAGCGAAGTCGTCGAGCACGCTGACTGCGGCATTCTGCTCGACGTGAACAATATTTACGTCTCCTCGAAAAACCACGGCTTCAATCCGTACGTCTATCTCGACGCCGTGCCTTCCGGGCGCGTCGCCCAAATTCACATCGCCGGCCACACCAAATATCAGCGCTACATCCTCGACACGCACGACCACCCGGTTCTCGACCCTGTCTGGAAAATCTACGCCAGGGCCATGGCGCGCATTGGCCGCACCGCCACACTCCTTGAATGGGACGACCGGATCCCTTCCTTCGACGAAGTCCACGCCGAAGCCCTCAAGGCCAACGACTTTCTCCCCCATGCCGCCACCATCGCCGCGTAAGGGCGCGTTTCGTTCCACCGTCCGGGGTAGGGAACGCCGGCCCAGCCGTCCGCCAGCTCGCGCTTCGCGGCATGCGGCGCACTAAGGCCAGTGCTCCCTACCTCCCCAACTCCGAACCCGAGCTTCAAATTCGTGCCCGCCGAATCTTCCCTCGCCGAATTCCAGCGCGCCATCACCGGCACTCTTTTCCGACCCCTCACTCGCAACGAAGGGATGCAATCCGCCAGCGCCGCGGTCGCCGAGCGTTTCATCAAACCCAACGACCGCCTCACCGCCTTCGAGCGCCTGCAGATTTACAACCAGCAGTACTGGTGGCGTCTCCTCGGCGCCTTCGCGGAAGACTTCCGCGGCCTCCGGGCGATCCTCGGCGAACGCAAATTCGACCGCCTCGCGGTCGCCTATCTCGAAGCGTGCGGCTCCCACTCCTGGAACCTCCGCAACATCGGCGCGCACCTCATCTCGTTCCTCGAAGCCAACCCCGCGCTCACCCATCCCCGCCGCGAGCTTGCCCTCGACGTGGCCCGCGTCGAATGGGCGCGCGTGCTGGCCTTCGACGATCCCGAAAAGCCCGTTCTCACGGCCAGACAGATCGCCAAAACGCCTCCCGATCGCCTGCGCCTCGGCCTCCAGCCGTACATCTCACTGCTCGAACTGCATCACCCCGTTGATGAACTGATGCGCTCCCTCAAGCGCACCGAAATCGCCGCTGTCAGCAATGCCGTGTCTGCCACCCACACCCGCCGGCGCAAGACCATTACCGTGCGCCGGAGCCGCACCCCGATTCATCTGGCGGTCCACCGCATCAATTTTTCCGTCTACTACAAGCGCCTCGATCCGGAAGCCTACCGCCTCCTCCTCGCGCTCCGTGCCGGCGCGACCCTCGAAGACGCCTGCGCCACCCCGTTTGCCGGGAGCAAGGAATTACCGCAGCAAAGTGCCACGCGCATCCAGGAATGGTTCGCCCGCTGGATGGAGTTCGGCTGGTTCTGCCGGCCGTAGACATCACCAAAGGCATTGAGAATTCGCGCGACGCGCGATATTCTCACAAGATGACAGTCGAGCAACTCACCGAAGAAGTGCTTTCCCTTCCGAGCGATGCCAGGGCGCTTCTCGCCGACCGTCTCGTCGAAAGCTTGGATCCGGCAGAGGATGACCAAATCCACCAACTCTGGGCCGCCGAGGCCAAACGCCGCCGCGACGATGTCCGAAGCGGGCGGGTGAAGACAATTCCTGGCGAAGAAGCCATGGCGCGCGTTCGCGAATCGCTCGCGTCGCGCCGCAAGGGATGAGGCATGAGTTTCACCCCGAGGCGCTTGAGGAGTTCGAGACTGCTGCACATTATTACGCTAACTGCCAGGAAGGGCTGGAGGCGCGCTTCGTAGCCGCCATCGAAAACGCAATCCGGCACATCGCCGAAGCTCCCGAACGCTGGCGGATATTTGAGGAAGACGTGCGCCGTTGCCTGACGCGGGTATTTCCGTATGCGATCCTCTACACTGTTGAACCTGAGGGTTACATTCTGATCATCGCGGTGATGCATTGCCGCCGCGAACCCGGCTACTGGCGGCACCGGCTCGACCACAACTCTTAGCGGCTTCCCCAGGCCGCAAACTTCATTCCGCTACCATGATTCAAATGCCCGGCGACGCACTCTTCCCCGACGACCCTTCGATTTACGAACTTCGCACCCGCGCGCCGGGCCCGGCGGGAGCGCTGCCGCTCACCGAAGATCTCCTTCGCACCGCTCCCAGCGGCGACATCTTCGGGCTCACCCAGAATGTCGGCATGGGGTGGGAACCCGAGCGCGCCAACGATCGCCAGTTCCTGATCCTGAGCACGGCGGGCGGACTGCGGGCGCCCGACGGCAAACCCATCGCTTTGGGCTTTCACACCGGGCACTGGGAGATCTCGCTCCAGGTCGAAGCCGCCGCCCGGGAACTGCGCGCCCTCGGCGCCGTGCCTTTCGCCGCCGCAGTCAGCGATCCTTGCGATGGCCGCACACAAGGCACCACGGGCATGTTCGATTCGCTGCCGTATCGCAATGATGCCGCCCTGGTTCTCCGCCGCCTCATCCGCTCCCTGCCGCGCCGCGCGGGCGTGCTGGGGGTTGCCACCTGTGACAAAGGGCTGCCAGCCATGATGATGGCACTCGCCGGTTCCCGCGACCTGCCCTGCATCATCATCCCCGGTGGCGTCACCCTTCCACCAAGCAATGGCGAAGATGCCGGCGCGGTGCAGACCATTGGGGCGCGCTTCTCCCGCGGGCTGCTTTCGCTGAAGGAAGCCTCCGAACTCGGCTGCCGGGCCTGCGCGTCGCCCGGGGGCGGATGCCAGTTCCTGGGCACGGCCGCCACTTCACAGGTCGTCGCAGAGGCCTTGGGCATGGCACTCCCGCACAGCGCTCTCGCACCTTCCGGCTCGGCGGTGTGGCGGGAAATCGCCACTCGCAGCGCCCGCGCGGTGTCCCGTCTGGCCGAACGCGGGCTGCCTATCCGGGAGATGCTGACGCCCGCCGCCATCCGCAATGCCATGACGGTGCACGCGGCCTTTGGAGGCTCGACCAACCTGCTGCTCCACATCCCGGCGATCGCCCACGCCGCAGGATTGCCGCGACCTACGGTTCACGAGTGGATTGCGGTCAATCGCGCGACACCCCGTTTGGTCGACGTCCTCCCGAACGGTCCAAATTATCATCCCACCGTCCGTGCCTACCTCGCGGGAGGGGTTCCGGAAGTCATGCTGCATTTGCGGGCCCTGGGATTGCTCGATACCGGAGTCCTCACGGCCACAGGCGTGACCTTGGACGAGAACCTCGATGCGTGGGAAAAATCTGCGCGCCGTCAAAGGTTCCAGGACCTTCTCCTGGAGCGGGATGGCGTCGCCGCTGTCGATGTCATCATGTCCCGGGAACAGGCCCGGGAACGCGGCCTGACCAGCACCCTGGCCTTTCCGACCGGCAATCTTGCGCCGGAAGGTTCGGTCATCAAGGCCACCGCGATCGACCCCAGCGTTGTCGGCTCGGACGGGATTTATCGTCACAGTGGACCCGCGCGGGTTTTTACTTCAGAAGCGGACGCGATTGCGGCATTGCGGGAGGGCCGAATCCAGGCCGGGGACGTCATGGTCCTGGCCGGAATCGGGCCGCTCGGCACGGGAATGGAAGAGACCTATCAGGTGACCAGTGCCCTAAAAGCTCAGCCATTTGGCAAGCATGTCGCTCTTTTGACCGATGCCCGATTCTCCGGTGTATCCACCGGGGCATGTGTCGGCCACATCGGACCGGAAGCGCTGGCCGGAGGGCCTTTAGGAAAAATTCGTGAAAACGATATCATCTCGTTGATCATCAATATGATATCCATGGATGGATCAATTAATTTCACGGGTATGGATGGACGCTCTTTCTCGCCCGATGAGGGTGCCGGCATCCTGGCATCCCGCCCGCGCCATCCCGGTATTGGGCCTCATCCCAGCCTGCCGGATGACACCCGTGTGTGGGCCGCCCTTCAGCAAGCCAGTGGCGGTACTTGGGCCGGCTGTGTCTACGACGCCGAGAAGATCGTCACCGCCTTGGCGAAAGGCTTGGGCGCAAGTTAGGCGGCCTCATCGAGCCGCTGGCGCGGTGTCGTTGAAATAAATCTTCACGTTATGGGTGCGCCGGCCCGAGGCGATAATCTCGAGCTTTCCATCGCCATTGAGGTCGGCGATCTGAAGATCCTCGCAAGCCATGCCGTCCGGGTCGATGACGCTTTCGCGCCACTTTTCCCCGGTCGGATCCAGCGGCGTCCAGAGCGCCACACCGATGGAACTGTCGGCGGTTCCGGCCTTCCCACGCCAACCCACGACCACTTGATCGCCACCCGTTCCAAGCAGGTCGCCGACTTGAAGCGCATGGCCTTCGACGAGGCGGTCCGTGAGAACCTGGTCCCGGTAGCCGATTCTGGTCACGTCACCCTCCGCCAACGGACCTTGACGCCGGTAGTGCACATGAACCGCAAGCTGGTTGCCGTGCATCGGCTCGACGCTGGCCACGAAGTGAAGGGGACCCGCGGATTGGCTTTCGCGGACTTCTCCGGCCGGTGCGAGGCTGACTTTCTGATTCGATTCCTGCCACACTCCATCTTTATCACGGGAATGGAGGATGATCCCCTCTTTGCCGGCGATCAAGACGGTCGGCATCCCATCTCCCCCACCGTTGGTGGGTAGGAAGTTATGCGTCATGTGCATGGACTGATCAATCACCTCGGCCCGCCATTCGCCTTTCGGGTCATGGAGCGGCGCGGGCGGGCGGTAAAGCAGCGCCTTCACCGGAGCGCCCTCACCATTCTTGTTGCCCCGGCCATGCAGCGGAAGGACGACGAGCCCCCAACTCCGATCGTTCAACCGGATCCACTTCATCCGATGCGTCGTCGGCTCGACTTCGGGAAAACGCACCGGTGTCCACGGCTGGGTGCGGTCCGCAGGCGGAATGAGATAGAAGACCGCCCCACTGTGTTCGGTGTCGGATGGGTTCCACGCGGCACCCACCGCGACCTCGCATTTGCCGCCGCCATCGATGTCCTGCGCGGCGATGCAGACGTTGTCCTCGGGTGTCAGGTTTTCGGCGAGCAGGTATTTGTGCCATGCGGCAGGGTCGCGGGCCTGGGCTGGGCCGGGATTGCGGTACCAGACGAACTGTTTCTTGTCGGCCAGGAGGATGTCCGGCTGGCCATCACCATCGACGTCGGCGATGGCGAGTCCGTAACCAATCTGGATGTGGTCGTCGAGGGTGACCGCGGTAAACTTCGGCGTCGGTGGCTCACCGGCCAGGACCCTCGCACCGAAGGGGAGGGTCCACGCCGCTGCGATCAATATGGCGATGGGCGGGAGCGAAAGTTTCATGGGGGAGAAACAGCGAGCCGTTGTAGCCATTCCGAATGGGATTTGAAAGTCAATCCTTCACAAGCGTCCGCAGGGCGGCGATTCCGTAACGAACGTCCTGGGTGCCGGGCGCGGAAAGGCCGTCCGCTAGCGCGAGAGTTCGTCGGCGAGAGCGACGAGTTTTTCGCGAACGCCGGGCACAAACGAGCGCGGCCGATGCACCGCGCAAAGGCTCAGCCCGTTGCGCTCGAAGAAGCTCACCGAATAGGCGTCGCCGTAGAGGGTGAAATGCTTGAGCTGGCCGATGGGCATGCGGCCCGCCGCTTCGCCCACGCGCGGCGCGAGGCCGAGCAGCGCCGCCAGGTCAAATCCATCCGGCAAATTACCGCCGGTGCAGGCCTGATCGCGGGTGGCAATGACACAGGCATAGACGCCGGGCAGCGAAGCGGCGAGGCGGCTGATCTTCGGCAGATCGAGCGTTTCCTCGGTCATGAAGAGCGCCTGCACGGCATCCTGGTCGAAGCGGCGCAGCGGAAGGGAAGGTGGCGGCAGGACTTCGAGGTGCGCATGTTCGGACGGAACCTTCGGGAGTGGGAAAAGCAAGTGCGACGGCGGCGGTGGAACAGCGGCAGCCGGCGGTTCCGGTTCCGGCGTGGTGGGTGCGTCCGGAGTTGGCGGCTGCTCCGGCTCCGCCGGGGCCGCCGTGGCGGCTTCCTTCGGCGGCTCGGGTGGGATCACCGAGTGCTCGTCGACGCTTGGCGCTTCCGCCTGGCGCTCCGACTCTTCAGAGGGTGGCAGCGGTGCGGCCGGTTCCGCAACGGCCTCTTTGTGCTCGGGCGCGGACACCACCTGGTGCTCGCTGTGCGGCAATATTTCGGCGGCGATCGCCCCAAGCGCGGCCGCGGCGGCCACCTCGACGACTTTCGCAGGCGCGTGTCCCGCCGGTGGAGCTGGTTGATCGGCGGCAGGGGGCGCCGTTTCAGCCGCAGCGACGCCCTCCAATGCTGGCTCACCAGCGGGCTTCGCCGTGTCGACTTCTCCAGAGACGGGCGTCGACGGCGCCTCGGTTCCCTGGCTCGGAACATCGGCTGCTCCGAGTTGGCGGCCGAGGTCCGTCTTCGCCGGCGCATCCCCCTCCTGGCTGGGAACGTCGATGTGCACGACTTCGGCCAGATCCGGCGCGTAGGTCGTCTCGTGAGCGAACGTTTCGGCCAAATCGGCAAACGGAACGGGCTGCAAGGGAAAGGGGACAATCGTTTCCGGCGCGACATCCTCCAACGCCGAAGCGATCAATTCCGACGACGGTGACGCGTCGAGTTCGGCACCGGGCGTTGAGGTACCGGGTTCCAATTTGCTGATCGCAACTGGCAATGGAGGTGGTTCGTTTGCTTGGGCAATGAGGCCAGGAGGCGCCGCCGACTCGGACGTGATCGGTGGCACCGTCGCCGCGCTTTCGCTACCTGCGGCCAAAATGCCCGACTCGCCAGTCGCGGGTGCTGGCGGAGCCGACTCCGTCAAACTCGAAATCAGCGACGGGGGCTCGACGGGGGGGCCTGGCGTGGACTCCGGCGCGTCCGCGGCCGGAGGCGCGAAACCAAAGATTGGCGGCGGCGGAACAACAAACGGGCGGAAGATCGGCCGCTGGAGCACCAGCTTCGGTCCGTCTTCGCCAGCCACGGTACCGGGCTCTCCGTGCGCTGAGGTCAAGGCCGGCTCCTGCGCCTGTGTCGCCGTCACGGGTTCGGACGGGGTGCTCGCGGTCGCTTCGTGCGATTCGGGCGCAAGCGCGGCAGGGGCCGGGATGTCTGTCCCTGAAATAGGTTCAGGCACGACCGGCGCCGGCGCCTCCGGCTGTGGCGGGAACGCGACAGCCGAAGCCGCAACCGCTGAAGTGTCCGGAAATGTGTCGGGGGCGGCGGCTGGCGGCACCGCCGGGCTCTCCGCTCCCTGGATCTGTGGCGGCGGAGGCGACGACGAACCCGGTTCCGGGCCAGCCAGAGGGGTCGTGGAAGCAGCGCCCACCGCCTGCGGCAAGGAATCTGGCTCCGGAGGAAGCGACCGGGGTTGGAAGATCGAAAATGGCATTCCGGCTTCATCCACTGGGCCGACGGTGGCGGCAGCTTGCTCCTCGCGGGCGGCGCCGCGCACGGCGGAAGCGCTGGCGGTTGACGCACCGCCGGCGGCAGCCTCCGTTGCAGGCATTGGCTCGGGCTGGGCCGGCATTGGCACCGCGGCCGAGACCTCGGGAACGATCGGGACGCCCTCGACCTTGCCGGCAATTTCCGGTGTGGCGACTCCAAACCCAGCCGCCGGCGCGAGCACCACCTGCGGGGGCGTCGGTGGCGCAGGTGTCAGCCCGTGCGTGGGCGCCGGGAGATTCTGAAAAACTTCTTCCAGTGGAATGGGAACTTTCACCCCGACTTTGGCCACGAAGTACTTGTGGTACGCTTCCGGGAGGGAAGCGATAAAGCGCAACGCGCTCACTTCCACCTGCCCCTTCACCAGTTGCCGGTCAATGGGCGCAAACGGCAGAGTGATGCGCACGCTATCGTCCACCTGCGGCAAGTGGCCGACGATGATCTCCGGCGGGCAATGGCGCAAAATCGCCGCGAGGCTGAGCTGAATCTTCTCTTCGCCGGGATCGATTTCCGGCGATTCGAGCGGAGCGAGCTTCCGACTCTCCGGACCCGATTCACGGCGGACAGGTTCGACGACGGCCTCGGGCGCTTTTGGTTCCCCCTCCGCGGCGGTCCGCGCTCCCGCCGTCCAGTCGATGACGATCCCAGGTCCACCTGCGGCGGCTGCTGGTGCGCTTGCCGGAATCTCGGAAATCGCCGGTGCGGCTGGCGGGCTTGACGACGTCCGCGCTGATTCCTCGGGTAACGGTGGGGACTCGGCGCTAACGGGAGCTGCCGTGGCCGGGAGCGATTCAGGTGCGGGTGCGGGCGCCAGCGCTTCCGCAACAGGTACGGCAGCCGCTGGTTCACCCGTGGGCGATGGCCCAAGGATGACCGGCGCTCCTGTCTGCTCGGCGGCTGGCTTCAATTCGAAAGGCTTTTGTCCCGCCAGTGCCTGTTCCCCGAGGATGATCGCCGGCACCTGCGGCGGGCTGATCACCGGGCGGTACGGCTCTTCCGCGGCTGGCGGAGGCGCGCTCGTCCCCGCGGGCGTCGGCAGCACTTCTTTCTTCGCCTCGATATCCACGACGCGGGGCGGCGGAGCCACCTCCGCCGGGGCCGCTGGCCGAGCCGCCTTTTCGACGACGGCGGACTTGGGCCGTGAACGCAATAGGCCGATCTGTTCGACCAACTTTTGCAACGGCAACCGGACCTCCGTGTCCTCCTCGCGTCCGATCTCCTTCACAAAAATATCCGGCACCAATTGCGCAATACGCGATAAAGGCACGGCCGCCCGGCCACGCGCGATATCGGAAGAAAGGTCGTTGATCTTAAAGCGGAGTTCCCGCTTCGCATCGTGCGCACCCGCCTTGAGGTAGTGCGTAGGAATCCGCGACAAGACGTCGCCCAGGGTGAGCACAATCTCCTCTGTGGCGGGGGTCGGCCCGCTGGAACCAGTTCGCCGTTCGGGCGGTCTGCCGGCGGAGCTCGCACCGGGCCGGGGCGCCGGCGTCAGCGAAGGCGCACCCCGCGGAACGAAATTCTTGGGGTGCAGAAATGCCGAGGGATCGGCCCGCTGGGGAAGCGGGGTGCGCGCCGGTGCCTCAGGGTGTTTGGCCGCACCGCCCGCCTCGTGCGGAGCCTCCACGAGCTTCTCCTCTCCGGGCGATGATTTGGTTTTAAAAAGATGGTCGAATAACCCCATGGGGACGTTAGTGGTCTTCCGCGGTGACCCGCAGAACTTCCTCCAACGTCGTAATGCCCTCTCGGGCTTTGTCAATCCCGACCATGCGCAGAGTCTTCATTCCTTCACTCACCGCCTGGTTCTTGATGACCGCGGCGGAGGCGCGCTTAATGATCAAACGCCGAATGGTTTCCGAGACGGGGAGGACCTCGATAATGGCGGCCCGGCCGACGTAGCCACGCCGCTTGCACCGGTCGCAACCGGCTCCGTGATAGAACGTAGCGCCCTCGTCCTGAATATCGAGTTTGCCCAGTAATTCGGGTTCGGGAACGAATTCCTCGCGACAGTTTGGGCAGACGCGGCGCACGAGACGTTGCGCGCAGGCGAGCAGGACCGAGGACGAAATCAGGAACGGCTCGATGCCCATGTCGTCAAGACGCGAAATGGCGCCCGCGGCGTCGTTGGTGTGGAGCGTCGAGAGCACCTGGTGGCCGGTAAGGGCGGCCTTCACGGCAATGTCGGCGGTTTCGTTGTCACGAATTTCACCGATCATGACAATGTCCGGGTCCTGGCGGAGGATGGAACGCAGCGCGTCGGCGAAGCTCAGCCCGATCTCCGCCTTGACCGCCACCTGGTTGATGCCCGCGAGCTGATATTCAATGGGGTCCTCGACGGTGACGATGTTGTATTCGGGACTGTTCAGCTCGCTGAGCACCGAATAGAGCGTGGTCGTCTTGCCGGAACCAGTCGGGCCCGTGACCAGGATCATCCCGTGCGGCGCATCGACCGCCTTCTTGAAAACGCCGAGCGTGTATTCATCCATGCCGAGTTGGTCGACCGAACCGGAGAGGGCGCCTTTGTCGAGCAAACGGATGACGATCTTTTCTCCGTAGGTTGTCGGCAGCACGGAAATACGGAGGTCGACTTCCTTGCCGGAGACCCGAATGCGGAAGCGTCCGTCCTGCGGCAGGCGCCGCTCGGCGATATCCAGCCCGGCGAGAATCTTGATGCGCGAAGCGATCGGCAGTTGCAGCGCCTTGGGCGGCGAACTGGCTTCGATGAGCGAACCATCCACGCGGTAGCGCAACTTGAGCTGTTTCTCGAAGGGTTCGATGTGAATATCCGAGGCCTTTTCCTTCAGTGCCTGCACCAGGATCAGGTTGACGATCTTCACGACGGGCGCGTCTTCGCTTTCCACGGCGAGCCGATCGAGGTCGATATCCTCCCGCCTCTGCTTGACTTCCTCGACGCTGTCCGCCTGGCTGGCCGCATCCTTCAGCACTTGCTCCATGGCCGCGCCGGCGCTGGAGACGCCGCTCAGCGCCTCGGTGACGCTGCGCTCCGTGGTGATCATCGGAATGATCTCGAGCTTCGTGCGCTGGCGCAGGTCGTCGAGCGCCAGCACATTCAGCGGGTCCGCCATCGCCACGAAGAGCTTGTTCCCGAGGCGGCATACCGGGGCGAGTTTGTACTGCCGCGCCATGTCCTTCGGCACGAGATTCTGGACGTCCTCGGGCACGCGCACCTTCGAGAGATTGATGGGCGGAACATCCAGGCAGCGCCCCATCGAGATGACCATGTCCTGCTCTGTGACGTACTGCTTGTCGGTCAGCAGCTTGAGCAGCCGGCCGCCCTGCTTCTTCTGCAAGTCCATCGCTTCGGCGAGCTGGCTGGGCAGCAGCAGCCCATCTTCGATCAGCACGTCCGCGATGCGTTCGCCAAAGGATTTGATGCTCATTTTTCGATCCGGAACGTATCGCCCAGAATCTTGATGATGGCCTGCGGCGCGGCCAGGTGCCACTGGACGCTGTAGTCGAGCAGTTGCTGCACGGCTTCCTTGCCGAGCGCATCGAGCGGGTTCGCCATCGCCACCATCACCGTGCGGCTGATGATGTCGAAGGGCACAATCAACCGCCCGATGCTCAAGCTCTCGGGCAGCATTTTGATGATGGAACGGTCAACGTCGTAATATTCGAGCGGAATGTAAGCAAATTTTGACCGGTCCACGATCCCCGCGAGCAGTATCTCCTGCTCGATCGCGCCGCGGCGGCAAATCTCATCGACCAGGGAAGTCGCCAGGACGTTCTGCCCGAGGTCCTTGTTCTTTTTCTGCACCCGTTCGAGGGCCGAACTGACCACTTCTTCCGTGACCAGCCGATGCTGGATGAGGAACTTGGCCAGGGCCTCATTGCCGTCGTCCGCGAGATTGAGGTTGAGTTGTTCGGTCTGCAACGCCAGCCGCATGCCGCTGCTCCCGTCCGGCCGCATGGTCGCGGCCGTCGTCATGAGCGTTCCGCCATCGGAGGCGATCGTCCGGAAATCGAGGTTGATCGAACTGGGCGCGGGAATCGACGCGGGGGCAGGCGCGGGCGCGTTCATCGCCGTGCCATTGGTCGACGGCTTCAACTGGCCGCTCTTTTGCAGCTTGTCCTCGACATCGCCGAGCGCCGCAATCACTTCCGCATTGTCGGGGTCTTTTTGCAGAATGCCTTCGTACTCCAGCATCGCGGCCGAATATTGCCCGAGTTCCACGTAGGTGTCCGCCAGCCGCCGCGCCACCGATAGCGCCTCCTTCTGCTCGCCAACGCGCTGATACGCATCCTTGAGAATGTCCATCGACTGGCAATCCTGAGGATTTGCCTGAGTGATCACCTCAAACATCTCGATGGTTTGCAGGATTTGCTCCTGTTCTTCAGAGGATAAGGTGGGCGGACTGACACTGAGCATAGGCTGGCCACAGAGTAGCTAATTGTGTGCCTTTCGCCAGTATCTCCGAAGAATGAGAATCCGCGGCGTGGAAAAAACCGTTGCGTGGCTCCGCGACCGCGTTTATACGAAGCGTGTGAACTCCTCCCCGCATTGGTGGCATCTCTAGACGGGCCCACGGCTCGCGCACATCGCGCGAACCGGGTCGTCGCCACCTCCGCGCGCCGAACTTTCGCCCGATGATTCAGCCCGAATCGTCGGGCTTTTTGTTTCCCTTTCCCCGTTCATCTCTCAGATTTCGCCCACTTCGACCATGACTCTCCCAAAACTCAATTACACCGCTGACGGCCTCATTCCCGCCATTGTCCAGGACGCTCGATCGCGCCGCGTCTTGATGATGGCGTGGATGAATGAAACCTCGATCCAGCGCACCTTGGAAACCGGTCTGATGCACTTCTGGAGCCGTTCCCGGCAAAAATACTGGCTCAAAGGCGAAACCAGCGGACACACCCAAAAAGTCCTGCGCTGGTCCGCGGATTGCGACGCGGACACCCTCCTTTTCGAGGTCGAGCAGACCGGCGGCGCCTGCCACACCGGCTACGAAAGCTGCTTCTTCCAGACGTTTGCCCTGGACGGAGCCCCGCGGGAAATCGCCGAACCCAAAGTTTTCGACCCGGAAAAAACCTACGGAGGCAATTAGCATCCAACATTTGGTCGGGTCCCGCCCCGCAGACCACCCGTCTCCCACTCGCGCCGCAGGCGCCGCGCATCTAAATGTTTAATCTTAAATCCTAAATGCGCCCCACCCCCCTCCACCCCTCCCTCGCCGAATTCCGCGCACTGGCACAGCGCGGGAACCTCATCCCGGTTTTCACCGAGCTGATCGCCGATGCGGAATCGCCGGTTTCCGCCTTTCAGAAGATCGATGACGGTGGCTACTCATTCCTCTTTGAGTCGGTCGAAAAGAGCGATCAGGCGGGCCGCTATTCCTTCGTCGGGTCCCAGCCCCGCATCACCTTTGAGAGTCGGGGCCTGACGATTCGCATTACTGACCAGGGCCAGGTTTGTGAATTCCAAACCACGCGAGACCCCTTGCACGAACTGGAAACCCTCATGCAGCGTTACCGCTACGTCCCCTCGCCCGCGCTTGAGGACTCGCGGTTCGCAGGTGGCGCCGTCGGCTACCTCGGCTACGACATGGTCCGCTTTTTCGAGCCCACCATTCCCGCGCCGCCGAAGGACGAGCTGAATCTGCCCGAGAGCTCTTTCTTCCTTGCCGAAACCCTCCTCATCTTCGACCACCGCACCCGGCGCCTGCGCATTGTCGCCAACGCCTTCGTCGAGAACGGCGAGATCGACGCCGCCTACTCCCGGGCGGCGGAGAAGATCGCGACGCTCGCGGCCCGGCTCAATCAGCCCATCCATCTGCCGCCCATTTTCGTCGATTCCGAGGCGCAACCGCTCACGCCGACTGCGAACACCACGCGCGAGGAATACATGCAGATGGTCCGCGACGGCATGGAGTACATCCGCGCGGGTGACATCTTTCAATTTGTTCCGTCGCAGCGCTTCGAGACGGACTACACCGGCGACCCCCTCACCCTCTATCGTGCGCTGCGTTTTGTGAATCCCTCGCCCTACATGTTCTGCCTGAAGTTTGGTGGCGCCGCTTCGACCCATTCTCCCGCGACCGCGGGATCCAGACAGGCTTTTTCGCTCGTGGGCAGTTCTCCGGAGGTCCACGTCCGAGCCATCAACGGCCGCATCGACATTCGACCCATCGCCGGCACCCGGCGCCGCGGGGCGAATGCCGCCGAGGACGATAAAAACGCCGCCGAGTTGCTCGCCGATCCCAAGGAACGCGCGGAGCATCTCATGCTCGTGGATCTCGCCCGCAACGACGTGGGCCGCGCCGCGCAGTTTGGCACGGTGAAGGTGAGCGACTTCATGACGATCGAGAAATACAGCCACGTCATGCACATCGTCTCGAACGTCCACGGCACGCTGCGCCCCGATCGCAATGCCTACGATGTCATGCGGGCCACTTTTCCGGCGGGCACCGTCAGCGGCTCGCCCAAAGTCCGGGCCATGCAGATCATCAACCAGTTCGAGAAAAGCAAGCGCGGCGTCTATGCCGGCGCGGTCGGCTACTTTGGCTTCGACGGCAACAGCGACTCCTGCATCGCCCTGCGCACCGTCGTCCTCAAGGATGGCAAGGCTTACGTCCAGGCCGGCGCCGGCATTGTCGCCGACTCCTCCCCCGAATCCGAACACCAGGAATGCGTGAACAAAGCCATGGGCATGATGGCGGCGATCGCCAAAGCGATGCGCATTTAGAATGTATGTTACTTGTTATAGATAATTACGACAGTTTCACTTACAACCTCGTGCAGTACTTTGGCGAGTTGGGCGCGGAATTGCTGGTGAAACGCCACGATGAAATCACCCCGGACGAAATCGCCGCTCTCAAGCCGGAGCGCATCTGCATCTCCCCCGGTCCCTGCACACCCAACGAAGCCGGCATCAGCAACGAGGTCATCCGGCGTTTCGGCCCGAACACGCCGCTGCTCGGTGTCTGCCTCGGCCATCAGTGTATCGGCCAGGTTTATGGCGGCGATGTCGTCCGCGCGGGCCGGCTCATGCACGGCAAAACCTCGCCGATCCTGCACCACGGTGCCGGGGTCTTCGCCGGCCTGCCGAATCCCTTCGAAGCCACGCGCTATCACTCGCTGTTGGTGAAACGCGAGACTTTTCCCGACACCCTGGAAATCACCGCCGAGACCGCCGAGGGTGAGATCATGGGTCTGTGTCATCGCGAATTCCCCATTCACGGCGTCCAGTTTCATCCCGAATCGATCCTCACCCTCGAAGGCAAGAAGCTCTTGCAGAATTTTCTCAACCTTTAGCCGCTGGATCCGCCGCGCACCATCGCCGCCAGGGCGCGCGGCCGGTAGGCCGGGAAATCTTCCTTCCAAAATCTCTCGCGATTTTTAATGCGGAGACTTTCGCGGCAAAAACTCCTGAATGATCTGTTTCGTTCCCTGGGGAAGGTCTTGGTGGCGAGCTTGAGTTGCCAGCTCCCCTGCGTCATTCTGTGCCCCTCAACGATCCATGCGCTTCCCCGTCTGGCCACTCGCCGTCTTCCTTTGCTTAGGCGCCTGCAAGAGCAAACCGACCTCGTCGACCTCGACCGCACCGCCGGACTCGACACCGGCCGCTGCGCCGGCGGACAAACCACCAGCCGCCGCTCCGCCAGACAAAGCACCCGTGTGGCCGAAAGTGACGCCCGAACAGGCTTCCTCGACCGTCGTCGTGCGGGTGGTCGCCGGCGGAATACCTCCCAAAAGTTACATCGGAGCGATCCTGCACCGGGATGAACTGGCCGACAGCCCAAGCCTCCAGGGCAACAACCGCTGCGTCCTGACCGTCCTTTCCGGCTGGGAAGACGCGCAACTGCGCAATCCAGCCTGCCACTTCTTCGTCACCCGTAATCGCACGGACAACGCCGGAGACATGCAATCGTCCGCACATGCGGCTCGATTACTGCAATTCGACACGCAGACCGGTCTGGCGACCTTGCGTTATGCGGAGAGCTTCGATTCGACTCTCGAAGCCGGATATCATCTCGAACGATCTCCCCAAGCGACGGATCGCACCGTCGCGCTGCGTTCCATCACCGACGATACCGCCCCGGTCAACCCGGCATCGGCCGCCGGCGTCCGTCGCGGGGCGCCACTGGTGTTCCAGACCGGGAGCTATTCCGCCGTGGGCGACGGCGACGGCAATGTCCAGTTCCCATCTTCGCAAAACGGCGAGCAACCCGACGAGGGACCGGCTTTGATCGCTTCGAACGACAAGCTCATCGCCTTCGTGCCCAAAACGATTTCAGGACGAGGCAAGCTGGTGACTTTTGGAACCTTCAAGCTCGATGTCAAAGTGCCCATGCTGAATCCGGTCAGCATTGCCTTTGGAAAGAGATTCACGCACGGCGTTCCGTTCGTCATCTCCACCGAAGCCTCCGGCCCCCGAGTGATCGCGCCTCAGGTGCGTTTGCGATATTTGCAGCCCGGGGAGTCGCCCACCACCGTGCCGAACTCGACTGGCGTGCCTGTCGGAAATGACCCGCACAAGTTCCAAACCTTGAACTCCATCGACGGAATCAAATGGACCGGCTCCCTGCCCTTCCCGGATCAATCCGGCGCCGAGGCCGCGTTTCTTCTGGAGCTTGCCTGGTCACCGTTTCCGGAGCAAATGACGCCATCGCTCTTCAGCCGGACCTTCACCGTCAAACTGAAAACCGATGCGCAGCAGAACGTCGTGGCGGAAGTGGAGGGAATCGAGAATCTCAACAGCGCGCACCAGCCCACCCAGGGCGCGTCGACGAGCTTCGCGGTCGAGGCGAAGATCCGCGATCTCTACGAGATGGCGGGCGGGCGCGAAGTGCTTTTTCGTCTCGAGGGACCACCCTTTTGGAAGCGCTTTTCGCTCACCCGCCAGGCGTGGCTGCCTTTGCCCGCGGTCAACCTTTCAAACGTCTTCGTCACGGGCAATCTAAACGCCCTCTTCATTCTCGACCGGGGCGCGGCCGAAGTGCGCAAATACAGTCTCGCCGATTTACACCCGTTGGGCGCCATTAAGCTTCCCGCAGGTACTGAGTACCCCGCCATCCTCGCCGGCGGAAACAGCGAGCACGGGCCGTTGCACGTCCTCACGAAAGACCGGACTTTTGCCCTCTCCGCGGAGACACTCCGACCGCGGGATTACACCTTCGCCATGGATCGGCTCTTCCATCCAAACAACCAGCGATTCAGCACGGACAGCGCCTATCAAGCGACGGGCGACGGGCTCAGCATCATCCAATATCGGCTCGCGGGCGGAGAATATCTGCACTACACCGACGACGCCACGGGAACTCATCGCGAATATTTCGGCGGTGGATTCGGGTCCACCGGGAATTGCGGCGTGCCGGTCTCGGCGGCCTTCGTCATGGAGCGCGAAGGCTGGCTCACGACGATCGCAAATCCGACGGGCGCCGTCGTCCACATGACCCCGCCGCCGGGACCAAACCAGCGTTGTGTCCATTGGATGTGTCCGGTGGCGCCGGTCATTTTTCGCCGGATTCCTGCCGACGAAACGGCGATTCCGCCGCACCCCTGCAGCATCCAGTGCTTTTCCTACTACGATTCGTCCCCATTTGCCGAAGTCCCGACGCCGGAGTTCAACGATCAGGCCGGATCCATCGGCTTGGAACAAAATCGCTGGCTCGCTTTCGATCCGTACTCGCTCCGACTCGGGGTGCTGTCGATGGACCGCAAGTCCTGGGTCGTACACCAGATCGCCGCCGCTGAAGGGCGCACCCAACCAATACTCCTCAACTGGCCCGATCCGACGCTGCAACGCGGCACGGAATGGCGCTTCAAGCCATTGCTGCTCGGCGGCACTGACTTCACTGCCGAACTGCTCGGAGCCAGCCAATCGTCCGTCAGAATTCAGAATGGCGAAATCGTCGCGAACGTTTCCCCGCAAGAATTCGCGTCGCTCCAGTTGCTCAACATCAAGGTGCCCGGCAAGGACGATGCGCTGACCTATGGCATTCCGCTCCACGTTTTCGGTCCCCAGTTGCCGGTCGTGGCGCCGGTGGGCTCCTCCGCACCCAATTTCGCCCGGCTGGGAGCGAGCTTCGATGCGCTCTACCAACGAGGGGATTTCGCGCGCACCTTGCCCACCTCCGTGCAGGCCTTCGCCGAACCCGTCCACGATATCCTCGGACCTGCCGCCGGGCATTTGATCTTCGTCACCGACTCCCAGCAGGTGGAGTTTTTCTCGCTCGAATCCAAAAAGATCGTCAAGGCCATCACCGGATCGACCAAGGCCACTTATTTCGCCGGAGCAGAAGCCCTGTTCGAGTACGACACCAGTTCGCGAAACCTCACCCGCATTAGCGTTCCCGATGGCCGTCGCGAACGCACCATCACTTTGCCCAACGGGCTGCGATTACATGGCTTCGCCGTTGGCCGCGCCGCGGGCAGCCCTCTGACCCTCCTTCTCGAGCAAATCCAGGGAGAATCTTCCGGACAACTGGGCGACCTTACCCTCACCTTGACCTATTTCGATCGCGACGTCGTGGTCGTCGACAGCCGGACCCTCGCCGCCACCGGTTGGGCCCAACCCAGGATCTGGACCGACGACGGCAAGCTGCCGATTGCCGGCAATCCCTACAATTTCGGCGCCCTCTCCACGGCTCCTCGGCCTCTGGCAGTTTCCCACAACGGCCTCTTTATCACCTTACCCCAAATCTTCCTCTCCCTCGGCCGTGCCCAATCCTTGTCCGTCCTGTTTCCCCCGAGGGCCGGCCCGCTGGGATTGGAGGCCGGTTTGCCTCCGCCCACGGGATCGATTTCCGGGGCCATCGTCGCCAATTCCCTCGGGACGGTCTTCAACGGCGGTATCAGCGACAACTACACTTCCCAAGGCTTGTCCAAAACCTATGTCACTCCCTGCGGCCGATATCGCCTCGTGACCCATCCCCCGACCCAAGGCTCCAACGAGTCGATCACCGTTCAAACGGTCGAAAACAATCACGCGCTTTTCGACCTTGGCCGTTTGGATTTCAACGATCGCAATTTCGACACCATCGATAATCACGCACCCAGGCGCCTTTTCCTCGCGGGCGATTCCGGCCCCTTGCTCCTGCTGGGCGGCGCGGGAAAAGTCATCCAGTTGGTCGATTTCGACATACCCCGCCTTGCCCGGGAGTTGTTGCCCAAGGCCTTCCATGTCACGTCCCAAGGCCCTCCTTCGGTCATGGCCGGCGGCAGCTTCGACTATCAAATCGAAGTCAACAACCCAGCCGCCGTCGCCTCGTGCCGCCTGCGGAGCGAAACGCCGGGCGCCACCCTCACGGCCCAGGGCCAACTCCATTATCTCGCCCCGCAAGTCACCCAACCGACCCGCGTGCAAATCTCCACCGAGATCGAAGGAAAAGATGGTCAGACCGTGATTCATGAAATCCCGGTCTTTGTCCTCCCCCTGCCACGGGCCGCGCCCGCTCCCGCACCCACCCCATTCCTGCCCCGAAGATCCGTGTAGCATTTTTTGAGGGTCGCGGCTGCCGCGGAAATGAGACGCCCAAGGCGCAACGGGGGCAATTGGTGTCTTCGTCATTGCATAAGCGCGCCCGGCGCGCTTATGTCCCGTGCTCGCACTCCCGCCGTCCAGTTTTTCCCACATGACCCCACTGATCCGAAAACTCCTTGGCATGAACTGGCTGTTGCTGGCGGCGGCGTTCACGCTTTGTGGCCTCGGGGTGGTTGCGGTGTACAGTGCGACGGCGTTTCGCACCGACGATTACTGGCACAAGCAGGCGGTGTGGGCCGGGGCCGGCGTGGTGGTGTTCATCGTGACGAGCCTCATCGATTATCGCTGGGTGAAATGGGCCGCTCTGCCGTTGTATATCGCCAGCATCTTTTTCCTGATCCTCACCTACACCCATATGGGTGAGGAGCACGGCGGCGCGAAATGCTGGCTGCGGGTGCCGGGCGTGGGCACGTTCCAGCCGGCGCAAATGGCGGTCATCGCCGGTGTGCTCACCGTGGGGCTTTTCCTG
>Ga0302326_10007390_pt1 | contig 24459 bp, 22 predicted proteins | sample Palsa_T0_3_FD_202264 | JGI IMG/M metagenome (GOLD analysis project Ga0302326, IMG submission 202264) | Peat permafrost microbial communities from Stordalen Mire near Abisko, Sweden - Palsa_T0_3 | ecosystem: Environmental > Terrestrial > Soil > Palsa > Peat permafrost | place: Sweden: Abisko... | reverse complement strand
CCAGCGCGCCGGCGCCGGTAATGTATCGGTGGAGCATGATGGTTCCCCCTGTGGGGCGGCCCACGACGGCGCGCGGCGATGGTGCCCGGCAGCCGTCTCGCGCCGCCCGTCATTTGACGGCGGCCTTCTGCTTGAAGTAGCGTAGGTCCGGCGCAGCCTGGTTCTTTCGCGTCGGCATCAGGTAGCCGTCGCCGCTCACGAAATAGCTCTGGCTGCCGATGTCGACGTGGTGGTTGTTCTCGTTGCAGTTGTCTTCGTACCACATGACCTTGCGGACGCGGCTGTAGCGCTTGTCCACGGTCCAGGGCTGCGTGAAGGCGTGGTCGATGATGGTGATCACATTGTGCATGGTTTCGGGATCGGCCTTGTCCACATAGATCCGCTCCTTGACGACTGTTTCATTGTCGTCGTGCAGGGGAATCCCGCTGAATTCCACCGTGCGCGGTCCCTTGAAGTTGCGGGTCTCGACTTCGAGGGTGTCGAAGCGGCCGTCATTGTCGGTATCCAGCCATTTGCCGATCGAGTAGCCCATGAAGCTCGGCTCTTCGTCGGTCGGGAAGTTGCGCCCGTCCGTGTAGATGCGGCGCGGCATGAAGGCCTCGAAATTCACGTAGGTGATGTTGGGCAGGATGACGAATTCGAGCGGGAAGATCGCCGCCATGACCCGCGGCATCCCATTGGTCAGGCACTTGTAACGGGTGTCCAGGCCCTGGCCGCCGGCGGCCTGGTCGGCGAGGCTCGCCTCCAGCCTCGCCTGATACTCCGGTATCAGCGGCGCCTGCTGCCCGAGGCCGGCCGGCTTGCCCTGATCCCATTGGGTGGCGAGCCCGCGCGGCCGCTTCCATTGGCCGCTCCAATCCGGATACTTGGTCTCGTCGAACGCCGCGGCGCCGCAGATAGCCGCCATGAATGCCGCCGCCAGCGCGACGGCGCCGATCGAGGTTCGGTAAAGCATCGTGGTCCTCCCTGTGGCCGGTTCGACCCGGCCCATCGCTGTTCACGGCCGCCGGCAGGATACAGCACCCGGCCCGCCCGGCGAAAGGCCGTCGCACTCAGGGATGGATCATGGCCGCCTTCACTCCCGGGATTGCTTGAAATATCGCAAGTCAGGCGGCGCCTGGCCCTTCTTGGTGGGCATCAGGTAGCCGTCTCCGCTCAGGAAATATCCCTGCTTGTCGATTTCGACGTCACCATTGCCCTCGGCACAGACTTCCTCGACCCATTCCGGCTGCTTGACCGGCACGCGGGCATATTTCTTGGTGGCCGACCACGGCCGCGTCAACGCATTGTCGATCGTCGTGATCTCGTCGTAGAGGATGTTGGGATCGGCCTTGTCCGAGTAGACCCGCTCCTTGAAGATGCTTTGATTGTCGAAGGCCAGTGGAATGCCAGCCGGGTCGTAGGTCCGTGGTCCCTTCAAACCGCGCGTTTCGATCTCGAGCACGTCGTAGCGGCCGTCGCCGTCCGTATCGATCCATCGGCCGATCGAATAACCGACGAAGGTGGGCTCGATCTTCTCCGGCCAGTCCCGCCCGTCGGTGAAGATCCGGCGGGAGTCGTGGATGTGCTGGATCAGGAAATTGGTCATCTGCGGCGTGACCAGGATTTCGAACGGGGCGAACGTGGTCATCACGCGCGGCATGCCGGGCGAAAGGCACGTATAGGTCGGATCGATGCCCTGTCCGCCGAGGTTCTGGTCCTTGACGTTGGCCTCGTAGATGGCCTGATATTCCGCGGTCAACGGGGCCTGTTGGGCCGGCCCCGGAAGCTTTGTCGGGTCGTAGGAGGGCTGGCCGACGATGCCGGGGAAGGCGACGCGACGCCACGCGCCCTTCCAATCCGGATATTTCGATTCGTCGAATGCGAGCGCGCCGGCGAACGTCATGCACAGTGATGCCGCCAGCGCGGCGGCGGTGATCGAGACTCGGTAAAGCATGGCTGTCTCTCTCTGTTTCCGGTCAAAGTCCTGCCACGGCGACCGCTTCGTCACTGCTTCGGTCGAACGAAATATCTCAAGTCCGGCGGCGGCTGGTTCGCCGTGGTCGGCATCAGGTGGCCATCCTGGTTCACCCGATAGATCTCGGTCCCGACGTGGATGAAGGGGATCTGCTCGTTGCAAATATACTCCGGCCAGTCAGCCAGCGGATCCAGATTGCGCCGGTAGCTCTTCGTCACCGTCCAGGGACGCGTCAGGGCATGGTCGGTCACGGTGATCTCGTCATGAAGGAGGTTTCGATCGGCCTTGTCGAGATAGAAGCGCTCCTTGACGACGCTCTCATTGTCCTCGTGCAACGGGATGCCGCTGCTGTCGAAAACACGCGGTCCCTTGAAGAAGCGGGTTTCGGACTCGAGCACGTCGTAGCGGCCATCACCGTCCTCATCGATCCACTTTCCGATGGAATAGCCGGTAAAGGTCGGCGCAACCGTCTTCGGCCAGGCGCGTCCGTCGGTGAATATCCTGCGATGGCTCTCGTGGATGTGATCGATCAGGATGTAGGTGGTCTCCGGCAGGACGGTGATCTGCATCGGCTCGTAGGCCTGCATCATCATCGGCATGCCCGGCGCCAGGCAGGTCGTCGCGACCACGTCGCCCAGTCCCATGGCGTCACGCTCGGCGACGGCGGCCTCGAATTTGGCTTGGTACTCCGGCGTCAGCGGGGCCAGTTGTCCGCGGCCCGGGGGCTTGGCCGGATCGAAGGGGGGCTGGCCGGCCTCCCCCGGGACGACCTCCCTCGCCCACCGGCCGGTGAAGGCGGGATATTTGGCGTCGTCGAATGCCTGCGCCGCAACGCTCGGCAGGAACAACGCCGCCGCCAACGCGATCATTCCGATCGAACCTCGGTATTGCATCACGCTCCTCCCATCGCATCGACCCGTCATTTCCGGGCGAAGCGATATTTGGGGAGGTAGATTGCATGTCTCGGGGGCCGCTGCCAAGCGCATCGACGTTGCCCGGCGCTGTTCCGCTCGGCTCTCCTGCCCCCATCGCCCCCGCGCCCCATTTGACTCCTCCCGCACCAAATGTTCGAGTCCGCCCGCTCCGCAACCTCGGAACCCGCCATGCCGCAAACCCTGTTCGACAAGATCTGGGATTCCCACCTCGTGGCGCGCCGCGCCGACGGCCGCGATCTCATCTATATCGACCGGCATGTGCTGCATGAACTGCACGGCCCCCATGCCTTCGAGAAGCTCGCCAAGGCGAACCGGCCGGTGCGCCGGCCCGATCTCACCTTCTCCATGCAGGACCACACCATCGCGACCAAGCCCGGCCGCGACGACACCACGAACCCGGAAGGCGCGCCATTCCTGCGCGCCATGCGCGAAGGCAGCCACCGGCACGCCATCCGCATCTTCGACCTCGGCGATCCCGAGCAGGGCATCTCCCACGTGGTGGCGCCCGAATTGGGAATGGTGCTGCCGGGCGCGACCCATGCGGTGCCCGACAGCCACGCCTGCACCGTCGGCGGCCTCGGCGCGCTCGCCTTCGCGGTCGGCACCACCGAGCTCGAGCATGTGCTGGCGACCCAGGTGCTCGCGACCAAGCGGCCGCAGCGCATGCGCATCCGGCTGGAGGGCAGGCTCGCCGACCATGTCGGCGCCAAGGACGTGGCGCTGCGCATCATCGCCGAGATCGGCGTCGCCGGCGGCCGCGGCCATGCGGTCGAGTATGCCGGCGCAGTGGTGCGCGCAATGGCGGTCGAAAGCCGGCTGACGCTGTGCAACCTCGCCATCGAGATGGGCGCCCGTTCCGGCTTCGTCGCCCCCGACGAAACCACTTTCTCCTGGATCAGCGGCCGCCCCTGGGCGCCCCAGGGGGCGCTATGGGACCAGGCCCTCGCGGCGTGGCATAACCTCGCGAGCGACCCCGATGCGGCATTCGACCGGGACATCGCCATCGATTGCGGCGGCCTCGAGCCGCAGATCACCTGGGGCACCGATCCGAGCCAGGTGATCGCGGTCACCGGCCGCGTGCCTGATCCCGACGCCGCCGCGCCGGGCCATCGGGCGGCGATGCGCCGGGCGCTCGAATATATGGGGCTTTCGCCGGGGACGCCGATCGCCGGGCTGCCGGTCGACCGCGTCTTCATCGGCTCCTGCACCAATGCCCGCCTGCCGGACCTCGCAGCCGCCGCCGCGGTGGCGCGCGGGCGCCGCGTCGCCCGAGGCGTCGTCGCCATGGTGGTGCCGGGATCGAGTTCGGTGAAGCGCCAGGCCGAAGCGGCCGGGCTCGACCGGGTGTTTCGCGACGCCGGATTCTTGTGGGGGGAGTCCGGCTGCTCCATGTGTGCCAGCAGCAATGGCGACCGCGGCGAGCCGGGGGAGCGCTGCGTGTCGACCGCCAACCGCAATTTCGAGAACCGCCAGGGCACCGACGTCCGCACCCATTTGGCCGGCCCCGCGATGGCGGCGGCGGCGGCGGTCACCGGCCGCATCGTCGACGTGCGCCGCCTCTTGGAGCCGGCGTGATGGTGCCGTTCACGACCGTCACCGGGATCGCCGCGCCGCTGCTGCGCGACGACGTCAACACCGACGAGATCACCCCGATCCAGATCGCGCGCGTCCTCAAGCCCGACTATGCCGCGCTCTTGTTCATGCGCACGCGCCAGCGCGCCGACGGCAGCCCCGACCCCGATTTCGTTTTCAACCGGCCGCAGTTCCGCCGGCCCGCCATCCTGGTGACCGGGCGCAATTTCGGCTGCGGCTCCTCGCGCGAGAGCGCGGTATGGGCGATGCTCGCGGTCGGCATCACCTGCGTCATCGCCAAGAGCTTCGCCGACATCTACCGCGAGAACTGCCTGCAGAATGGCGTGCTGCCGGTGGAGCTTGCCGATGCCGAGGCCGATGCGCTGGCCGCCCGCGTCGTCGCCGCCGACGGCGCGATGCACTTCACCGTCGATCTCACGGCGCAGCGCATCGCCGGCCCCGGCGGACCCGATATCCGCTTCGAGATTCCGGCCGTCGACCGCACCCGCCTGCTCGAAGGCCTCGACGACATCGGCCTGACCCTCAAGCACGCCGCCGAGATCGCCGCCTTCGAAGCGCGCGCCCGCGCCGAGCGGCCGTGGCAGCAGACCGCGGTGGACAGCCGGCGCTGAACCTTTGGTGCGCGTTGCCGGTTCGGAAGGACACCTATCAAGATCACTCTGCACGATGTGGCACTGGTGATCCAGTTCAAGGAGAGATCGTGATGGCGCGAAAGTGTATTAACTGCGGGGCTCATAAGGGCATGACGCGCTTCGAGGGCGAAATCTTCACGATCGAACACGCCGGCATGGCTAAGACGGTGGAAGGGCTCTCGGGTTGGCGCTGCGAGGCCTGTGGCGAAGTAGAATTCGACGCTGGCGGCGCGCGGCGTTACGCAGCCACGGGCGACGAGTTGGTATTGCGCGGCCGGTGTTAGATTCACTTCACCGCACCAACTGAAAGGCCCCGCCATGAGCACGAGGAAGCGGTTCCGGGAATTGATCGCGCGCGGGCGCCTGGTGCTGATGCCCGGCGCCTATGACGCGCTGTCGGCGCGGATCATGGAGGCCGAGGGCTTCGAGGCCATCATCGCCGGCGGCTACGCCGCGATCGGCAGCATGATGGGGCAGGCCGACATGGGCCAGTGCAACGTGCGCGACTATGCCGACCACTATGCCCGCATCTGCGCGGCGGTGAATATTCCGGTCTATGTCGACGGCGACACCGGGTTCGGCGGCGTCCACAATGTCCGCGAGATGGTGCGGGCGTTCGAGGCGGCCGGCGTCGCCGGGCTGTTCTTCTCGGACCAGGTTTTTCCGAACCGCTGCGGTTACCTGCCGGGCAAGCAGGTCGTGCCGGCCGGGCAGATGCTGGCCCGGGTCAAGGCGGCGCTCGATGCGCGGCGCGACGGCGACATGCTCATCGTCGCCCGCACCGATGCGGCGGGCGTCGAGGGCGTCGATGGGGCCATCGCGCGCTGCCGGTCGTTCATGGCGGCCGGGGCCGATGCGGCCAAGCCCCAGGGCGTCGATGCTATCGAAGACATCAAGCGCGTGATTTCCGAGGTGCCGGGGCCGCATTTCGCCACCATTTCCCAGGCCGCCGGACGCAAGCACCGCAGCCTGGCGGAGCTCGAGGAAGCCGGCGTCGCCACCGTGAGCTTTCCCTCGGTCGCGCTGTTCGCCGCCGCCCAGGCGGTGCGCCAGGTGGTGGCGAGCCTCAAGCGTGACAACTCGCTCGCGGCGGCCGGCGACGCGCTGATGCCGCTCCCCGATTACTACGCCCTGGTCGGCCTGCAGGCGATGATGGCGCGGGAGGAAAGCTATGACCGCGCCGCCGCCCTCCTTGCCGAGCCACGCGCAGCGCAGTGATGCCGAAGGGCGTTGCAGAATGGCCACGTTGGTCGAAAATCTGCGCTCCACGGCATCATTGGGTGGTCCAGGGTCTGACGCTTTCCTAAAATCAAATTAATGTGGAGAGGGACTTCGGAAGGGGGCGAGGCGACATGCTTGATCGGGTTGCGGGCGTGACGGCGGCTGCCGCCGCGGTAAAGGTTCGAGCGTGACCGCTCGCGCCGGGCTCGCCCATCACCATGCGCAAGCGCTGCCGCTCCAGTGGAGGAATTGGATGAGGCCCGGCCACTGCCTGGAGCTGATCTCGAGCGATGCCGTCGCAGGGCGTTCCGGTGCCCGGGGGCGGCGCGTTGGATTTGGAGAAATCCCAGTAGTGGAAAGCCCATGCTTGATTCTAAGATCGCGGCAGGCGTCGTGGGCTGCGCCGGTGCTCCTGCCCGCAAGCGGGGACCACGATGAAATCCCTGATATCTTCACTGCTCGCCGCTGCCGCCGTGGTGTGCGCCCTGACGCTGGGCGCAGCGGCAGCCGACCGGCCTCCGCCTGCGGGACCCTATTCGCCGGCGCCGCCGCCCGAAGAGGCGGGAGTGGTGCAGTTCACCTATTCGTGGCAGGCTCTTCCGCTGCTTCCGAAGCGGTTCCAGAATCATTGCGGCTTCTGGCGTGGGAACTTCATCTGCGCCGACCATTGCGGCCCCACCTACCAGCTCTATTACTGCTCGCCGGTGGCGTTCGGCTGCTGTCACAACGGTCAGGGTTATTGCGGCGGCGACGGCGGCCTGCGCTGCGGGACGTGGCCGTTCGTGTTTCCGTTCTTGTGAGGGGTGGCAACCGGGAGGAGTCGTGAGGCGGGGGATCGCGCAATTGATCGATGACCGGCCCGGTGCCATCGTACCGGAGGCGGTGAGCGCCGCCGACGTGATGCCTGGGAGAGTATCGGGCCGGGAATGCCGGCAGGCGCGGATGCGGGATCTATCCACGGATTTCGCTGCACCGCTTCCGCGGTGGTGAGTGTGGTCATGATAGTTTCACTGTGTTGCGTCGCTCGGAACGTGTGGGCTGGTACCGAGTGACGGTTGGGGACGACGGGCTTTCCATGGATTTTCCTTCTGCGCCATCGGGGCGATCCGATCGTTTTGGCGTGTCCGACATCGGGCCGGTGCTCCGGCGTGCCGACGGTTCAGCCGTGGCCGCCAGCGCTGCGGGGTTGGCGTTCAGCCCTTCGGCATGGCCCACCATCGCGGTGACATGCCTCGCCTTCGAATCGCGGATCGCCGCCGGCCCGGGGGTCGCCGTCCTTCACGGCCATATCCCCAACCTGCGCACCGCCTTGGAGGAGGCGATCGCTCGCGGCTGCAGCGGCATCATCAGTTTCGGCATCGCCGGAGGGCTGGCGGCCGACCTCGCTGCCGGTGCCTGGGTGGTGGCATCGGGCGTCGTCGCGCCGCACCAGCGGTATCCGACCGATCCCGATTGGGCGCGGCGTCTGTTGCAGGCGCTCGGCAGTGCCGTTCACGCCGACATCGCCGGCGTCGACGCCCCGGTGGTCGAGCCTGCGGAAAAACGGCGGCTGCGCGATGCGACTTCGAGCGTCGCGGTGGACATGGAATCCCACATCGCGGCGGCGGCGGCGCAAGCCCACGGCCTGCCGTTTGCCGCCTGCCGGGTCATCATCGATCCCGCGCACCGGGCGCTGCCGCCGGCCGCGCTGGTCAATCTGCGCCCGGACGGAACGCCCGACATCGCGGCGGTGCTGCGGTCGCTGATTCGTCAGCCGCGCCAATTGCCGGCGCTGGTGCGGATCGCCGCCGATGCGCGCGCGGCACAGCTTGCGCTGCGTGCCGGCCGCCGCCGGCTCGGCCCGGGCTTGAGCTTCTGGGGTTTCGAACCGGCGCCTGCACGGGCCGCGGCCGAGGCGCCGGCAACGGAGCCGGCGATCATACTGGGGCCGGCCGAGTAGACCGCGTTCGCACGGCACTCGGTGCGGCTCCCGCTTCGATGAATATCGCGCGATTTGAAGCCGACCGGGCCTGTCGCATCGCTCGGGAACGCGTTATTCTCCCGGCAATCCGCGAACTCCAAAAACGCGGTGAAACGCAAGGGAGCATCCTATGCACAAGCTGATGATACCGATGGTGGCAGTGGCAGTCGGCGTGGCGGCCGCGGCAGCATGGTCGCAGACCCCGGCTCCGCCGAAGTTTCAGGCGACGCCCTATTTCACCACCCCGCTCGAACACGATGCGACGCGCATCGTGAAGCTGCAATCGGTGGTGATCCCGCCCGGCGCCGGCAACGAGTTCCATCGGCATAACGGCGACCAGTGGGCCGCGATCCAGGAAGGCGAAGTCACCTTCACCATCAAGGGCCAGGCGCCGCGCGTCCTCAAGGTCGGCGACAGCGTCTACATCCCGCGCGGCACCGTCCACCGCAATCAGAATCTCACCGACAAGCCGGCACGTTCGGTCGAACTCGTCATCATCGACAAGGACAAGCCGCAGAGCGAAGTGACGAATTAAATTCGCTCGGGCTTTGCGGATTTATCCCTCCCCGTTTTCGGGGAGGGTGGCCGAGCCAACGGGTCCGGCCTTTGGCCGGCCCGATGACAGGCTCCGCGAGGTCGGGTGGGGCCACGGGCACAGCGTCCGCAGAAAGAACCCCACCCCGGCCCTCCCCGAAAACGGGGAGTGAGTTGGCCCGACTACCTGATCCGCTCCAGGATGCTGACGTAGTTGGCGACGGCGGCGCCGCCCATGTTGAAGAGGCCGCCGACCGTGGCGTCGCGCACCTGCATGTCGCCGGCCTGATTGCACAATTGAATCGCCGCGAGCGCGTGCATGGAGACGCCGGTGGCGCCGATCGGGTGGCCCTTGGACTTGAGGCCGCCGGACGGATTGACCGGCAGCGGGCCGTCCTTGAGCGTCATGCCCTCGCTGATGGCGCGGGCACCCTCGCCCTCGGGAACGAGGCCCATGGCCTCGTACTCGATCAACTCGGCGATGGTGAAGCAATCATGGGTCTCGACGAAGGAGAGGTCGCCGAGCGCGATCCCGGCGGCGCCGAGCGCGCGCCGCCACGCCTCGCCGCAGCCCTCGAATTTGAGAATGTCGCGCTTCGACATCGGCAGAAAATCCTGCACATGGGCGGCGGCGCGGAAGATCACCGCCTTGCGCATGGCGAGCGCGGTTTCGACGTCGGCGAGCACGAGGGCGGCCGCGCCGTCGGACACCAGCGAGCAGTCGGTGCGCTTGAGCGGGCCGGCCACGAATGGATTCTTTTCGCTTTCGGTGCGGCAGAACGCGAAGCCGAGGTCCTTGCGCATCTGCGCGTAGGGATTGGCGACGCCGTTCTTGTGGTTCTTGGCCGCGATCAGCGCCAGCGCATCGGATTGATCGCCGTATTTCTGGAAATAGCGGGCGGCAATCTGGCCGAAAATGCCGGCGAAGCCGCCCTCGATGTCCGCCTCCTCGCGCACATAGGACGCCTTGAGCAGGTTGCGGCCGATCTCGGCGGGCGGGGTGGTGGTCATCTGCTCGACGCCGACGACGAGCACGATGCGCGCTGCCCCCGCCTTGATCGCGCGCAGGCCGTGATGGACCGCGGCCGCGCCGGTGGCGCAGGCATTCTCGACCCGGGTCGCCCGCTTGAAACGCAGGTCCGGCGACACCTGCAGGACCAGCGATGCGGTAAAATCCTGGGGCGAGAACCCGGCGTTGAAATGCCCCAGCAGGATCTCATCGACATCCCCCGCGGCGATCCCCGCATCCGCGAGCGCCCCGGTCGCGGCGCGGACGATGAGGCTTTCGACCGTCTCGGTATCGAGCCGGCCGAACGGGGTATGAGCCCAGCCGACGATGCATGCGGTCATGTAACTCTCCCTTGCCGAATTTTGGTCGCTTTATGAGCGCGTGTTCGCCCAGTTTACGGGGAAACATAATGATGGTGGTGATCGACGTCAGCACCTTTGCCTTCGACGTCGAAAATGGGGTAAAAGGGCGCGGGGGACTCTCATAAATTGCCGTTCTGACCTCCGGATATGAGACATCGGGGCCGTATATCGTGACAGCTATGCAAAAAACGCTTGTCGCCCTGGCGTCCGCGCTCGTTTTCGCGTCGGCGCTTCCTGCGGGCCAAGCCCGGGCCGAGAGTCGCCTCCTGATCGATGCCGAATCCGGAAGAGTGCTGGAGAGCGAAAACGCGACTTCCCCATGGTATCCGGCCTCCGTCACCAAGTTGATGACGACCTACGTGACCCTCAAGGCGATTCGAGAGCAGCGCATTACCCTCGACACCGTATTCACCGTGGGTCCCAACGCGGCGGCCCAGCAGCCCTCCAAAATGGGTTTCAAGGTGGGTACCCAGCTCACCGTGGACAACACGCTCAAGATGATGCTGGTCCATTCGGCGAACGACATGGCGGTGGTGCTGGCGGAGGGCGTCGACGGTTCCATCCAGAAGTTCTCCGAGGAGATGAATGCCAACGCTCAGCGTCTTGGCATGACGCAGACGAACTACGTCAACCCCAACGGCCTGCCCGATGACCAGCAGGTTACCTCCGCCCGCGATCTCGCCATCCTGGCACGGGCCCTGCTGCACGAATTTCCGGACTTTGGCGACTATTGGCACATCGGGGCGATCCGGCTGGGCAAGCGCGTCATACGCAACACCAACAGGCTGCTCGATGCCTATCCCGGTGCCGACGGGATGAAGACCGGCTTCATCTGCGCGTCCGGTTTCAATATCGTGGCGAGCGCGACGCGCGGCGACAGGCGGCTGATCGCGGTCGTGCTGGGGGCGCCCTCCTCGGCGGCGCGCGCCCTCAGGGCGGCGCAGATGTTCGAGCGCGGGTTTGCCACCAATGCGCTGTCTTGGCTGATCAATTCTCGCGGCAGCGTCGACGCCCTAGTGCCGGTCGCCACCGACCCGCCCAATCTCCGCGAGGAGATTTGCGGCAACAAGGCGCGGCACAAGCCGGCGTCCGAGGACGAAGACGATTCCGCCTCCGCAAACGCTGACGGCAGCCAGCCATCGTTCCTGCTGTCGAGCCTGCCAAGCCAAAAGGCATCGGAAATCCTGACCTCGGGGCTCGCATCGGCGCCGATCGACGTCCATGTCGGGCCGCCGAACAAGTGGGGTTCGCCGGCCGCAGCCATGGCGACTGTCGAGCCGGCCAAACACAAGCCGGCCGCCGCGAAGCCGCCGACAAAGCCGGCTGCACATGCCGCCGTCGAGACCCCGAGGCAGGCCGAAGCGCCAGACGCGGGGTCGCCGTCCTCCAAACCGTTGCACGGCGAAGCACCTGCGGTGGCGATCAAGCCTGCCGGCGACAAGCCGAAGCCTAAATCGACGGCAACGCTCCAGCCAAAGCCCGCGGGCACTGCGGAGAAGCCGAAATCGGGGGCACCCATCGACCTGAAGCCCACGATTGCCACCGAGAAACCGAAACCCAAGCCGAAGCCCGCCGTCGCGGCCGTCAAGCCGAAACCGGCGACCCCGCCTCCCCCGACCGAGGCGCAATGACCCCTGCGCGCGGAGCCGCGCGAGCGCCGGGCCCACCTCTTCCGCTGAGCGTTCTGACCGGCTTCCTCGGTGCCGGCAAGACCACCCTGCTCAATCGCCTGCTCCGAGATCCCGCGCTTGCCGACACCGCCGTGATCATCAACGAGTTCGGCGAGATCGGCCTCGATCACCTGCTGGTGGAGAAGGTCGACGAGGGGCTCGTGCTGCTGTCGACGGGATGCCTGTGCTGCACCATGCGCGGCGACCTCGTCGAGGCGCTGGAGCGGCTCACCCGCAATCTCGACAATGGGCGCGCCGCATTCTCCCGGGTGGTCATCGAGACGACCGGCCTCGCCGATCCCGCCCCGGTGCTGCACACCACGATGGTGCATCCCTACCTCGCCATGCGCTACCGGCTCGACGGCGTCATAGCCGTGGTCGACGCGGTCAATGGCGCAGCGACCCTCGAAGCCCATCCGGAGGCGGTCAAGCAGGCCGCGGTCGCCGACCGCATCGTGCTCACCAAGACCGACCTCGCCGGCGGCGCCCATGCCGAGGCGCTTGCCGTCCTGATGCAGCGCCTGCGCGCACTCAATCCGGCGGCGCCGATCCTCGATGCGGCCGCGGGACAGGCGGTGGCCGCCCGCCTGTTCGATTGCGGCCTTTACGATCCCACCACCAAGACCGCCGACGTGCGGCGCTGGCTCGCCGCCGAGGCCTATGCGGATGCGCAAGGCGCGGCTCGAGGGCATGGCGGGCATGGCCACGATCCCAACCGCCACGACGCTCATATCCGCGCGTTTTGCCTCTCGACCGAAGCCGCCATACCGGCGAGCGCCTTCGAGATGTTCCTCGACCTGGTGCGTTCCATGCACGGGCCGAAGCTGCTGCGCATGAAGGGCGTGGTGAAGATCGCCGAGACGCCGCGAACACCGCTGGTGGTCCACGCCGTCCAGCACCTCATGCATCCGCCGGCGCGGCTCCCCGCCTGGCCCGACGGTGACGAGCGCACCCGCATGGTGTTCATCGTGCGCGACATCGATCCGCGCACCATCAGCGAATTGTTCGACGCCTTCCTCGGCGCCGCCGCGCCCGACCGCGCCGACCGCGCCGCGATCGCCGACAACCCGCTGGTGCCATTCGGCGGTGTCGATCGCTGAGCGCTCTTGCCACATTGCGCCGACTCCACGATGGTGCGGCCACTAACGACTGAGGTGGCAGCGCATCGGGAGCGCCGGGTGTTCGAGCGATTGCGGAGCGATATCACCTATCTCCGCGGCGCCATGCGCACGCTGCGGATGACGATGCCGATCGTGCGCAATCCGACCCGCATCTTTCCGGAGGTCATCGACGAACTCGCGGAGCGGCACGGCGACCGGCCGGCGCTGTTGTCGGAGCGCGAAAGCTTCAGCTACCGCGCGCTGGCGGAACGCTCGCGCCGCTACTCCCGCTGGGCACTGGCTCAGGGGCTCGCCAAAGGCGACGTCGTCGCCCTGCTGATGCCGAACCGGCCCGAATACCTTGCGATCTGGCTCGGGCTGACCCGCGCCGGTGTCACCGTCGCGCTCCTGAACACCAACCTCACTGGGGCTTCGCTCGCCCATTGCATCGACATCGTCGCGCCCAAGCACGTGATCGTCGCGGCCGAGCTTGCCGCCGCGCTCGCTTCGAGCGAGAGCTTCCGCACTACCGACGCGCGAACCTGGGTCCATGGCGCGCCCGGCCCGCACGCCGGCGGACATCCCCGAATCGATGACGCGGTCGCAGCACTCCAAGGCGGCCCGCTGGCAGCCGCGGAGCGGCCGGCGCTCACCATCGAGGACAAAGCGGTGTTCATCTACACCTCCGGCACCACCGGAATGCCGAAGGCGGCGAACATCAACCATTACCGGCTGATGCTCGCGGCCTACGGCTTCGCCGGCGTCATGGACACGCGGCCGGACGACCGCATGTATGATTGCCTGCCGATGCATCACACCGCGGGCGGCGTGGTGGCGACCGGGGCGGCGCTGGTCGCCGGCGGCTCGGTCTTCATCCGCGAGAAATTCTCGGCGCGCGAATTCTGGGATGACATCGTCGCCAACGACTGCACCCTGTTTCAATATATCGGCGAATTGTGCCGCTATCTCGCGGAAGCCCCGCCGCATCCGCGCGAGCGGGAGCACCGGCTGCGGCTCGCCTGCGGCAACGGGCTGCGCCCCGACGTGTGGCCGCGGTTCCAGGCGCGGTTCGCGATCCCCCGGATCCTGGAGTTCTACGCGGCGACCGAAGGCAACGTGAACCTGTTCAATTTCGACGGCCGGCCGGGGGCGGTCGGCCGCGTGCCATGGTTCCTCAAGCACCAGTTTCCGATCAAGATCGTCAGGTTCGACATCGAGAGGCAAGCGCCGATCCGCAACGCGCAGGGGTTCTACGAACAGGCGGCGCCGGGCGAGATCGGCGAAGCGATCGGACAGATCCTCAAGGACCCCGCGAAATCCAACATGCGGTTCGAGGGCTATGCCGACGCGGCGGAAAACGCGCGCAAGATCCTGCGCGATGTGTTCGCGAACGGCGATGCCTGGTTCCGCTCTGGCGACCTCATGCGCGAGGACGCGGACGGCTATTTCTATTTCATCGACCGCATCGGCGATACGTTCCGCTGGAAGGGCGAGAACGTCTCCACCACGGAGGTTTCCGAGACCATCACCGGCTTCCCGGGAATCCACGAAGCCAACGTGTACGGAGTCGAAGTCGCGGGTCGCGAGGGCCGCGCCGGCATGGCGGCGATCGTGTGCGAGCCCGGCCTCGATCTCGCGGCACTGCGGACCTATCTGGCGGCGCGGCTGCCCGACTACGCCCGGCCTTTGTTCGTGCGCATCCGCGACGCCATCGAGGTCACCGCCACCTTCAAGCAGAAGAAGCTCGACCTCGCCCGGGAGGGATTCGATCCCGGCAAAACCGGCGACGAGATTTTTTTCGACGACCCACGGGCGCAGGCCTTCGTGCGGCTCGACGACGCGCTCTGCGCCGAGATCATCTCCGGCGCGGTGAGGCTTTAGACCCGCCGGACCGCAGCGTCACGGATTGAACACGCCGGTCCACTCGTCCCGCAGCAGCTTCAGCTTGTCGGCGGAGAGCGCAGCCCAGTCGACGCTGATCAGCTTGAGGCTGTCGATGCTCGGCGCGTATTCCGGCAGCGGGCTCTTGAAGCCGGAGCGGCCGGACACCATCGCCTCGCCCTTGACCAGGATGGTCTGCCCTTCCTCGGAGAGGATGAAATCGACCCACAGCTTGGCGGCGTTGGGATGGGGCGCCTTCTTGAGGATGAACATGCTCTGGGGCAGCAGCACCGAGCCTTCGGTGGGGAAGATGAACTTCAGCTTGCCGCCCTTCTGATTGTACTGGTAGGCGCGCGTCGGCATGCCGGAGAACGACATCAGGTCCTCGCCGGTCACCAGCCGGCCCGCGATCTGCTCGGAGCGGATCAGGAAAGACGGCTTCATCCTGGCGACGCTCTTGAAATAATCCTGGTTCAACACCTCGCGCTGGCCGGCATAGGTGGCGAGATAGGCGACCGACTTCGCCACGTCGCCGATGCTCATGCGGCCCGGCGGAACCGCGTCGATCACGTCCTTCCAGGACTTGCCGTCGAATTTGAGCTGGTCCGTGCTCCACATCGGGACGAACAGATAGGCACCATTGAAGGCGAACACGCCGGGCTTGCCGAGCCCGCGCGCGAACGCGTCGGCGAAATATTTGTACTCGGGCGAGTCATAGGCGAGCGCATCGCCGGCCGCCGCGCGCTCGAACACCCAGGGCGGCGAGCCGACCGCGGCAATGTCGATGGTCACACGGTCGGCGTTGATCTCCTGCTCGACCCGCGTCACCAGGCCGACCGTTGCGGAAAGCTGGTAGTTGACCTGGAACGAATTCGGCAGCCCGTAGCGCTTGCGGAACGCGGCCGTCAGCGCGTCATTGGTCTCGGGCTGGATCACGACGTCCCAATAGGTGAGGTTGCCTTCCTTTTTGGCGCCCTCGATGAGCGGGGCGAGCCGCGCCTTCTCCTGCGCCGATGCGCCCTGCATGGCCGGCGGCTCCTGCGCGGCGGCGGCACCGATGAGGCAGTATCCGAGCATGGCGGCAAGGAGCGCGGAGCGGAGAACGGGCTTCATCTGTTCCTCCCGGGCGTCTTTTTGAGTCCAGGGGAAACTAGAGGCGGCCCCGAGGTTTTGCAATGAAGACAAGGTTCGCGTGCTGATCGCGACTGCGTGACGCAGCGGGCGATTACAGACCGGATTTCGGAACGCGCCTCAGGGCCAGCGGGACAGCGACGCTTCGTCGGACGGCACGATGATCTTGCCGATCGGCCAGAGTGCTATTCCGGCCAGCTTCAAATGCGCCCAGGCGAACGGAATGCCGATGATGGTGACCGCGAGCAGAATCGCGGTGATGAGATGCCCCAGCGCCAGCCACCAGCCGGCGAGAACGAACCATATGATGTTGCCGATCAAGCCGAGCGGCCCGGTGCCCAGATCCTCAGTGCCGGTGTATTCGGCGCGCGACACCGCCTTTTGGCCGAACGGCAGCAGCGTATAGATGGCGATATTGAATGCCGCCCGTGCCCAGGGCAGGCCGATGATGGTGATCGCCATGATGACGGCGGCGATCGCCCAGCCGACCGCCATCCACAGGCCGCCGAAGGCAATCCACAGCAGGTTGAGCAGCAGGGAGAAGGCGGACATGAGCTTCTTTCGCGAGTCGAGAACGATGGCCCCTGACGCCACCGTGGCGCCGTGGGCACTGGCATGATTTAGGCACCCGAGCGCCGTTCCGCCAGCTTTATCCATCCAGGCTACGGGTGCGGCGGCGCCGTGCCGCGGAAACCCGTATTCAGCCGGCATAGAACCAGAAAGCCGCCATCACGGTAGCGCCGGGGGCGGGCAGCTTGGGCGTGACGACGCAGGCAAAGGGATGCGGCGCGTTGCCGTAGCGCCCCGCCCACGCCAACGCGACCCCCGGAAATTCGCGAATGTCGCTCACCCAATAATCGATGCGGACGACATTGCGCATGTCGGTGCCGGCAGCTTTCGCGATCGCTTCGGCATGGTCGTAGATCGTATTCGCTTGGAGCTGGCTGCGCAGGCAGAGCCCCTGGAAATGATCGCCTTGGAGCAGGCCGGCCACCGTTCCCTCGCGCGTGATAGGCAGCAGGCCCGGGCTGAATACGAACTCGCCGGCGCGAACGGCCGGCGAGTACGAGGCCATCTCCGGAATCTCCGCGCGCACGATCTCCTTCCTGCGTTGAGCGCCATCCTTGAGCAGGATGTAATTGATCGACAGCATGATCTCGGCTGCGGAGAAGGCCTTGGCCGGCGTCACGGTGAGCGCGACGGGAGAGGCGCCGACATGCGCGTTCCAGACATCGAGGAAATCCGGAAAGTTCTCCTCGCCGGCGATATGGACCTGCGCCTTGAGGCAATTGGCGAGGCTCGTCCCCGCGGCACTCAGCGTGCTCTCGATTTTTCTCAGAGCGGATTCCGCCTGGCGCCGGATCGGCAGCTCGGTGCTCCAGAAATAGTGCGGTCCTTCGGGCCGATCGTTACTGAGCACGTCCTTCGGATCGGGGCCCGCTCCCGCCGCGAACACGAAATCGTTCGCCGTCACCGCGGGCGCGTAGCCCGAATAGGCAAAGAAGGCCGCATCTTTGGGATAGACCCCTTTGATCTCCCATTGCGGTTCCGGCGGCACCGCGATGAGCGAGGTCGTCATGGTGCTCTTTCCGCCAAAGCAGCGCTCCGTGATCATCGAAGTGCTGGGTGGGATATATTTGCCGAGCGCGGCGAAGCGCGCGAGGTGATAGGCGCGAACCGCATTCGCATCCGTGTAGTATTGGTCGAGGCGCACACAGTGCGCGAAGTCGGTGCCGAACGATTTGAGGATTTGCCTCATACGTTCCAATATGAAGTCCGCCTCGCGACGCAAGCCGGGCTTGCCGTATTCGGGAAACCCGGGCGCGCCCGCGACCGCGGGAACGAAGCCAGCCGCGAAATCATAGCCCTCGTGCCCGTTGAGGAACACGAATGGGCCCGCCTTGACCGCATAGGCGTGGTTGACGGCGCTGCCGACCAGATGTTCTGCCGTGCGGACCGTGATGGCGGAACCAGGGGCGGACGGCACAGCCGGTGCCGATGTTTGGCCAAGGGCCGCGTGTGACGCGAGCACCGAGGCCATGCCTGCCGATGCCGCGCCTCCCAGAAATGCCCGCCGCTCCAGGCCCGACGAACGGTCCCGATCCGTCATGGTGCTCTCCTCTCCTAATCCGACATTCCGGAACTGCCGGGAGATCTGCGATGCTGCCTATCCCGGGGTATTGCGTCAACAATTGTGCGGCCGGCTGAACCAGCATGGAGGCGGTGGGATTCCCGACCACACCGCTATGATTTGAACAGTGCTGTAGTTTGAACAGCGCCTACTTCATACGTGAACGGCGCCGGCGGCCGCTGCTGGCCCAGGGGGTGTGCCACGACATATCTGCAACCGGCAAAAGCTGACGCAGCGCCCGCAACCCATCCGTTGGTCGACCCGCTGAATCTTGCTTAGCGCTGGAGCGCGCCGATCCTTTGATACAGTTCGTCGAGAAGGGGAATGGCGCGATCGCCGATGATGGCGGTGGCGCGCGCACTGTAGGCCGCAAACACCTTGTTCGCCGGGCGGGCGGCCGCCATGCTGGCGATCGCATCCTTCTTTTCGTTCAGGTAGTTTTTGCTCGGCGTCAGCAATTGTTTGTACATGACGCTCAAGACGAGAAACTGATCGGACGCGGAGTCCATGTAGATGGAAGCGGCCACCAGCATGAATATGGTGTTCAGCCGTTCGTGGGCGGCTTCGAGGTTCAGTTCCACATAGGCATAGGATTCGATTTGTCCGGATTCATCTGGCGTCAGGTTGTGGAGCGCGGAACCGACATCGTTCTCGAAGGCTTGGATCGCCTCCGTAATGCCGGCCAGCCGCGTGGTGTCCTGCTCGTCCAGGACAGCGGCCCGCGCCGGAAATTCCGCCAGCACGAGGCCGATCGCGAGCACGGCGCGTGCAACCGCCCTTGCTGCGAACCGATCATTCATCTCCCAGCGCCCGATCTCTGTCCCGCCGTCGATGGCAACATTCGGACTGTGCGGCGTTGCCCGGTTCTGTCCTGAAAAGCAGGGAAGTTCAATGGATTGTTTCGGCGGCGCCGGCGAGGACCACCGTGTCCTGCACACAACAGCCCCGGAAATTCGCGCTTGCCGCCGCATTTCAGCGCCCGGAAGCGCTTTATTTGAGCTAAAGATGGTTTCGGGGAAGCGTGATGACGGGGCCTCCCGGTTGGGGCCCCGGCTGCCCCCGAGCCCGACGCACTTGAGCGGGGCGGGAGTTGTGTGGGGAGCGTAGATGACGGACCCATTGAGCAGAGCGGAGCGGAACCGCAAAGAGGCGGCGAAATTCTCCGACTTGGCCAAGAGCGCCTCCTCGGCCTTCCTTCGAGGCTACTATCAGCGCCTCGCCGAGCGGTATCTCTCGTTGGAGGGCGAATGGCGACCGCTGGGAAGACGAGGCAACACCATCTCCAAGCAGGGCGACCTGTCCGCCGCCGAGCGCCACGGACACGCGCCGCGGCCCTGACCGGATCGGACGGCTTGCTGCGATCGCCGGCGCCGCGGCGAAGCTGACGGCGCGGTTCACCGCCCGCCGGGCCTCGCCGCTGGTCCGGCCCTGTTTCGCTTTCGGCCCGCTCCGTGAAAACGCGAGGGTCGCCCGCCTTAAGGGGCCGGCCCGTTTTTATTCTTGCCTTGTGTGATTTTTGCCACGCCAAACCATGGTATGAAAAATCCGGGGTCGGCATTTCTCCGAAATATTTCCGGTGCAGCCGTGGGCGGATCGATTTTCGTTTTATTCGTGGATGACGATGCCGCGTTTGCCGACGCGGCCGCGCGCTCCCTTGAGGCTGCCGGAATGCGCACCGTCGTGGCATTGGGTTCCGCGGCGGCCCTCGACGCTGTCGATAGCAACACGTTCGATGTGGTTGTTACCGATATCAAGCTGCCGGCGGTCGAGACACACGGCTTGGCGCTGACGCGGCTGATCAGGAACAAAAGGCCTCGTGTGCCTGTCATCCTGATGACCACGTATCCCGATGTCTTCGAGGATGAGGTCGCGCTGCCCGGCGCCGTGCTGTGCAAGCCTGTGGAGCTTGCCGAGATCTGCCGCGAGATCAAGGCGCGCTTGGCGCAATAGCCCGGGGGCCATGCGCGTTTCTCGAGGGGGCGTCGGGGCTACCCGCCGGCGCAGCCAAACCAGGGCATTTGCATGTTGCAACCGCAGGGGCGGTATGCCGTCCAAGCCGCTCTGCCTGCCGGGCGCCACATTGCTGCCGAACTTGCACGCGACAAGCCCGGGCCTTCTCACCAAAGGGCATCCCCGACATAGCGAGGGCGAACGTCAGGTTCGTGGCTTTCTTCCGCGTTCGTCTCCATTGGCGGTCATGCACATGCAACACAACAGAAGGAAATTCGTATTGAAACATCGGCATATGCGGAGCTTTGCACCATGCTCGGGACGCCATGCCGGCGGTCGTCCCTAGCCTGACATCGACACAGCCGCCGCCGCCGAACCGGCGGGGACGGCCCAGCTTCCACAATGACGATGCCGGGCGGGAAGCGACAATGCCCCGCATGAATTTCAAGCCGAGGAACAATACCATGTCGAAATTGACGCGCAGGCAAGCCATCAAGCTCCTCGGAATCGGGGCCGGGACTTCGATGGCCGGCGTCATGGCGCCTCGATCGCTGCTTGCGAAGCCGCGGACCCAGCTTTTCATCGGAACGGCTGGCAAGGAAGGCGTGTTCTACCCGTTGGGTACGGCGATGGCTGCCGTCATCTCCAAGTATGTTTCCGAGGTCGATGCGATAGCGCCGGAAACCAACGGTACCGCCGAGAACATCAAGATGCTGCAAGAGGGAAGGATCGAGCTTGCCCTGGCGCAGGCAGATCTCGCGTGGGCCGCCACCCAAGGCCAGCTCGATGGTTTGGCCAAGAAGGTCGCGGTCCGGAATCTGTTGGGAACCCAAGCCAGATACTTGCATCTCGTCACGCTGGCGGATCGCGGGATCAAGGTGGTTGGGGACCTCAAGGGCAAACGCGTGTCTACCGGCATGGCGGGCGGGACGACGGATGTCAAAGCGCTTCGGGTATTGGAGGCCCATGGCGTGACACCATACAACCTCGGCGTCCATGAACATCTGGACGACAGGGAAGCGGCGGCGGCGCTCAAGGACGGCAAGCTCGACGCGTTCGCCCTGGACGCAGGATTGCCGGCGGCGGTCATCGGCGAACTGGCTGCCGCGCCGGGCGTGCGGGTTCGCCTTATTCCCACCGGCAACGCAGTTCCCAAGATAACGATGAGATACGGTCCGTTCTACTTCGTCGCATCGATACCCAAAGGAACCTACCCGGGCGTGGACGAGGACATTCCCGCCGCGGCCGGGATGACCCTTTTCGTCGCCCATGAGCTGATGGCGGAGCCTCTGGCCTACGAAATCACGAAAGTGTTGCTGGAGCGCACGCAAGAGCTGACTTCGGCCAACGCGCTCGCGAAAGAGATCAGTTCGACAAGCGCAGTTCGGGGCTCTCCGGTGCCGTTCCATGCGGGCGCGCTGCGCTACTACGAGGAGGCCGGCATCACGGTGCCGCAATCCTGACCGCCGTGAAGCGGCGGCGCCGGCTGGGCCGGAGCCCCCGCCTCACCGCCTCGCCTCGTCCTCGACGAAGACGATGCAGTCCTCCGGCCGGATGGTGACGGTCACGGCCTCGCCGGCATGCAGGCCGCGCGGCGGCTGGATGGCGCCGAAGGTGACGCCGTCGACGGCGACGATGTATTCCTCTTCGAGGCCGAGAAACGACGCCGCCTGGGTGATGCCGTAGAACAGCCGGGCATGCGGGGGATGCGCGGCGGCGGTGGCCGCGGGGTCGAGGCTTGCGGCTCCCGGCTTGTCGACGCCGATATGCTCCTTGCGGGTGCAGGCGAGAACGCCCGCGCCCTCAGCCGGGGGCGTCGCGCTGCCGAGCACCCCCCACACGGAAAGGCCGTCGGCCAGCGCCACCTCGACATAGAGGCCGCCGTCGGGCGCGGGATGCGATTTCACGGCGCGGCCGCGATGCACGTTGAGGCCGAGGAATTCGGCGACGAACGGCGTCTGCGGGCGCCGGAACACGCTGCGGGGATCGCCGATGGTCTCGATGCGTCCGTGGTTCATCACCGCGACGGTCTCGGCGAGCGAGAACGCCTCGGTCTGGTCATGGGTGACGTAGATCGCGGTGAAGCCGAGCCGCTCCCGCAGCACCGCCAGCTCCATGCGCATATGGGCGCGCAATTGCGCATCGAGGTTCGACATCGGCTCGTCGAACAGCACCAGCCGCGGCTCGTGGACGAGGGCGCGCGCCAGCGCCACTCGCTGCTGCTGTCCGCCGGACAGCGCGGTCGCGGGCTTGGCGCTGGCGCTCGCGAGGCCGACCATGTCGAGCACGCGGGCGGTGCGCCGTTGCGCCTCGGCCTTGGCGACGCCGCGCACCTTGAGTGGAAAGCCGACATTCTCAGCGACCGTCATGTGCGGCCATACCGCGTAGGACTGAAACACGATGCCGAGCTCGCGCTGCTCCGGCATCAGGTTGACGCCGGCGGCGTGGTCGAACACCGCCCTGCCGGCGATCTCGATGGCGCCGGCGTCCGCCGTCTCGAGGCCGGCGAGACAGCGCAGGATCGTGGTCTTGCCGCAGCCGGAGGGGCCGAGCAGCGCCAGCGTGTGGCCCTCCTCGACGCCGAGCGAAACACCGTCGACCGCGGTCAATTCGCCGAACGTCTTGCGCAAATCCGTGATCCGCACGAACACGCCTAACCCCTCAGGCCTGGAGCAGCGAGGTGCGGGTGGCGCGGAACAGCGAAAACGCAATCAGCAGCAGCATGAGCTGGATCACCGCCAACGCCGCGACGTAGCCGGAGCTGCGCTCGCTCAGCACCACCAGCGCCACGCTGATGGTCTCGGTGCCCTGCGCATAAAGCAGGATGGTGGCGCCGAGCTCGCGGATGAAGATCACGAACAGCATCAGCCACGCCGCAACGATCGCCGGCATCAGCAGCGGGAGGAGCACGTAGCGCATGGTCTGCAGCCAGGTGGCGCCGCTCGCCCGCGCGCTCTGCTCAAGCTCCGGGTTGATCGCAAGCAGCATCGCCGACACCGTGCGGGTGGCGAACGGGAAGAACCGGGCGATATAGGCGATCAGGATGATGGCCAGCGTCGAATAGAGCGGGGTGCGGATCGCCAGGATGAGGAATCCGAGCCCGAGGATGATGCCGGGGATGCCGAGCGGCAGCGACAGGATGGCATCGACCAGGCCGCGCCGCTTGCGCGTGCCGCGATTGACGTAATAGGCCTGCAGCACGCTGATCCCGACACCGAGCGTCGCGCCGACCAGGGCCAGGAACAGGCTGTTCATGACCGCCTGCTGGGTGAGACGGTAGTTGAACGCCACGTACTCGAAGTTACGCAGCGTCAGCGTGGCCGCGGTCACCTTGCCGGTCCAGATGCTGGAGAGCGACACCATCAAGAGCGCGATCACCGGGAGCACCACGCCGCATCCGATGTAGACGGCTTCGAGCGCGAGCGCCGCGGCGCGAGCGCCGGGGCGCAGCGCGATGGTGCGCGGGCGATAGCCCTTGCCGGTCACCGTCTCGAACCGCCGGCGGTCGATGTAGCGGCGTTGCAGCACCGTGACCAGGATGGTGAACACCATGACCACCACGCCGAACGAGGCGGCGCGGCCGAGATCGGAAGGATACTGCACGAGCTGGAAGATTTCCGTCGGCATGGTGCGGATGCCGTGGGGCGAGGCCAGCGCCAGCGGCACGTCGAACAGTCCGGCGCTGGTGACGAAGACGATCAGCGCCGCCGACATCAGCGCCGGCGCCAGCAGCGGCAGGGTGACGAGGCGCAGCGTCGTCCAGAACCCGGCGCCGTGCACCCGGGCGGCGTCCTCCAGCGCCGGGTCCATCTGCCGCATCGGTGCGATCACGAACAGATAGACGTAGGGCGTGTAGAACAGCGACAGCACCCAGATGGCGCCGCCGATGGAATAGATTGGGATGAGGTCGCCCGGCAGGCCGAAGGTGTCGTGCAGCAACCGGCTCACGATGCCGCTGTGGGGCGCGGCGAGATAGATCCAGCTGATGGCACCCACATAGGGCGACAGGAAGAACGGCACCAGGTTGAATACCTCGAACCAGCGCCGTCCCGGCATGTCCGTGCGCGACACCACCCAGGCGAGGCTCAGGCCCAGCACGCAGCTGATGAAGGTCGCGCCGACTCCGCACAGGATGGTATTGCCGGCTGCCTGGTAGAACCGGGGGTCTGAAAACAGCCCGGCGAAATTCTTCATCGACAGGGCGGCGCCCGCGGCGTCCCACCACAGCACGCTGCGAATGACCGTCGCCAGGAACGGCCCGAGGATCAGTGCCATGCCGATGAAGACACCGGCGGCCGGCAACGCGATCTCGGCGAAGCGGCTGCCGCGGCGTGCCGGCGCAGCAATGTCGGTCACCTCGGATGCGGATGAAGTCGCGAGCGTCATGGCAGGT
>Ga0302326_10007389_pt1 | contig 24460 bp, 15 predicted proteins | sample Palsa_T0_3_FD_202264 | JGI IMG/M metagenome (GOLD analysis project Ga0302326, IMG submission 202264) | Peat permafrost microbial communities from Stordalen Mire near Abisko, Sweden - Palsa_T0_3 | ecosystem: Environmental > Terrestrial > Soil > Palsa > Peat permafrost | place: Sweden: Abisko... | reverse complement strand
ATCCGGTGTGGCCGGCTGAGAGCGCGGAACGGGGGCCGCGACGGCCGGCAGGAAGATATGAAAGGTCGTACCGACGCCGGGAGTACTTTGGACTTTGACGGCGCCGTCGTGATTGTGCACGATACCCGCGATCGTCGATAGTCCGAGCCCGGTGCCTTTGCCGAGTTCTTTGGTGGTAAAAAACGGATCGAAGATCTTCTCGAGGACCTCCGGCGGGATTCCGGTCCCGGTGTCCGCAACACTCAATCGCACGTACTTGCCAGCGGCTATCTCTCCGCGGAAACCGTGCTCCGTTCCCGGAGTGACCTGGACATTGGTCGCGGTAACGCGAACGCGGCCTCCTTCGGGCATCGCATCGCGTGAGTTCACGCATAAGTTCAAAAGGACCTGCTTGAGTTGGGTGGCATCGGCCGAAACCGACCAGACCGCAGGCTGGTACTCGACGTCGAGATCGATCTTCGCGCGCAAGGTGGTCTTGAGAAAACTCTTCAGTTCGTCGAGCAGCGTGCCCACGCGCACTTCGGTGCGCTGCCCCTGGCCGCCTCGCGCGAACAACAGGATCTGGCGGACGAGTTCCGAGCCGTGGCTGGCGCTGGTCTCCACGGTATCGAGGACCATCCGGCTCTCCGAGGTGATGGCCAGCGGCCGAAGCAACCCCACCGACATGAGAATCGGTGAGAGAATATTATTCAAGTCATGGGCAATGCCGCCGGCCAGCATGCCCAGGCTGTCGATTCGTTGCGCTCGCTGAAGCTCCTGCTCGAGTTGCTTGCGTTTCGTTAAATCGGTATTGATGCACAAGATGGATTTCGCCAGACCCTGGGCATCCGTGACGAGGCTCCAGGAGCTATCGATCATCAGATCCCGGCCATCAGGATGGGTCAGGCGAAATTCGCCGTGCCATTCACCTTGCGCCAGGGTGAGAGCAAAGATCGTGTCGAAGCGCCCTGTCTGGCTCGCAAAGAGCCTTTCTCGAAGGTTGCTGCCCGCGGCTTCCGCCGGGGAATGCCCGAAGATTCTGCTCGCGCTGGCGTTCCAATAGGTGACCGTGAATTGAAGATCCATCACCACGATGGCATCGCGCGCTTTGTCGAGCAGTGAGGCCTGTTCGCGCAAGATCCGCACCGCCTCGCGTCGCTCGGTCACATCCCGGGCGGCAAGCAATAGTGTCGGCACATCGTTGTCGCCCTGCTGGGGAGAACTCAGCCGCCCTTCGAGATACCGAATTGTTCCATCGGGCAGGACGACGCGATACTCCAATTCGGAAACTTTCGCCTCTCTGGCGGCTTCGAGCGCATCCTTCAGCTGGCTCCTGTCCTCGGCATAAACATCGTCCATGATCTCGAAACCGATGGAAGATTCGCGTTTGCCGAGGAGCCGCCGGAGCGGGGGATTGGCGTAAAGGCAATGCCCGTGCTCGTCGAGGAGGACGATGAAGTCATCAATGCTTTCGGCGATCTGCCGAAACTGCTCCCGGCTGCGGCGCAGTGATTCCTCGGCATGCTGTTTGGCAATTTCAAGCTGTCCGTGCAGCAAGGCGGTGCGGACGGCGGGCAGGAGCCGGGCCGGTGCGTCTTTCAAGATGTAATCGACCGCGCCGCGCTTGAGGGCTTCAATCGCCCGCTCTTCACCGATCGTGCCGGAAAGAAACATGAAAGGGGTCGCGGGACAAACGGCGCGCGCCAGGTCGAGAGCCACCAGGCCGTCATAGCCGGCCATGGAGTAGTCGGAAAGAATGACATCAAAATTCTCCAGGCGGACGGCGGCTTCATATTCCCGCCGCGTTGACACCCGGGTGATATCGGACGCGGGCCACTCGCGCAGTAGTATCTCTTCAAAGAGCGCCGCATCGCCGTCATTGTCTTCAAGGTGAAGAAGCTTCATGGGGATATCTTTGTCTGACTTATGAGAGAGCGTATCCCGTGCCGGAAATTGTATAACATGGATGGGAGAAAAATTTCAATGATAAAACGTCCGTTGGCGGTATGAAGGCTCCGTGGAACAGTGATGTTAGTGGGATGCCAATAGTGGCATGCTTCTCCCTGCATAGAGTCGGCGGCCGATCATTTCCTGCGGCGGTCGCCTGAGATCTTCGGTCGGCATGATGCGCGCGCCGCGAACGGCAACCTGGATGCCGCTGAAGCGCTGCGCCATCGTCACAGGGCTGGCCTTTGGAACCCAGGTGGGCGCCCACGATTGGTTGTCCGCGATATACGTTCGCCCCTCGTCCTCATAAGCAACCACGGCATGGCTCAAAGCGGCGCAGGGGGCATCCGCAGCCGTTGGCAACCATGGACAGGCATAACTGTACTCAATAATTTGCGAGCGGAAGCCGGCGGCTTGAAGTCTGGCGTGCAGTCCTCGGGCAAATGGCAGGCACTGACCGGGGACATTCCGGCCGGGGATATCTGCCGTTCTGGCAATGCGACTCGCCGGACCATAACCGATGTGTACCTGGGCGGGACCGGTCGCGCAGGTTGCCAGCCACGCCAGCAGACTGGGGAGTATCAGGCGGTTCATGGCTCATTCAATAGGCCGGGACGACGCTTTCCTCGCGGCGTGCCGAGATTCGAGGCGGCGAGGCAAAGGCCTCGGCGATTCCGCAGCGCAGTGATTCCGCGGTGAAGGGCTTGGCGAGGACTGAATCAAGGTCACCTCGATTGAAGCCTTCGGTGCCAAAGCCGGTGATGAGCAGGATGCGCGTGGTCGGGCGGGAGGATTTGATGACCACGGCGAGGTCCTCTCCGTTCATCAGGGGCATGGATTGGTCTGTGACGACTAAATCGAAGAACTCGGAGATCGAATCCCGCATGGCCTCGTGAGGGTCGGAGGTCACGCGTACGCGATGACCGTCGGCGGCCAGCATTTGGGCGACCAGGTCACCGATGGCGGGATCATCATCGACCACGAGAATGTTCAGGCGCCCGCCTGCGCCCGGCGAGACCGCGGACTTCTCGGAACCGGCGGGTGTGTCTCCGGCAAAGCGCAGGCGGAATACGGTTCCCTTGCCCGATTCACTTTCCACTTCCAGAGTCGCCCCGTGGCGTTCGACGATTTCATGCACCACGGGCAGACCCATACCGGTGCCGTGCCCGCCCTTGGTCGTGAAAAAGGGCTCCAGGCAATGCCGGCGGACGCGTTCGGTCATCCCCGTGCCGGTGTCGGCGACTTCGAGCACGACCTGCCGGCCCTCGGCGCGGGTGCGCAGCGTCATGCTTCCCCCTTCGGGCATGGCGTCGATCGCGTTGAAGATGAGGTTGGTTAGAATCTCCCGCAGTTCCGTGGGATGTCCGTGAATGCTCGGAATGTCCTCAAGCTCCCGCCGCACGGTGATGTCGCACCCATGGCTTCTGCACTCGGTGTGCCACTTTGGTCTGGTGAATGCCACCGCCTGGGTGACCAGGTGGTTCAAGTCCACTGCTTGATAGGGTTGGTCTGCGGCTGCGGGCAGGTGAAATTCACATAACCGCTCGACCATGCCGGCGCCGTCGTGCGTGGCCGCGACAATGCTGCCGACCAGCTTCTGGCGTGCTCCGCTGGAAAGGCCTGGCCCTTCGTGCAGCAGTTCATCGGCAAATCCCCGGATCAGCATCAGGATATTGTTAAAATCGTGCGCGATGCCACTGGCCATCGTGCCGAGTGAATGCAGGCGATCCAGCCGCACGGTGAGATCCTCGCGTCCGCGGAGTTGCCGCAGTCGATCGTCGGACGACGGGCTCGGTTCGTTTGCCGATGGTGTGGTCCCGGGCGTGCCGGTGGGGATTTGCTGGCGCGCCTCTCGAAGGGCCAGCAGATTGTGAATGCGCATCATTGCTTCGGTGAGATCGACTGGCTTGGCCAGAAAATCAGTTGCACCCGCCATTAGTGCCTCTTGCTTCGTTTTCCCATCCTCCGCGCTCACCAGGACGAGTGCCGGAAGAAAGCCATCGGGCCTGCGGTCCTGGCGAATTTGCCACAGGAAATGAGCCGCCTCCGCGTGATCGAGCACGAGCAGGTCGGGATTCATCTTGTGAAAGCAGACAAAGGCGTGTTCCGGATCGGCGGCGACGACGACGGGAATCTCCCAAGCGTGCTCGACGATTTGTTTGAGGTGGTCCACACCCGAAGGATCTTGGGTGAAGATCAGGATTTTCGAGGCGGGCAGCGGAAAGCCACGTGAACCTGCCTGAGTTTCGGCGCGAGCCGGTTTCGGAGCGATTGGATGTTTCATAGAGATTACCTCCTAATTGGTAAACCTATCGCGCAGCCAAATTATGACGGATGCAACAAAGACAAAAAATACAGAAAACCCTTACTCCTATAACTCCATCCCTCTCCTCGCTGCGCCCAACAATGAAATAAGCATTCACTGTACCGCAGCCGCCGTCCGGGCCGATCGATCTCGCGGCCACCGCCATGCTCGATGAAGCTTCTCACTTGGATACAAAATTTCCACATCCGTCATAATAATCGTATTCGATTAAGGATCGAGATATCCGCGTTCGATCCCGTTCCTATGAAAGCAACTCTTCTCCTCATTGTTCTCCTCTTTTTCAGGGGTGTCGGCTTTTCCAAAGACCAGGAGCCCAAGGCCTTTCACCAGGATCCCGTCCCCACCTCCTCCAAGGTTTCGCAAGACCTCTTCTGGATCGCCGATACACGCAAAATGGATCAATTCCTCGCCCAAGTCGATTTTGCGACGATTGGCGGTGATGCCTATGGAGGCGAAGTGCTGCCCGATACGCGTGTGGTCTGGCGTGAGTATGCCCGGCGGGCGTCAGAATTTGCCGCCAAAGCCGACGACGCTGCGGTCAATGATCGGATCGGACAGATGCTCAAACTGGCTGCGGTCTACCGCGAGTTTGGGGGATTGCAAAATGTCGCGCAGGGCGAGGAGATTCGCGCGCTGGCCGGACAGACGGTGCAGGCGCTGGGATATGGCGGCTTGATCCACTCCCCGTATCTAGAGTCCAACGTCGCCGAGGTCCTGGAGCTGATCGAACGCAAGGCGGGTAGCGGGAAGGCCGAGGTACGCCCGATCTTTTGGCGGCACATGATCGACACGGCTCGACGAAGCTACGCGCGCCTTTCTGGACAATCGATCCATCCCCTGGCGAATGTCGCCGCGGAGGTACCCCCGGATTAGAGGATGTGCGCTGATTGGGGCAAACGCCCTCTACGCCGATTCACAACCGACGGTCGGCTGGCTCGGCGGTGGCGGGACGGCGCCGGCCACGACGAGCTGCTGCTGCGAACGCTTTTTCTCGTGCACGAGCAGGATGGCCAGGAAGGCGACGATGACGACGTTGACGAACAGCACCGTGAGCCTCATCCAGCCGAAGTGACGGTGCGTTTCATAGATCTCGATGGGAATGAAGGAGGAGGTAAAGGTGATCGTCAGATACTGGGCCCACTTCTGGCGAAGCAGCAATCCGGTGCCTTCCGCGATAAAGACTCCGGCCAGGGCGAAAGTGATTCCGCTCCATTCGGCGAGCTGTTTGTCGGTCACTCGATCGACGTGCGCCAGAAATCTCACGATATGCCGGCCCTCCATGTTGAAGCCCAGGAAGCTCACCCAGGTTCTGACGATGACTTCGAGGTCCTTGTGGAGAAAACCGAGCAGGCCGATGGCGAGGAGGCAGAGGAGAATGCCTTTGATGAGGTTGAGGATGGCGATCCAGCGCAGGTAGCGGGCTTCCTGGGCCGTAGTGGGAGGTTGCATGTAGGGGAGTGGTCCGTTAAGGGGGGGATTCCGTAGGGTGTCTTACTGTCGGCGTATTTTGGATGATTACCACTGCGAACTTCAATTTCTTGGGTGAAAATGCGGTGGCAAACGGCAGGATGCAGGAAGCAGCTCGCCAGATACAGCGTTTCAAATTGCGGGCCGGTTTGGAGCGACGCGGAGCTTTCCTCTTTCCTGCATCGCGCGTCTGGCGTGATGCATCGTGTCGGCAGTGGCGGAAGGATCATTTTTCGTGCAGCCAGCCTTCGGCTTCGAGGAACCTTCGCAGCTCGGGATTGTCGGAGGAGAGCGGGGGCAGCCAGGAGTCGACGCGCTCGCGCTTCCACCACGAGCCGTCGTGTTCCCCGGACGAAGTGAAGTGGTAGCGGTAGAGCTCGGCGCGGATGAAACGCGGGGGTTGGTTTGGGAACGGATTGTTTGCCAGGAGGCTGAGCGTGCCGGGATTGTTGTGGAGGAGCTTCCACACGAAATGGACGGTCCACGGATATTCATGCGGCGAGGCCATGGCGGCGAACCAGATCTGCCAGTCGATGCGCGGCTGATACGGGGCCACGATTGGCGGGCGCCGATGGGGGTCGCCGGGCTTGGCGACGAATTCGTATTCGCGCCAGGTCGCTCCCTCGGGGGAAGGGTCGAGCGTACCCTCGAAGACGATCTCGAATCGCTCGCGTCCGACCGTGCCAAAGGCGCCGTAGGTATTCACGAGATTCAGGCGGTTGAAGGAAGTGTTCATGGCCTGCCGCGAGGAGAACAGATTCATCACCGGCTCGATGCTGAGAATGGCGACGACCAGCGCCATTGCCACCGCCGCGAACTCGACCGCGGTGGAGGGTTGGGCGCGTGCGGAGGCTTCGCGCGCCCGGTCCGCCAGGACCCGGGGCAGCAGCCGCGCCCAGAAGGTGTCGTCGAAACACGCGAGGCACGGGACGATGGTGAGGTAATTGAGGAACGAGAGATTGCCGCTGATGATGAGGACGATCTGGAAGCTCACCATTAGGAAACCGGCCAGATGGCGCGAGATCCGCGGCCAAAAGCAGAACCACGGAACGATGACTTCAATGAAATGGTTCCACAACACGCCGAACTGCTGGAACCAATGTGGCCGGAAGTGCAGCCACCAACTGACCGGATTGGGAATCGGCTGCGTTTCGTAATGGTAATAGAGGCACGTAAAATCGGGCCACCAGCAGGAGTCGCCGCGCAGTTTGATCAAGCCCGCGCCGAGCATGATGCGGAAAATGAGCCAGCGGTAGAGCCACAATACGACGACTGACGGCGCGCGGCGCGGAAAGGGCCGCGGATCAAGCAGGGGACAAAGGAAGACGCCAAGAAAGCCGGTTTCCAGGAGTTGGATTTCCCAGCCGTAACCGTACCAAAGCTGGCCCACGTTGATGATCGACATGTAGAGCGCCCAAAGAACGAGCATGATGATCGAGTTGGCGTAGCCGGCGACGACCACCAGGGACAAGATGAGGCCCGTCCAGGCGACAACTCGCAACGCGTTATCGGAGACGTCGAACCAGCACAGCGTGGGGATTTCCGTGAAGCCATTGCTTCGGGAACCGAAATGCTCGGCCAGCCGCTGCAGGTAGGTATCGGCCGGCAGCAGCCCGTCGTGGCCGACCAGCGGCACGATCTGCTTCACCGCCACGAGGAACGCGATGAAGTAAATGAATCCGAGGAAGCGCAGCAGGACGAAGCGCGTGAGCCAGTACTGCGCGGGAACCTTGGGGGTTGTTTGACGACCTCCCGACCCGGCCGGATGGGCGTCATTTTGGTCGTGGGTAGCGGGATTCATGTCGGGCTCAATTCTAGCGCGATGGACGACCTCCGTTGGAAACCAAAAGTAGATCCGTTGTGTGGTGAAGACCGGGATGGGCTTGCACCTCATCCATTCCGACGGCTATCCTGCCGGTCATGATGAATGGATTGGACTGGAGCGCCTGCGCCAAAAGCCCGGGCAGGGGAAGACAGCACCCAAATAACCGGCCCATGCGATAGAAAGGTTATGAATCCACGATTTTTGATTCGAGTCTTGGTGATCATCAGTGCCTTGGGATTATCGGGGTGCAAAGAAGGCACCCAATTTACCGTCCATGCATCGTTCGATTTGGTCCTCCATCGCTTGCAGGACCAGCTCGCCTCGGTCCCGGTCTGGAAGGACCTCCAGGTCCTCCATACCTACAGCAATCGCGCCGGATTCACCTACCTCGACTACAGCGACCCGGCGTCGGTGCATCGCGTGACGATTGTCGTGGACGGACGAAACTCGTATGAAACCCAGGTCACCGTTCGCGGCGAGCGTGTCGTCCACGCGGGCGGCACCACTTCATCCAGTCGCGATCCCAATTTCGAACGGCAGATGCAGCAGAAGCTCTTTCCGGCTCTTCAGCCCGGGTCGTAGCCGCGCGGCGCGGGCGGCGAGAATTGGAGGCCAGGAACGAGGATGGCGCGCCAGTGGCCAGCCCCCTCACCGGATCTTCATATCCGGCAGGTCCTTCTTGAATTCCTCGATCGGCATTTTGTCGTTCTCCGGCGTCAATCCGGAATCCTTCATGGATTGAGTGAGTTGGGCTTTCAGGTCCTCAATCAGCGCCGCTTTGTTGGGGTCATTGATGAGATTGTAGCGTTCGTCGGAGTCCTGCTTGATGTTGTAGAGTTCGGAGATGTAGCGGTCCGGCGAGCCGTCGCCGTGCGGGTAGTGAATGTATTTCCATTCGTCGGTGCGGACGGCGCGCACGTTCGGCGTGTAGGGGAATTGCTTCTCGTAATTGTATTCATAGAACCAGGACCTGCGCCACGTAGGATCGCCTTCGCGCACCATCCTGACCCAGGATTTGCCCTGGATGTTCTCCAGCGGTTTGGCGCCGCAGAGTTCCAGCAGGCTCGGCGCGACATCGATCGTCAGCGCCTGCTCCGTGACGACTTTGCCCTTCGCCAGTCCGGGATAGCGCACCAGCAAGGGGATGCGCAGGCTCGGTTCATGGGCGGTGCGCTTGTCGACCATGCCGTGCTCGCCTTCGAGCAGCCCGTTGTCGCCCATGAAGACAATGATGGTGTTGTCGAGTTGCTTCGTCTCCTCGAGGTACTTGAGGAGCCGCGCCACGCTGTCGTCGACGCTCAGGATCGTGCCCCAATACCCATGCACCATGTTCTCGAAAGCCTTGACGCCCTCGGGACTGTCGTCGGGGAAATTTTTGCGCCAGTCGAAAAGCGGCCCGTAGATGCCGTGCCACGTATAGAGCCGGTCGCGAATCCAGCTCGGCTTGTCGTAGAGATGGAAGGCGGTGTCGGGGTAGGACACGCGGACATTATCGAAGACGTGCGCGTATTTTTCCTCGGGCGTGTAGAAGCTGTGCGGCGCTTTGTGGCCGATGCAGAGCGCCCAGGGTTTTCCGCCATGGTCGCGTTTCAGCCAATCGAGCGCCATGTCGGTCACGATGGTCGTGTAGTAGCCCTTGATGAGCTTCGTTCCGGCGCCGTTGATGTTCCACTCGGTGTCGAAATATTTGCCCTGGCCCTTGTGCGTGGCAAAAAAATCAAAGCCCGGCCGCGGCGAATCGTTGTCCTCGCCCATGTGCCATTTGCCCATGTAGGCGGTATCGTATCCCGACTCGCGCAGCCGCATCGGCCAGTGGACGAGATTCGTGGGCAATTCCGTAAAATTGTCGCGTACCCCGTGCGAGTGCGCGTAGAGGCCGGTCAGGATCGACGCCCGGCTCGGCGAACAGAGCGAGGTGGTGCAGAACATATTCGCGAAGCGCACGCCTTCCCTGGCGATGCGGTCGATGTTCGGCGTCTTCAGCGTGGGATGTCCCGCGCAGCTCATCGCATTCCAGCGGATGTCATCGCAGAGGATAAAGAGGACGTTGGGGCGGGTCGGTTCGGCGGCGCGAATGAGGATGGATGACGCCACGAGGGCGAGGAGAACGAGGGCGAGGCGCTTCATGGGGAAGCCAGATTCCTATGACGGCTCGTCTTCAGCCGCAATGCGTTTGATCGCCGTGTCAAGGTGCCTGGCGGAAAAGGATTCCGCTTGCGTCTTTCCCGAACAGGTTCTCATCTCTGGCCTGAACGCCACTCCCCACTCGTCTATGAATTCCTCCCAAACCCGTCGTGATTTCGCCAAACTCGCCCTCGCGGCGCTGCCCGGAACCGCCTTGTTGTCCGCCGTGAGCCGGTTGCGCGCCGCCGACACCGCCGCCAAGCCCGATTCCAAAGTGGCCGGCGTCCAGATCGGCCTCAACGTGCCCTATAGCTTCAAAAACGCACTCATGAGCGGGGACGATATCCTCAAGAACTGCGTCCAGCTTGGGCTGAGCGGGCTGGAATTGCGCACCCAGCCCGTCGAAGCGTTCCTGGGGCTGCCGCCGATCGAAAGCGCCAGGAGTAAGGCGGAAAATGCCCAGGAAGTCCGCGAATGGCGCAAGAATGTCTCCATGGATCGCGTGAAGGAATTTCGGAGCAAATACGAAAACGCCGGGGTGCTGATCGAGATCGTCAAGGTCGACGGTATTTTCAAGATGTCGGACGAGGAAGTCGATTACGCCTTTAACCTCGCCAAGGCGCTGGGCGCCCGCGCCATCTCCACGGAAATCACGCACGAGAAAGAGGAATTACAACGGCTCGGCGACCTGAAACGGCTCGGAGGCTTCGCCGACAAACATCAGTTCATGGTCGGCTACCATGGTCACCAGGACACCAAACCTGAGGATTGGGAAGCGGGCTTTGCGCTCGCGAAATTCAACGGCGCCAATGTGGACCTCGGCCATTTCGTCGCTGGGAACAACACGTCCCCTGTGCCTTTCATCACGCAGTATCACGACCGGGTCACGCATGTCCACGTGAAGGACCGGAAATTCAACAGAGGTCCGGACACGCCGTTCGGCGAAGGCGATACGCCGATCAAAGACGTGCTGCACCTGATCCGTGACAAAAAGTGGAACATCCAGGCGACCATTGAGTTCGAATACAAGATCCCGGCAGGCTCGGATCTGATGACGGAGATTGCCAGGACGATCCAGTACTGCCGCGACGCGCTGGCCTGACCGGCGCCGCACGCGGACAGGAAGCGCAGAATTAGAGCGGTTCAAATAAAACTGCGGCCACCGCTGACCACGATGGATCGTTGCCTCTCCCGGGCCGATGCCGGAGGCATCCCAGTTCCATAGCCGGTGGTTGATCCCGCAATCGCGGGAGACACCACCGGTCAAAATGCCCTCCAGCGCATCACCCCGACAGGGGTGGCAGCGATGCCCCTCGCAGCCACAGCTTCATTTAAAGCGCTTTAGCGGGCTATCACGCGGCGCCTCGCGCTTCCTGATTGGAACGTTTGCGCTGAGTCCGTCGCATCATGCTGACGACCGCCGCAGAGAGCAGGCAACCAAGGCCGATCACGAATGGAAGGCTTTTATAGAACCTCTCCACGGATGTTCGCTGCCCCATCGCCGCACCGCGCAGGTGAGTGTGCGCATTTAATCGCAACGAATCCACATTGGGCAGGTCGCCGAAATACTCGGCGGCTAATTTGAAGACGTCGTACGCGCCGCCCAAGCCCGACGGCTCATGGCCCAACAGTGTTCCCAGATCCAGCAGGAGTTCACCCACGATGGCATCCGGAGGATTCACAAATTGCAATCGCTCGTGCAGTTGATAGACGAGCGCCCCCTTTATTTGTTCCAGCGAGAGCTTTTCGCCACGGTTGCCGACGGCATAAACCTCGACCCCGCCGTATTTTTTCCGTTGGCCTACGATGGAATTCGACTCCAGCCACATCGGGTCGTCTCGCAAGGCTAGCTTCGCTTCCAGAATCCGCACATGGAGCCATTCGGTTCCTTGATGGGCGCGCGCGTTCCGCTCGATGCCCTTGCGAATCCACTCCAGTGCCTTTTCATTGTTCCCAGCGAGTTCGTAGGCCGTGCCGAGATTTGCGGCCGTGACATAGAGGCCCGGTTTTTCCGCCTCAATCTGTTCCAGGAGGGTCACAGCTTCGGCGGCATCACCGGTATGGGCCAGTGCGGTCGCGAGGTCATTCTTGACCCGGTAATCACCGCCCGCCGCGAGCTCTTTCCGCAGGCGATCCCGCCGTGTTTCCCAAGGTTCCTTCAGGACGTGTTTCTGGAGTTGTTCGAGGACGGTGCGCGACCGCTCGATCGCCACCACATTTGGGACATAATCATTCATGCACGCCAGTGCAGGCGTGGTAAGGCCAACCAACGAAAAGAGCAGCAGGAAACGGCAGCGATTCATGGGGGGACCGTAAAATAGCACAAATCCAGCTCCTCTTCCGCATCATTGACCACTAGGTCGTGCCATAGTCCGCCCCCAAGCGTTTGATCGCACGCCGGTGCGGCGCGGCGAGGGCGATTTCGTCGATTTTGGAAAGCGAAACCCAGCGCTGGTTTGCGGAGGACTTGCTGGCGGCTGCGCCGGAGTAGACGCTGAGGGTGACGCGATGATTGGTGAATGGGTATTCGAACGAGAGCAGCAAACGACCTCCGTGCATCGCTTTCGGGACCGGCGGAAGCTTCCATAAACCCCGCCAGCGTGGGCCCGTCTGCTGTTCGAGGAGCAATTTGCCGTCCCGGACGAGCCAGACGCAGTCTTCGACGAGCGCCACGGTTTTCGGCCGCGGCTTTTTGCGTGGGAGGGACTCCGGGTTTTCCGCGCGGCAATGCGTGCGGATTGGACAGATCAGGCATTGCGGGGCGCGTGGCGTGCAGACCAGCGCGCCGAGTTCCATCAGCGCCGAGTTGTGCAGGCGTCCGCCACGCTTGGGCAGGAGCGCTTCCGCGGTCTGCCACAGAATTTCCGCCCCTCTTGTGGTGTCGATCGGCTCGCGGAAATCGAGGAGCCGCGCGACGACGCGGGCGATATTGGCATCGATGATCGGCGTGGCCCGGTCGAAGGCAAAGCTGGCCACGGCGCCGGCGGTGTAGCGTCCCACGCCGGGGAGCGCGGCGATCGCCGCGAGATCGTTCGGCAGTTGCCCGCCGTGTCCCTCGGCGACGTGCCGGGCGGCGCGGTGCAGATTCCGGGCGCGCGCGTAATAACCGAGACCCTGCCAGGCGTGCAGCACCTCGGCTTCGCCGGCCGAAGCGAGCGCTGTGAAATCGGGGAAGCGCACCAGCCAGCGCGCATAGTAGTCGATGACGGTGGCGACCTGCGTCTGCTGGAGCATGAATTCCGACACCAGGATGGCGTAAGGATCCGTCGTTCGCCGCCAGGGAAGGTCACGGCCATGCTCGCGAAACCAGCGCGCGAGCTGCTGGCGCAATAGTTTCAAGCGCGCCTGCGCGCCCTCGTTCCCAAGCTCCAGCTTGGGAACGCCCTTGGGAGCGAACCCGAGTGGAACGAGAGGCCAGCCGCCGGCTGCCCGCAGGGCGGCGGCGGAAAGCCGCCGGCAATTGCACTTCGCATGGCGGGTGTGTTCCGTGGGAGTGCCGCGGAGGCGTGCCTGTCGGCGCAGCGCCTTCAGATCTTTAACGCCCTCGTTCCCAAGCTCCAGCTTGGGAACGCACTTGGGAGCGAAGTTGCACTTCGCATGGCGGGTGTGTTCCGTGGGGACGCCGTCGAGGTGTGCCCGTCGGCGCAGCGCCTTCAGATCTTTATTCTTTTGGATTTTCGCAGCCAAGACGCACAGTCTGACCAGCCGTCCAATGTCCGAAAACCAAAAACCGCTCACCCTCTACACCGCGCCCCTCACTCCCGACCAGGCGAAGAAACTGCGAGTGTTGCTGGAGGCGGATGGCTACAAATTCGAGCCCAAGCCCTACACGCTCTACTACGCGGCCAAGGACAAACTGAACGTCGCCGTCTATGAAAAGGGCCCCAAGGTCGTGCTCCAGGGGAAGGGGACGCAGGATTTTGTGACCTTTCGCCTCGAACCCGAAATCCTTGGCGAGGCAAAGCTTGGCTACGAAGATGTGCACAATCCCGAGATGTTTGCGCCGCATTTCGGCATCGACGAGAGCGGGAAAGGCGATTTCTTCGGCCCGCTCGTCATCGCGGGATGCTACACCGATCGCGGCATCACGCGAACTCTCATGGAAGCGGGAATCCAGGACAGCAAGAGGATCGGCAGCGACAAGCGCATCCGCGACCTGGCCGACATCATCAAAAAAACGCAGGGGGCGCTGCACAGCGTCGTGGCCATCGGTCCGGAAGCGTACAACCGCCTTTATGCAAAGATCGGGAATCTCAACCGGCTGCTCGCGTGGGGGCATGCCACCGTCATCGAGAACCTGCTCAAAATCCGTGCCGATTGTCCCCGCGCACTTTCCGATCAGTTTGCGAATCCTGCGGTGCTCAACCGCGAACTGAAAAAGAAGGATCTGGCCATTCGCCTCGACCAGCAGACCAAGGCCGAGAGCGACGTCGCCGTCGCGGCGGCTTCCATCCTGGCGCGAGAGCGATTTATCGACTGGCTGCGCGCGAAAGGCCGCGAGTTGCAAGTCGAGCTGCCTCGTGGGGTGTCACCTTTGGTCAAGCAAGTTGGCCGCGAACTGATCGCGAAGCACGGCCAGGGGATCCTCACACAAGTCGCCAAGACGCATTTCAAGACGGCCAGCGAGCTGGCGCCGGAATTGTTCCCGCCACCTCCGCCGGAGGAGTAGCCGCCAGGGCTGGCGTTTTCGCCGACCGCCGTCCACGGCGGTAAATCGGGACCCAAAAATGCCGTCTGGGAGCGCAAAATGTTGTCGTTCAGCGAAAAGAATGAAAAAATGTTCATTTTTCGCCACTGTGTCCTTGCCGCCAGCCATGAGATGCGCTTATTATCCGCCGCAATATTTATGGGCACATTAACGAAAAGGGAACTCGTCGTTAAAATCAGTAACGAAACGGGCTTGGTTCAACACCAGGTCTTCGAGGTCGTCCAACGGACCCTCGATCACATCACGGATGCTCTTGCGCAAGGCGATACTGTCGAGTTGCGCAACTTCGGTATCCTCGAGGTTAAACTCACCAAGCCACCGGTCGGTCGCAATCCGAACCAGCCCGGCAGCAGCTTCGTCATTCCGGCGCGCGCGACGGTGAAGTTTAAATCTGGCAAGATCATGCGGCAAAAAGTGTCGAAACTTTCGGCCGTGCTGAAACGCGAGGCCGCGACGACGAAATAGTTCGGAAAAATCCGCGGAAGGGATTTGCTTTCGCCGCAAGAAGTTGCGGCCGTGGGGCCGTCGCAAAATTCAGGAGGCCTTCGAGTTTCGATTTTTCTGCCAAAAAATCGTTCGCACAGGTTGCATTCCGGCGCGTGCGGGGCGAGCATTCGCGCCCTTTGTCGATGAAGAAACCCCAGTTGACCCTTGCTCCGAACCATGGCGTGATTGAAATTCGCGGTGCGCGGCAGAACAACTTGAAGGGTTTTGACCTGGATGTGCCACTGGGGAAGTTGAACGTCGTTTCCGGCCCGAGCGGCAGCGGCAAGTCATCGCTCGCCTTCGACACGATTTATGCCGAGGGGCAGCGGCGTTACGTGGAGACGTTTTCGCCTTATACGCGCCAGTTTCTCGACCGCATGGACAAGCCGCAGGTCGACGAGATTCGCGGCATTCCGCCGGCCATCGCCATCGAGCAATCGAACCCCGTCAAGACGACCCGTTCGACGGTCGGCACGATGACGGAGATCAACGATTACGTGAAGCTGCTCTTCCCGCGTCTGGCGCAGGCGTTTTGTCCAACCTGCCAGCGGCAGATTCGGCCGGAAACCGCCAAGTCCATCGTCGATCAAATCTTCGCCTCCCACGCCGGTCAGACGCTGCTCATCACCTTCGGCGTGCCGGCGCCGCCCGGCACCAAGCCCGCCGACTTTTTTGATTTCCTCAAGCAGCAGGGCTACCTGCGCGTGTGGCTCACCGGCGCCATCCTACGGATCGATGACGCGACCAAAGTTGCGCGCCTGCCGGCCATCGTGCCGGTCATTCAAGACCGGGTCACGGTCAATGCGGAAGGCCGGTCGCGCTTCGCCGAAGCCGTCGAAGTCGCCCTCCGCTTCGGCAAGGGCAAAGTCGCGGTCTATGATACGGAGACCGGCAGCCATCAGCCCTTCTCGACCGGCTGGCATTGCGCGCATTGCGATCTCGAGATCTCGGCGCCTTCCACCGGCTTGTTCAGCTTCAACCATCCACTGGGCGCGTGTCCGACGTGCCGCGGTTTTGGACGGACGATTGCCATCGACTTGTGGCGCGCGATTCCCGACCGCTCGCTGGGCATCGCCCAAGGCGTCGTCAAGCCGTTCCAGACCGAGAACGGCCGCGAGTGCCAGCGCGACCTCATGCGCTGCGCGGCGAAGAAGGACATCGACACGCTTTGCCCGTTTGAGGAATTGCCAAAAGCCGAGCAAGACTGGATTCTCTACGGCGAAAAGCCCGGTGTGTCCGGCGAGGAATTGTGGCAGAACGGCCAGTGGTACGGCGTCAAGGGATTCTTCGATTGGCTCGAGACGAAGAGCTATAAAATGCACGTCCGCGTGCTGCTCAGCCGTTATCGCAGCTACACCACCTGCCCCGACTGCCACGGCGGACGCTACCAGCCGGCTACCCTGAATTTTCGCCTCGCCGGAAAGCTCCTGCCCGAGTTGATGGCGATGCCGGTCGCGCAGCTGGGATCTCTGCTCCGTGACGAATCTCAAATGACGAATGCCGAAGGAAGTTCGAATAGGAAGAGCGCCGGGAAGGGCATTCGGCATTCGTACGTTCCTTCGACATTCGACATTCGTCCTTTGTCATTGCCCCTCGACTCCACGACCGAAATGCTCCTGGGCGAAATCACCTCCCGCCTCGGTTTCCTCATTGAAGTCGGCCTGGGGTACCTCTCGCTCGACCGCCCGACGCGCACGCTCAGCGGCGGCGAAGTCGAGCGTGTGAACCTCACGACATGCCTCGGCGCTTCCCTCGTCAACACGCTCTTTGTGCTCGATGAGCCGAGCATCGGCCTGCATGCGCGTGATACCAGCCGCCTCATTCGCGTGATGCAGCAGCTCCGCGACAAGGGGAATACGCTGCTCGTGGTGGAGCACGACGAGTCGGTCATTCGCTCCGCCGACAATCTCATCGAACTCGGTCCCGGTCGCGGCGCCGCCGGGGGCGAACTCGTTTTCAATGGTTCGCTGGCGGCCCTGGACAAGCGGGGCCGCGGCTCGCTCACCGCCGATTATTTGAGTGGCCGCAAATCGATCCCGGTGCCCGGCCGGCGCCGCCTGCCCGACGGCTTCATCTCGGTCAAAGGCGCCAGCGAGCACAACTTGCACGACATCGACGTCGATTTTCCCCTGGGCGTTTTCGCCTGCGTCACCGGCGTTTCCGGCTCCGGCAAGAGCACGCTCGTTCACGATGTCCTCTACGCAAACCTTCAGGTCGCGGCCGGCGTCTCGAGCGAAGAGGCGCCCGGGGCTCTCCGGAAATTGCTCGGCGCGCACAAGATCGAGCAGGTGGTGATGGTCGATCAATCGCCGCTCGCTCGCACGCCGCGCTCCAGCCCCGCGCTTTATCTCGGTGTCTTCGACGGCGTCCGCGAACTTTTTGCGTCCACCCCGGAAGCCGTGGCCCAGGGCCTGACGGCCGGCGCGTTTTCCTTCAACTCGGGCGTGGGACGCTGCGAACGCTGCGGAGGCATGGGCTACGAGAAAATCGAGATGCAATTCCTCAGCGACGTTTTCATTCGTTGCGCGGAATGCGACGGGAAACGGTACCAGCCGCACATTCTGGCCATCCACGTTTGTGGCAGGAGCATCCACGACATCCTCTCCCTCACCGTCACCGAGGCCATCCGGTTTTTTCATGACCTTGGAGAGGAGCGCATCACCGCGCCGCTTGGCATTCTCGAGGAAGTCGGGCTCGGCTACCTCACCCTCGGCCAGCCGCTGAATCTTCTGAGCGGCGGGGAGTCACAGCGTCTGAAGCTCGTGGAGCGGCTGGTTCATCAGCGCGAGGAAAAGGCGTTGCTCATTTTCGACGAGCCCACCACCGGGCTGCATTTTGACGACGTGGCGCTGCTCGTCCGCGTCTTCGACCGGCTGGTCGAGCAGGGGAATTCGCTTCTTGTCATCGAGCACCATCTCGAAGTCATCAAATGCGCCGACTGGATCATCGACCTCGGTCCGGAAGCCGGTGAGGAAGGCGGGCTCGTCGTGGCCATCGGCACGCCCGAAGAAGTGGCGGCCATCGAGGAGTCGCACACCGGGCGGTTTTTGCGCGAGGCTCTGCGGGTGCGAGGCGCGCGCAACGGGCGCTACGACCTGGATGGAGAGGAATGGAATGCCCGCGTCGCCGAAGAGGCCGGACCGCGTCTGGCCGTTCGCGGCTCTCCCGCCATCTCCGTCCACGGGGCGCGCGAGCATAACTTGAAGAACATCTCGCTGGATATTCCGCGGGACAAGATCGTCGTCGTGACCGGCTTGAGTGGTTCCGGTAAATCGACGCTCGCCTTCGACATTCTTTTCGCCGAAGGGCAGCGGCGGTTTCTGGATTCGATGTCGCCTTATGCCCGGCAATTCGTCGAGCAGCTCGAAAAGCCTGATGTGGACTTGATTTCCGGGCTGCCGCCAAGTGTCGCCATCGAGCAGCGCATCACCCGGGGCGGGGGCAAGTCGACCGTCGCGACCGTCACCGAAGTTTATCACTTCCTCCGTTTGATGTTCGCCAAACTCGGCACGCAATTCTGCCCGAAGTGCGACATCGCCGTGGAGCAGCAAACTTCCGCGGCGGTGGCCAGGCACGCCGAGACGCTGGCCGCGCACACCCGCCTCAAGGTGCTCGCGCCGCTGGTCAAAGCGCGGAAGGGATTTCATACCGATGTGGCGAAATGGGCCGAACGCCATGGCTTCGTCGAGCTCTTCGTCGATGGCCGGTTCGTTCCCGTTGAGGGATTCGAGAAGCTCGACCGATTCAAGGAACACAGCATCGATGTCCTCGTCGGTGAGCCAGCTTCGCCGGTCGAAGTACGGGAGATGGTCAAGCAAGCGCTCAAGATCGGCAAAGGCACCGCCAGGCTGCTCGATGCCCGGAAGCGCGCCACCGTCCTGAGCACGGAGATGAGTTGCCCGGGCTGCGGCCAATCCTTCGAGGAACTGGATCCGCGCTTGTTCTCGTTCAACTCGCCGCACGGTTGGTGCGAGGAATGCCACGGTTTCGGCGAGGTCTGGAAGGCGCACGTCGATCCGAAACTCGAATCGGCCATCGAGATCGAGATGGCCCAGGAGCGGCAGCACGAATGGCTGGACGAAGGCGAGGCCAAACCGTGTCCGGCCTGCCAGGGCGCCCGGCTCAACGAAATCGCCCGCCATGTGCGCTTGCAATCGCGGACCATCGACCAGTTCACCGGGCTCCACGTGCACGGCGCGCTCGAATTGTTGGGTAAATTGAAGTTTGACGCCCAGCAGAAGCCGATCGCCCAGGACATCATTCCCGAGATCGAGCAGCGGCTTGAATTCATGGGCCAGGTCGGACTCGACTATCTGGCGCTGAGCCGGTCGGCCAGGACCCTCAGCGGCGGCGAAAGCCAGCGCATTCGCCTCGCCGCGCAGCTCGGCTCGAACCTGCGTGGCGTCCTCTATGTGCTCGACGAACCAACCATTGGCCTGCACGCGCGGGACAATGCCCGGCTGCTCGACACGCTCGACGCTTTGAAGCGCAAGGGCAATTCGCTCGTCGTCGTCGAGCACGACGAAGACACCATGCGGCGTGCCGATACGATCATCGATCTCGGCCCCGGCGCGGGATCTCGCGGAGGTTGCGTGGTCGCGCAAGGTACCCTCGCCCAGATTCAAAAAGTCGCGGACTCGGCGACGGGCAGATATCTGCGGGAGCCGTTGCGGCATCCGACGCGCGGCCAGCGTCGCAGCATGAAGGACGTGACGCGGTGGCTCGAAGTCAAGGGGGCGAATCTGCACAATTTGAAGGATGTGGACGTGCGCTTCCCGGTGGGACGATTGACGGTTGTGACCGGTATTTCTGGTTCCGGAAAAAGCAGCCTCATGCGCGGCGTCCTCAAACCGGCGGTCAGTGCCAACCTCAAGCGAACGAAGAAGATCGAGACCCCGGGGTGCCGCGGTGTCAGTGGGGTCGAGCACTTCGAAGCCGCCTACGAGGTCGATCAATCGCCGATCGGCAAGACCTCGCGCTCGACCCCGGCGACCTACATCAAGGTATTTGACGAAATCCGCTCCCTCTATGCCCAGATGCCGCTGGCCCGCATGCGCGGCTATACCGGCAGCAGGTTCTCGTTCAACGCCGAGGGCGGACGCTGCGAGACCTGCCTGGGCCAGGGCGTGATCAAGGTGGAAATGAATTTCCTGCCGACCAGCTATGTGCCGTGCACCGATTGCCATGGCGCGCGCTACAATGCCGCGACCCTCGAGGTGCTCTACAACGAGCGCAGCATCGGGGACGTCATGGAGATGACCCTCGAGCAGTCCGCGCAGTTTTTTGCCGCCCAACCGAAGATTCATCGTCCGCTCGCACTACTTTGCGAAACCGGCCTCGGGTATTTGAAACTCGGCCAGCCCAGCCCGACCTTGAGCGGCGGCGAAGCGCAGCGCTTGAAACTGGTCAGCGAACTCACCCGCGGGCTCGGCCGGGCGCAAACGGCGCGCCTGCGGCAAAATCGCGACCCGAAATCCACGCTCTATCTCCTCGAGGAGCCGACCATCGGTTTGCACATGGCCGATGTGGCCGAGCTTCTCAAAGTCCTGCACCGGCTGGTCGACGACGGCAATACGGTGATCGTCATCGAACACAATCTCAGCCTCATTGCGGATGCGGATTACGTGGTCGATATCGGCCCGGAGGCGGGTGACCGGGGCGGGGAGATCGTGGCCACGGGCCAGCCGGAGGATATCGCGAAGTGCAAGCGCAGCCGCACGGGTCCGTTCCTGGCGGAGGTCCTGCGGAAGGGGTAGGGACGATTGGCCCCAATCGTCCATCCCGGGCGACATCGCATATACAGGCACTTGGAACACCTCACTGGCACGCAATCTGTTTCAGTTTGCACTGCGAAAGCGGCATGCACACCCAACCCACTCCGATCAACTACACACCCGGAAACCGTCCTCCGATCAATTGCGCGGCTCCCGGGGCTCCCGCCCCGACCGCCACTCCGGCCCAAATCCGGCCCAATATCGCCAACATTGGCGGTGCCGCCCGCCCGGCCGGCCCGGCCCAGACCATTGCCCTTGACGACGTCATCACCACCCTGGTGAACCACGGCGACGGCGTCTCCGACCTGCTCTTTGTCGTCGGCCGTCCGGCGCAGGTGGAAATGTTTGGCAAACTGAACAGTGTCGAAATTGAAGGCCTCAGTCCTTCACTCACTCCTGCGCATGTGGAGGCCTTCGCGCTGAAGATCATGGGCTCAAATGAACGCCTCGCCAGCGACCTCAAGAATTTCGGCTCCTGCGACACCAGCTACTCCGTGCCGAACCTCGCCCGGTTCCGCGTCAATATCTTCCGGCAAAATGGCAATCATGCGATCGTCATGCGCAAACTGAGCACCAAGATCCCGACCTGCGAGGGCCTGAATCTGCCGCCGATTTTCAAGGAGATCATCCGGGAGAAAACCGGGATCATTTTTGTCACCGGCTCCACTGGGAGCGGCAAGACCACCACGCTGGCGGCGATGCTCAACGAGTTGAATCTCACTTCCGAGATCCACATCGTGACGCTCGAGGACCCGATCGAGTTCCTGCACCCGCATCTCCAGGCCACCTTCAGTCAGCGCGAACTGGGCAAGGACTTTTCGGATTTCACCGTCGGTCTGCGCGCCGCCTTGCGCCAGGCCCCCAAAGTGATCCTGGTCGGTGAAATTCGCGACCGCGAAACGATGGAAATCGCCCTCACCGCGGCCGAAACCGGCCACGTAGTTTTTTCCACACTTCACACCATCAGCGCCGCCCAATCGGTCAATCGCGTGATTGGCATGTTCAGCAGTGAAGAGGAGCAGATCATCCGTCAGCGCCTGGCCGATACGCTGCGCTTCGTCATCAGCCAGCGGCTCGCCCCCAAGGTTGGCGGCGGGCGCGTCATGGTCAGCGAGATCATGGGATCGAACCTCCGCACGCGGGAGGCGATTTTGCTGGGCGAGAATGAGCTTCGCAATTTCCACGAAATCATCGAAGCCAGCGGGCAAAACGGCTGGGGCAGCTTCGAGCAGTCCCTACTGCGGCACTTTCGGGAAGGCACCATCACGGAGGAGACCGCGCTGGTTTACAGCGTCAACAAGTCGGCCATGCGGAAGGTGATCGACACCGCCAAGAAGGACATGGGTACCCAGGACCAGGTTCACATGGGGCTCAAGCTCATCAGTCACGAAGAGCCCGGGGCGCACCCGCCACCGCTGCCGAAGATGGCCATGCCGAAGCCGGTGGCGAGCGGAAGTGCTTAGTTCTCAGTGCTCAGTGCTCAGTGCTCAGTCGGAGTTCGCGCGCGGAGATCTCGCTGAGAATTCAATGCGGGCTAAAAGCCGAGGCTTGGCGAGACGCCCAAGGCGCAACGGGGGCAACCCCGCGCGCCGTTCCAGGACCCGCGTGGCAAATCCCACTGAGAACTGAGAACTGAGAACTGCGCACTGCGCACTGGCTCACGAGGCCAACCTACTCCGTCTTCAAGACGATATCCTTGAACTGCACCGTCATCCCCGTGCCGCCACGGTGGAGTTGCAGCGCGATGACCCCGGTTTTCGCGGCATGTTTCTCGTCGTTATCCGTAATGTCCGCGGTCTGGATTCCGTTGATGAAGTGCTCGAGATGGTTGCCCTTGGCGACGATCTTGTAATCGTTCCAGCCGGCTTCCTTGATCGCCGCCTTGATTTCGGCGGCCGTGGCGGAGTTTCCAGTCACGTCGATCTTGAAATCCTTTGCTTTTGGGTCGGCCGAATTCTTCTCCACAGGACTGAGGACCACTTTTTCGCCGGGCTTGCAAAGAATGCCGCGACCTTTCTCCTCGTAGAGCATGCCGGTATAGGTGTTTTGGCAGTCCATGTCGGCCTGGTACCCGGCGACCACGAAGTATTCGGGTTTCACGACTTTACTGCGATACTGCACGCCGGAATTGCCGAAGGCTTTGGCCTCGCCGTTGACGTCGGTGAGCTTGAATTTGCAGGTAAAGACGAAATCGCCGGGTTCGCCATCCTGCCAGACGAGGAAAGTGTTTTCCTTCGCCATGTTTTCGGCGGTCGTCTTGCCGGTAATGCAGCCGTCCTGGACGCTCCAGAAATCGGGCACGCCTTTCCAACCGGTGAGGTCTTTGCCGTTGAAAAGATTCTTTTCCTCGGCATGCACGGTGGTGGCGGCAAGGAGGCTGAGGGCGACGAGTGGGAGGAGTTTCATAGTATGGATGGTGTGAGGAGAATCGGGAAATTAGCGTCGTCTTAGGTGGCGTCTAAAAAGTAGTGGAGGGCCGCGCAAGATTGCTTTGGGCCGGATACCAAGGCGCGAGCGACAAACATCCCCGGAGCGAGTTGTAAGGTGCGTGCCATGCCGGTAGCCAGGGGTTTTGACCGCCGGTTTGGCGCTCATCGCGGAGCGATGCCATGCCGGTAGCCGGGGGTTTCAACCCCCGGTTTGGCATGGCCAACGCCGCACGTCGCGGAGCGACGTTTGCCCTCTTTTTAGACGCCCTCTTGGGGACGCTGAAGGATCGCGTATTCTTGCGCCGCATATGCACCTTCACGCGCCGCCCAGGATTTCGAGACCGTAGCGCGCGGCGAGGGCGGCGATTTTCGGAAGGTCCGACCGCTCTTCGGGGGGCAGGGCCCCGACCTCCTCGAAGAATTCCTCGATGCCCGCCGGTGTGAGCGTGATCAACAACCGCCCCTGCGTCTCACCAATGTTTTTGAAACGATGAGCGACATTGCGCGGGAGATGGACGACGATTCCGGGACCGCCGATGGTTTGCTGCTCGCCGCAGACGAATTCGAACTGCCCCTCCAGCACAAAGAAAGTCTCTTCTTCCCGATGGTGGACGTGGAGCGGGGGACCGATCTTTGGCCCGCAATTGGTTTCCATTTGCGCAAAGACTCCCCCGGTATCTCGTCCGTGAATTTTTACCGTAATGAGGTCACCGAACACGAAATGCTGCGGCCCCGTACCGGACGGGATAAAGAGGGCTTTGCCGGACATGGTCGGAACCGCGAGGGTGAATCCTACCGCTTCGCGCCGAAAAACTTCTTCAAGTTTGCCAGGCCTTTCACGGCGATATCATCGCGCTTCGGTTCCATCTTGCGCCAGATGGCGGCGGCGCGGGCGATGACCTTGACGTCCGTGGTGAAGGATTCGATGACGATGTCGCCCTCGTATTTGATTTTCCGAAGCGCGGCGACGATCGGTTTCCAGTCGATGTGGTCGTTGCCGGGCGTGCCGCGGTCGCTGCCGCAGGCGTGGAAGTGGCCGAGATGCTTGCCGGCCTTGAGGATGGCCGCAGCCTGGTTCTTCTCCTCGATGTTCATGTGAAAGGTATCGAGGTGCAGTGTCACCGCTTTGCTCCCCACGGCTTTGATCAGCTTGAGGCCCTGGTCGCAGGTATTGAGAAAATCGGTTTCGAAGCGATTCAGCGGTTCGATGCACAGTTTCACGCCCTTGGATTCCGCATACCTGGCGAGCGGTTGGAGGTTCTTCACCACGAGATCGAACTGCTGCTTCTTTTCCGCGTCGTCATGCGGACCGATCAGACCAACCACCGAATAGATCGGCCCGATGACCGAGGGACAGCCGAGGGCCGCGGCCTGGTCGATCAATCCTTTGACGTA
>Ga0302326_10007388_pt1 | contig 24464 bp, 17 predicted proteins | sample Palsa_T0_3_FD_202264 | JGI IMG/M metagenome (GOLD analysis project Ga0302326, IMG submission 202264) | Peat permafrost microbial communities from Stordalen Mire near Abisko, Sweden - Palsa_T0_3 | ecosystem: Environmental > Terrestrial > Soil > Palsa > Peat permafrost | place: Sweden: Abisko... | reverse complement strand
GGCGCGTCAGCGGATCCCGCCCGGCCCTGGCCAGCAGGTTCACGAGCGTCGACTTGCCGGAGTTGCTCGGCCCCGTGATGATGTTGAGCTTGGACAGGGTGACCGGGCGCGACGTGAGGCCCCCGGGCCTTGCCGCTCGGTAATCATCGAGCACGGAGGGACCAGCCCTCGCATCTCGTGCGCCAGGAACGCCTCGTGGAGCTGACGCCAGCCGCGCAGGATCGGCGATGGGCAGTGCTCACCAGTTCGGGGCTGATGCTTGAGCAGCATGGCTACCGCGAGTTGTGATCAACGCTTACTTCTGCGGCTGAGACCCCACGGCGATGCGCGCTGATAACGGACCCATAATCTGAAGATCATGAGGTCCGAGCCGGGCGCCGTAATGAATGATCTGAGCTGGGTCCGGCGCGCGGTCCTTCAGGCTACCGGCCGATCGTATTCGGCGTTCAGTATCGGGTTATTGGGATTCTGGCGGTTACGCTTGGTCAACTGTGCGGGCATGACGGGCCGGTTGTCCTGGAGTGGCCGGTCGCGTACAATTTCTTGTACGCGACCTAGTCTTGTAGTGGAGGAGGACAGCCGGTGAAGACCATGACGTACTCAGAGTCCCGCGCCCGCTACGCCGAGACCCTTAACGCCGTCGTAGACGACCGGGAGGAAGTCGTCATCACCCGGGCCGGGCATGAGCCGGTGGTCATCGTCGCGCTCGCCGACTACGAGTCGCTCAAGGAAACCGCCTACCTCCTGCGCAGCCCGGAGAACGCGCGGCGGCTGCTGGCCTCTATCGACCGCCTCGAGCACGGCGGCGGGGTCGAGCGGGACCTGCTGGAGTGAAGCTCGTCTGGGACGAGTCCGCCTGGGCGGACTACGTGTGGTGGCAGACCCAGGACCGCAAGGTCCTCAAGCGGATCAACCAGCTCATCGCCGATATCCAGCGCAACGGCAACGAGGGGATCGGCAAGCCCGAGCCGCTCAAGCACGGCTTCCAGGGGTATTGGTCCCGTCGCATCACCGACGAGCACCGCCTCGTGTACAAGATCGCAGACGACGAGATTCGCCTCGCCGCCTGCCGCTACCGCTACGAGCGTTGACAGGGAATCGGCGCTCGCGCCAGCAGTAGACACTTCCTGGACGATATCCGCCGTCGTTCTGCATGCAGTGGGGGGTTATATGCGTCGGCAGCCAGCGTGTGCAGAATGGGCGGGTAGGCGCGTGTTCTCATCGTCACTCGGCGGAGTCACTGCCGATGCGGCCAACCTCCGGCTCATCCTTGGCTGACCCGGCGGTAAGCATAGCCGCAGGGGACCGCGCTCAACGCGGCAGATCCGGGGTGGCGGTCGGCGCGGCAAGGGCGTCCGAGCGGGCCCGGAGATTAAAAGTGAGGCGCTATCAACTTGTCCGGTCGCTCGACGGGTGGGGCTGCGGCGCATCGTCGCTGACCTACATTTGGATGCGCTCGTTCCGCGGGTCATATATCGGGCGCAGGGACACGGTGGCCGGGTAGGCCGGGTCCCCGATCTGTACCGTCCACTCGCCGGCGTCCAGGTAGGCCTGGTTGATGGGCTCGTCCGCATCGATCATCGCCAGTCCGACCGCGCCGCCTAGGGTGAACCCGTAGGAAGCGGAGCGGATGTAGCCGGCGGGCCTGCCGTCGCGGCGGACGACCTCGGCGTGGAACATGAGCGGCTCGGGATCGGTCACCAGCACCTGCACCAGCCGCCGCGTCAGCGGCCCGCGCGCCTTCTGGGCGAGTACCGCGTCGCGGCCGATGAAGCCGCCCGGCTTGGTGAGCGCGACTGCGAAGCCGAGGCCGGCCTCGAGCACGGTGTCGGTGTTGTCGATGTCGTGGCCGTAGTCGCGGTAGCCCTTCTCCATCCGCAGGCTGCCGAGGGCCTTGAGGCCGGCGTGGCGCAGCCCCACCGCCCGCCCGGCCGCCACCAGCCGGTCGTACACGTGCACCGCCTGCTCCGCCGGGATGTACAGCTCGTACCCCAGCTCGCCTAGGTAGGTGATCCGGATGCAGAGCACCCGGGCGAACCCGATGTCGATCTCCGCGGCCGCGCGGAACGGGAACGCCGCGTTGGACACGTCCGCGGAGGTCACCGCGGCAAGCAGCTCCCGCGACCGAGGGCCCTGAATGTTGATTTGCGCGTAGCCCGACGTCACGTCCGTGACGAAGGCGTGGGCGTCGCCGATGTGGCGGCGCAGCCAGGTTTCCGCGTGCCGGTGGGCGGTGTCGGAGGCGACGACCCAGAACCGGTCGCCGGCCAGCTTGGTCACCGTGAGGTCGGCCTCCAGCGTGCCGGCGGGGTTGAGCCACTGGGTGTAGGTGATCCGGCCGGGCTGGCCGTCGACCCGGTTGGCGGAGACCCGCTCCAGCACCCGCCCGGCGTCGCGGCCCTGCACATAGAACTTGGCCATGAAGGCCATGTCCATCAAGATCACGCCGGTGCGCGCGGCGTGGTGCTCGGCCTCCCAGTAGCCGAACCAGTCCGGCCGCCCCCAGGACAGCGGGCCTGCCGCCGGTTCGGCGCCCCCGGGGGCGTACCAGTCGGCGCCTTCCCAGCCGCTGACGTCTCTGAAGTACGCCCGCTGCGCCACCAGCCGCTCGTGGACCGGTGACACCTTCGCGCCGCGGGCCGTCCGCACCGGCAGGCCCGGGTAGTGAGTCTGGTACACCAGGCCCAACGACTCGACCGTGCGGGTCGCCCGATACTCAGGGTTAGCCTGGTAGCGGTGCAGCCGGTCGATGTTGATGCCGGTCACATCGATGTCAGGACGGCCGTCAGCGATCCACTGCGCGACCACCCGGCCGACCCCACCGCCGGTCAGGATGCCGATCGAGTTCAGCCCGGCGGCGACGAAGTAGTTCTTCAGCTCTGGCGCCTCACCGACGATCGGCTGCAGGTCGGGGGTGAAGCTTTCCGGGCCGCAGAACAGCTTCTTGATTCCGGTCTGCTCGACCACCGGCACCCGGGAGATGGTGCGCTCCAGGTACGGCGCCATCCGGTCCCAGTCGGGGATGATCTCACCGAACGAGAAGCCCGCCGGGACCCCGGCTACCTGCCACGGCGCGCAGACCGGCTCGAACAGGCCAAGCATCAGTCCGCCGCCCTCCTCCCGGTAATAGCCGTAGTTGGCGGGGTCCTCCAGCACCGGCCAGCTGCCGTCCACCCCCTCGATCGTCTCGGTCAGCAGGTAGTAGTGCTCGGCGGCCTGCAGCGGGATGCTCACCCCGGCCAGCTCGCCGAGTTCCCGCGCCCACATGCCGGCGCAGTTGACAACGTACTCGGCCTCGACGTCGCCGCGCGGGGTCCGGACCCCGGTGACAGCACCGCTGTGGCAGAGGAAGCCAGTGACAGCGACGCCCTCGATGATCCGGGCGCCCTTCATCCGGGCGCCCCTGGCCAACGACATGGTCACGTCGACCGGGTTGACCCTGCCGTCGGCCGGGATGTAGAAGCCGGCCAGCACGTCGTCGACCCGGGCCAGCGGGAACAGGGCGGCGACCTCGCCCGGCGAGATCTCGTGCACCTCCACGCCGCACAGCCGGTTGAACGCCGCAACCCGCCGGTACTCCTCCAGCCGACCCCGCTCGATGGCGAGTTCAATCAGCCCGCACTGCTTCAGGCCGGTCGCGAGGCCAGTCTCCGCTTCCAGCCGGGAGTACAGGTCCCAGGTGTACTTCCGCAGCTCGGTCGACGTCTGCGATGTCGAGCCGAAGGTGGCCATCAGCCCGGCCGCATGCCAGGTGGTACCCGAGGTCAGCCGGTCGCGCTCCAGCAGCAGCACCTCGCCGAACCCCAGGTGCGCGAGGTGGTAGGCGACCGAGGTGCCGATGATGCCACCCCCGATGACAACGACACGGGCACGGTCAGGAAGAGCAATGGCGGCAGGCGTGGTCATCCGGGCAGGTCTCCATAAGACTCGCGGTTACCATCGAGATCCGCAACCGCCCCTGGCAGACAGTCCACGTCCGAAGGGACGTTGTAGCGCACCAACCGACCCGGACCGCGCTTCCTGAGTCGCGGATTCCGGGCGATTCTGTCAGCTCCCACGCGTAATTGTGGCCGTTCCAGGCATGAATTCTGTGTGCGGCAAGGTACTCGGCGACTTCGCGCGGAGCGTTCTCCATCACCACCGTACGGTCACCGACCCAGATCACGCCATCTTCGGCAATGAGCACGGCGCCGAACAGGATCAAGGCATCCGTCCCGATGCGGACCGCAGCACGCACCACCGCGGTGGCCGCCACGCAGGCGCTGGGTCAACCCGCGGTGTCCCGCCGTGCCGCCGCCAGGCCGGGACTACTAAGAATGTTGGGCCGCACACCCTACGGCAGGCGTTCATCACCGATGCCCAAGTGAGCGAAATTGCATCTGATGCGTCACTCGGCAGTTCGCGATACCCGCTGCCTGCGTCGCAGCGTGCGGCTTTACGGCGCCCTCAGCCTGCCGGGACGCCACGCGGCTGCGGTGACCTGGGACTTCACGGCCCGCCGGATCGCGATGCATCCGGCAGCAGCCGGTTGCACCGGGTGCATCATCGCCAGGCACAGCGGGCGACGCCCGGCCGCGACCGCAGCTGCGAGGGGACGCGCCGGGCTTGGTCACGTCACGCGCCTGATCTGGCAACCAGCCGGGGCTTCTGGAGTTGGTGTCCTGCCACGTGACCTGCCATTCTGATGTTTCGTGTCGGCTGGACCGGTAGGCAGTGGTGACGGGTGGACGGAATCGCGCCGGAGGCTGCATGCTGGCTGAGCGTAGTTAGCTTCTCGCTGAGTATTGCGCGTCGGCCATATATTTCCTGTTGACGCCAGAAGCGCCTGCGCGGATGTCCCATCTCGCCCACGCGGTGCGGGAGCTTTGTCTTCACCTGCCAGATGCCGTGGCGGTGGTCAAGCTGGACCGCAGGCAGAGCGAGGCGAGGTCCGGGGAATTCATCAAAGCGCGGGAAGCCGCTCGCCTGCCTGATGATGCCGGCGGCTTCCGGGTGTGCGGTGAGGTTGTCACCTGAGCGTGAGTGCATCGACTGCGCCAGACATGGCGACGTACTGCACTATTCTGATCGAGGTGACGAGCAACGGCCGCGTGAGCGCCCCCACTCCAGCCTCTCCCGAACGACGCGATTTCATCCGCGAGATCGTCGCCGCCGATGTGCGCGAGGGCAGAGTCTCGGAGGTCGTGACGCGCTTCCCGCCCGAGCCGAACGGATACCTCCATCTCGGCCACCCCAAGGCGATCGCGCTCAACTTCGGGATCGCTCAGGAGTTCGGCGGCCGCTGCCACTTGCGCTTCGACGACACCAACCCGATCGGGGAAGAGCAGGAGTACATCGACTCGATTCAGGAAGACATCCGCTGGCTCGGCTTCGACTGGGGCGAGCATCTCTGCTTCGCTTCCGACTACTTCCACCAGCTCTACGACTGGGCCGTACACCTGGTCAAGGCCGGCAAGGCCTACGTCGACGACCTCTCCGCCGACAAGATCCGGGAGCACCGCGGCACCCTCACAGAGCCGGGCAAGAACAGCCCCTGGCGCGACCGTTCGATCGATGAGAACCTCAACCTGTTCGGGCGCATGCGCGCGGGGGAGTTTCCGGACGGCGCCAGGGTGCTCAGGGCAAAGATCGACATGGCCTCGCCCAACATCAACATGCGCGACCCGGTGCTCTATCGGGTCCTGCACGCAACCCACCCGCGCACCGGCGACGAGTGGTGCATCTATCCGCTGTACGATTTCGCCCACGGCCAGTCGGACGCAATCGAGGGCATCACCCACTCTCTCTGCACGCTCGAGTTCGAGGATCACCGACCGCTCTACGACTGGCTGCTCGAGAACCTGCCGGTGCCTTCGCGCCCGCACCAATACGAGTTCGCCCGCCTCAACTTCACGTACACCGTGCTCTCGAAGCGCTTCCTACGGCGGCTTGTGAGCGAGGGCCACGTGCGAGGCTGGGACGATCCGCGCATGCCTACCCTCTCGGCCCTGCGCCGGCGCGGCTTCCCGCCCGAGGGTCTGCGCAACTTCCTCAACATGGTCTCGCTGGGAGGCAAGGGCACGAGCGCCGCCGAAATCGAGATGCTCGAGCACGAGGTCAGGGACGTGCTGAACCGGAGGGCGCTGCGACGCTTCGCCGTCCTGCGCCCGCTCAGGCTCGTGATCGAGAACTACCCAGAGGGGCAGGTCGAGGAGGTGGAGGCCGTCAACAACCCGGAGGATCTCTCGGCCGGGACACGCAAGGTGCCCTTCGCGCGCGAGCTCTGGATCGAACGCGACGACTTCATGGAGGACCCGCCAAGCAAGTTCTTCCGCCTCGCCCCCGGCCGCGAAGTGCGTTTGCGCTGCGCCTACTTCGTGACCTGCACCGATGTGGTCAAGGACGCGAGCGGCGAGATCGTCGAGCTCCGCTGCGCCTACGATCCGGAGACGCGCGGCGGCGACGCCCCCGACGGGCGCCGGCCGAAGGCGACGCTGCACTGGCTCTCGTCCGAGCACGCCGTGCCCGCCCAAGTGCGTATCTATGACCGTCTCTTCACCTGCCCCGATCCCGGCGCTGACGGCGACGCCTACGCCGACCTGAACCCCAACTCGGAGACGGTGCTCCAGGAGTGCCTGGTCGAGCCTGCGCTCACGGAACTGCCGGTCGGTGAGACCGTGCAGTTCGAGCGCCTCGGCTACTTCTGCCCGGATCCCGACTCGACGCCCGGACGGCTCGTCTTCAACCGCACCCTCGGCCTCAGGGACACCTGGGCCAAGCTCCAGGCGCGCGCCGCCAGGCCATAACGACCTGTAGCAGCGCCGCGGCTCTTCGGGCCCCGGCGGTTCAGGGGAACACTGGCGGGCAGGTCCCTCCGAACAGGCCGGCCCCTGGATGGCGAGCCAGATGTTGGCCAGCGTCAAGGGCATGTCGGCGTGCACCACACCGAACGAGGCGAGCGCGTCCACGACCGAGGCTTCTTGCGAGGTGTCACAGCCGGCCCGGACATCGCCGCCAAGATCGCCGAGCTGGTCGACGTTTGAGGGCCTGCTGACCAACTGAGCTCGAGGGAAGCGACCTCTTCGCCTAACCTAACCCGGCCGTCCGCTCATGTCACGTATCGTTCGTCGTTCTGGTGGCGAAGCCGTTGTCGGTCACAACGGAGTAATGGGTTTACGGAGGGCGGCTTAGCGGCAGCAGATGGCTGGCGCTTTACGTGTGTGACCCGTGGGGCTGGTTGACACTGACTGTTACCGCACCGCAATCTGGACCTGACTTGAACCCCCATGGTCCTGACCTGCAGAGATGTGATTCAATAGACGCAGCCAACGACATATCCGCAGGTCAGGAACTCGTCATGTGTGTCCGAGGGGGGCTCGGTCCCCGCCAGTGGTGGTACATCCCCGAACGGGGGATCCATCACCACTCCAAACTAACACGGCAAGGGCCGGCCCGGCCCGCATTCCGCAGGCGAGAAGAGACGGCAGCACCGGCCCGGCCGACCGGTCCAGGCATGTGACCTGCGGAAGCGACGAGGGCGGTGAGCCGGGACCGGGACGCACGCAGGGCCGGACCGCGGCAGCCGCAGCACGACGCTTCATCATCAGGGAAGCACAGTGACAGCCTCCCGCTGCTGCTCGCCAGTCCCCGCACCGCAGCCGCCCCCCAACTCGGCCCCGGTGACCTTGCCACCGAGTTGAACCCCCTTGCACGGCGACGACGGCGTCATCCCGTTCGGGCCGTTCGGGTCGTCTTATTACTACTCGTGGACCTCGCTGCTGACCGGCGGTACGGTCATTGATCACGGCACGGTGGTGAAGGTCACCGGGGTGTCCTGGATGGATCACCAGTGGGGCTCGTTCGACTTCGCCAGCGGCGCCGGATGGGACTGGTTCAGCATGCAACTGTCCAACGGGCAGCAGTACATGCTGTACTTCATCCGCGATGAGTCCGGGCAGATCGTGCAGACCATCGGTACCCGGGTCGATCCCGGCGGGCGGGTGACGCACCTGGCGCCCGCGAGCTTCGCCGAGCAGGCCACGGGTTCCTGGACCAGCCCGGCGACCGGGATCACCTACGGCTCTGGCTGGCAAGTCACCGTACCCGGCGGCCACCTGACCGTCACCCCCGATCTGCTCGACCAGGAGCTTGACCTGCTTTCCACCCAGGGGGTTGCCTACTGGGAGGGCGACGTCTCCATACAAGGCAAGATCGACGGCTCACCCGTGCACGGCGTCGGGTACACCGAGATCAACCCGCCCGCCGGGTCTTGACCCGGACGCGGCAGCAGCAAGCTCCGGGCGGCAGCGGAATTCTGGCCGAACGCTGGATCGTCAGTGCCCGTCGCGAGTGCCTGGACCGGATGCTGATCACCGGCGAACGGCACCTGCGGTTTGTCCTCGGCGAGTACGCCGACCATGACAACACCCATCGGCCGCACAGGACGCTGGTCACAGCGGATCGCCTCGGCGATCGCGCATCAGACGCACGTCGTGACTGGTGAATGTCCGCTCTAGGCGGATGTCGCGGGTAAAGGCGTACCACCAGCTCAGTATCGCGCCGGCCCGGTTGCGGTAGCCGGTCAGGAACGCGATGTGGATGAACAGCCAGGCCAGCCAGCCCGGGAATCCGCCGAAATGCAGGCGCCCGGCGGAGACCGCCGCCCGGCCGCGGGAGATGTAGGCGGCCGAGCCGAGGTCCCGCTAGCGGAACGGCGGGGCGGCGTTCCCGCCACCGGCTTCGGGCTCGCCCGCCGAGTGTTCACGGCCTTCGACTTGGCGGCGGATCCGGCGCGCCGCGTACAGCCCGGACTGCATGGCGACCTCGGCCACCCCGGGCAGGCCGTGCGCGCTCATCAGGTCACCGAGCACGAAAACTTCCGGCTGGCCGGGGATGGTGAGATCGTCGCCGACCTTGATGCGGCCCGCCCGGTCGCGCTCGGCACCGGTCGCCGCGGCGACCGCCTCGGCCAGCGGCGGCGCTTCCACCCCGGCAGTCCACAGCACTGTGCCGGCCTCGTGCCTGCCGACGCTGCCGTCGTGGTTCTTGACCTCGAGTCCCCGGGAGTCCACCGCGGTGACAACCGAGCCCATGTGCCGCTCGACACCGAGTTTTTGCAGGTCCCTGGCGGCCAGGGCGGAGAGCTTGGAGCCGAATGCGGCCAGCGGGGCGCTGCCGCCGTCGAACAGCAGCACCCGCGCCTGCTCCGGCTCGATGTGCCGGTATTCGCGGCGCAGCGTCTTGGTGGCGACCTCCCGGATCTGCCCGGCCAGTTCCACTCCGGTCGGCCCGGCACCCACCAGCGCGAACGTCAGCCAGCGCTGCCGCTCTCCGGGATCGGCCGAACTCTCCGCCATCTCGAACGCGCCGAAGACGCGGCTGCGGATGGCTCGCGCGTCCGCGATCGTCTTCATGCCCGGCGCGAACCGCGCGAACTCGTCGTGCCCGAAATACGACTGCTGCACCCCGGCGGCCAGGATCAGCCAGTCATAGCCGAACTCGGCCGGCTCGCCCAGCGGCCGCCGGGCGGTGACCCGCCGCGCCGCTGGGTCAAGCCCCGTGACCTCGGCCAGCACGCACTCGACGTTGCGGTAGTGCTTGAACACCTCCCGCAGCGGCGAGGCGATCTTCCCCTCTGACAGGATGCCGGTCGCGCACTGGTACAGCAGCGGCTGGAACAAGTGGTGCTGGGCCCGGTCGATGAGGGTGACGGCGACCGGGGCCCGGCGCAGCGCTCGGGCGGCGAACAGCCCCGCGAAACCGCCGCCTACGATCACGACCCGGCGTGGGCCGGCCTGGTCAGGCATGACCTGTACCTCCTTATCCGCAGCCGCGCTGCCGCTGCCATCCCGACGGCGCATGCTTTACCGCGCGTGCCCGAAGTACATGAGCTCCCAGATCGCCCTGTCCGCGAACTCCTCGACGAGCGCGCCCGCGCGGAAGTACTGCACCCGGCACTCGCCGCTGAAGCGCAGGTAGGCGCCGTCGAAGCCGGCCAGCGTCGCCGCGAGCCGCTTGATGCCGTGGACGCCGTCGATCAGCCTGCTGCGCGTGAGGTCCTCCTTGCGCGCGTAGGTCACCACGTAGCGGTCGTCGCCGTCCTGGTAGCTGTAGCGCAGCACGTTCGCCACGGGCTTGCCGGTCTTCTCGTCGGTGTGGACGTCCTCGCGCGTGAAGGCGACCTTCGCGGCGTCGCCCGCGACGACGTGTCCGTCCCTGGCGAGCATGAAGCTCGTGATCGGGGCGTAGCCGTATTTCTCGTGGGCCGTCTCGTACGAGGTGATCACCGAGTACGGGCCTGCCTGCCCGCGCGCCCAGTACCAGTCGTGGATGAGCTTGGACAAGGCGGCGTTGCCCCAGTTGTGGTCGTGGTAGCCAATGCCGGCGCTCTCGTGGACCTCGTCGCCGACGCGGTAGCGCACCTCGGCCGTCCCTTGCGGGACCGACGGCAGCCAGGCGAACTCATGCGACTGGCCGGCGCCGAAGTAGACGTAGCCGGTTCCCGGCCGCCACGGCGGGACCTGGCCGGTGAGCGTCACATCGACGCTGACCTCGTCGATCGCGGCCGTGATGCGGTAGCGGTGCAGGTCACCCTCGAGGCGGTTGCCGGCGATGCACACGTCGGCGTGGTCGGTCGCGGCCGAGTAGCTCTCCGGCGCGAAGTGCTGCGCCTTCTGCAGGCTGCGGCCGTCGGGCAGGTCGAGGTTGATGCGCACCAGCGGGGCGAGCGGCTTCTGCGGCTGGGTGAAGTCCTTGTCCATGAAGATGACGACGAGCGCCGCGCCGTCGTCTAGGTGTGCGTCGAAGTACCACCACTCGAAGCTGCCGCGGCCGCCGTCGGTGCGGGCGCCGTCCTCCCAGGGGGCGACGGTGCCGCGGGACAGGCCGAGGCGCTGGTAGTCGGCGTCGCTCGCGGCGCGTCCTGCCAGGGGTGCCGTCGTGGTCATCGCATGCCTCCTATAATGAGTGAATGTTCGTTTTAATACTGCGGCGGCTGCGCTTCTCCCGTCAAGAGTGAACCTTCCTTTTTTTGGATGGAGCGCTTCGGCTGCGCTGGCCTGAGGGTGGCTGAGTCTGCTCTCTGGGCTCCGGCCGGGCAGGTAGCGCCGAAGACTCCCTGCCGCTTACTGCCGCAGGTCGCAACTTTCAGAGCTTGATGGCGCCGATCGGCGGGCGTTGTGCGGCGGCTGCAGGCCGCCGGTGACCCGGGGCGGCCGGGAGAGCGGACGCTCAGGCTGGGTGGGGGTGGCTGGCTCATCGCGGTCGTCTTGGGGCCGGCGAGGCCGCTGATCGGGGGTGAGTGCCTGCAGGGCGCCGACGTGCGCCTGTACGTCGGCGTCTCCGGCCAGCGCCCGCTGGGCGGCGAACCCCAGGATGATGGACTGGAGCAGCTGCGCTACCCCCTCAGGGTCGGCGCCGGGGTCGAGCGTCCCGGCCGCCTGCCACCGCCGGACCGTGTCGGCGAGCAGTTCGCGCTGGCTGCGGTAGGCGGCGCGGGTGGTCGCCTGGAGTCCGGGGTCGCTCTGGGAGTGGCTCCAGCCGTGCAGGGCGACGAGCAGGCGGTCGATGCCGTCATGCTTGTCCTGGCCGAAGTCCGCGATGGTGCGCAGCAGCTGCTCCATGAGCTCGGGAAGCGGCCGCGGCTCGGGGTCCTTCAGGATCGGGACGAGCTGGCGGCCCAGCGCGGCCGTTCCCTCGGTCACGACGGCGCTGATGATGTCGTCCTTGCCCTTGAAGTAGCCGTAGACGGCGCCGGTCGACAGGCCGGAGCGGGCAATGATCATCTCCATCGACACGGCTTCCAGGCCGTGCTCTTGGAGGCAGGCGCGGGCCGCCTCGAGGATCTGCTCGCGGCGGGCCTCGCGGCGCTCGTCGGTGATCCGGGGCATGACCGCACTCTACCACAAAAAGAAAGAATGTTCCCTCTTGACAAGCGCAGTGCAGCCGCGTTAAAAAAGAACATTCCTTCTATCAGGAGGCAGGTCATGCCCAGTCAGGTCCCGATCAGCACCATGAACAGCGCCAGTGCCCCGGCGCGTACCCCTACCAGCCCTGCCGCGGCAATGAACCGGACGCGGCACGCGGGCGCCCCCGGCCCGGCACGGGGGCCAGCCCCGGCACCCAGGGCGGCCGGCCCGGACCCCCGGCGCTGGCTGATCCTGGCCGTGGTCGCCCTAGCCCAGCTGATGGTCGTGCTCGACGCCACGATCGTGAACATCGCCCTGCCCTCAGCCCAGCACGCCCTGCACTTCTCCGACATCGAACGGCAATGGGTAGTCACCGCCTATGCCCTCGCCTTCGGCAGCCTGCTGCTGCTCGGCGGCAGGCTCACCGACCTGATCGGCCGCAAGGCAACCTTTATCGCCGGCCTGGCCGGCTTCGCGGGCGCGTCCGCAGTCGGCGGGGCGGCGGACAGCTTCGGCATGCTGGTGGCGGCCCGCGCCTGCCAGGGCGCCTTCGGCGCGCTGCTGGCCCCGGCTGCGCTGTCGCTGCTGACCACCACGTTCGAAGGCACCCGGGATCGCGGCAAGGCGTTCGGCGTCTTCGGCGCTATCGCGGGCGCTGGCGGAGCGGTCGGCCTGCTGCTCGGCGGGCTGCTGACCCAGTACCTGGACTGGCGCTGGTGCCTGTACGTCAACCTCGTCTTCGCCGTGATCGCGGGCGCCGGAGCCGTCGTACTGCTGCGCCGGCAGCCGGCCAGCCGCCGGCCGCGGCTGGACCTGCCCGGCCTGGCGGCCGAGGTCGGCGGCATGTTCTGCATCGTCTACGGCTTCTCCGACGCGGCCAGCGACGGCTGGCACGCGCAGGCCACGTGGGGCTTCCTCGCCGCGGGCGCGGTGCTGCTGACGGCGTTCGGCTACATCGAGACGCGGGCCCGCCAGCCGCTGCTGCCGCTGCGGATCGTCCTGGACCGCAACCGGGCTGCCGCCTACCTGTCGATCTTCATCACCGGCGCCGGCATGTTCGGCATCTTCTTGTTCCTCACCTACTACCTGCAGGAGACCCTGGGCTTCAGCCCGGTCATGGCCGGCGTGGCCTTCCTGCCCATGGCCGGGGCGATCATCGTCAGCGCCAACCTGGCCAACATCGTGCTGCTGCCCCGCACCGGCCCCAGGTGGCTCGTGGCACCGGGCATGCTCGCCGCCGCCGCCGGGCTGGCCTGGCTGACCCGGATCGGCGTCCACTCCAGCTACGCGGCGACCGTCCTGCCGCCGCTGCTGCTCGCGTCCACCGGCCTCGGCCTGGTGATGTCACCGTCGATGAACACCGGGACCGCCGGCGTCGCACCATCCGACGCGGGCGCCGCATCGGCCATGGTCAACACCGGGCAGCAGGTCGGCGGTTCCATCGGCACGTCGCTGCTCAACACCATGGCAGCCAGCGCCGCCGCCAGCTACCTGGCCAGCCACCTCACCCCCCGGCTGATGGCCGGCGGCCACCCGGCACCCGCACTTGCCGAACTGGCGCAGGTGCACAGCTACACCACCGCGTTCTGGTGGGCCGCCGCAATGTTCGCGGCCGGGTCAATCCTCGCCGCCCTATTGTTCCGCCGCGGCGCGCCCGCGGCGCCGGCCACGCAGCAGGCCCAGGCATCATGAGCCCGCAGGACACCGGCATCTTCCCGGCCACCCGGCCAGCCGCCGCCTTCGATCCGCTGACCGCGCTCGACGACCTGCTGTCCACGGTCAGCCTGGCCCGGGCAGCCACAGGCGGCGCCGTGTCAATCGCCGGCCAGGATCCCATCCTGCCCGCCGCGCACCGCCTCGGTGCCTGCATCGGCATCCCGGTCATAGCGAACGCCGTCGCAGCGGTCGCCTTGCACCGGCACCGGGGCGGCCCCGGGCAAGACCTTGAACTGGACCTGCGCCAGGCCATCCACGGCATCAACCCAGGTGCCTTCTGGCGCCCGGCCCTGAACGGGGAGCCGGCGCCGCATCCGCTGGTGCTCGACAACCCTTTCCTGCTCACGCCGTACCGCACAGCGGACGACCGCTGGGTCATGGCCTCAGGCGTGTACCCGCATCTGGCCGCGAAGTGGTGTCGCTTCCTGGACGTGCCACCCGACGCCGCCAAGGTCGCCGCAGCCATCCAGAGGTGGAACGCGTTCGAGCTGGAAGAGGCCGCGAACGCCGCCGGCCTTCCGGCGTGCGTCATACGCGCGCCGCTGGAATGGCTGGCGCACCCGCACGGCGCCCTCCTGGCGAGCCAGCCGGTCATCGGCCTGGAGCGCATCGGCGACGCCCCGGCACGGGACTTCGGCCCGGCGCAGCGGCCGTTCGACGGCATCCGTGTCCTGTCGTTCACCCACGCCGTCGCCGGCCCGGTCGTGGGCCGGACCCTGGCCGAGCACGGCGCGGACGTGCTGTGTGCGACCCGCCCGAACGACTACGAACACGAGTTCATCTACGCCGAGGCCAACCCCGGCTCCCGCAGCGCCTACGTCGACCTCGGGAACCCAGCCGGGCAGGAACGAGCAGCTGCCCTGCTGGCCGGCACCGACATCGTGGTCAACAACCACCGTGCAGGCTCGCTGGAACGCCACGGCCTCGAACCACATCAGCTGGCGGAACGGCACCCAGGCCTGGTGTACGTCTCGGTCACCTGCTACGGATCGCGCGGACCATGGGCGCAGCGCGGAGGCTTCGACATGAACGGATCTGCCGCTTCCGGCCTCATGACCCTCGAAGGAACCCCCGCCGAGCCCAGGCTCCCCGTGACCAGAATGGTCAACGACTACATCACCGGCTACCTGGGAGCAGCCGGCGCCTCCGCCGCCCTGGTCAAGCGCGCCACCGAGGGAGGCTCCTGGCACGTCACCGTGAACCTCACCCGCACCGCCATGTGGTGCGGCTCGCTCGGCCTCGTGAACCCTGCTCTCGCCGGCTGCGACGACGAGCACACTCTCCGCGAGCCGGCCCCCTGCAACGTCCCCAGCCCGCTCGGCGACATCCACATGCTCGCCCCGCCGGTCCGATTCTCCTCCACCGCGCCGGCCTGGCCGACACCGCTTCTCGTCCCCAGAGGCTCAAGCCGCGCTGAATGGCGGACCTGACCTTGCCCGGCGCAAAAGCACACGTGACAACTGAGGTTCGGGCCCGTCTTAGCGCAAATACCGCCGCGGCTGGTCGCCGGTAACGGCCAGAAGCACCACGGTCCGTTCGGTGAATTCAATTGGGCCGAACGGGCCGTGGCCAGTGCGCTGGGGCAGCTGGTCGCCGCGCTCGGCCGAACGCTGTACCACCCGGATCCCTCCGTATTATTCCGGGCTGAGGGCTCCGGCGGCGGTGTTAAGACCGGCGTCCGGTTCGCATAGTTCCTCGATGCTGCTGAGGAGTTCCATGGCCCCGTAGAACGTGCGCTCGCCTGTGCCGCCGGCGGCAGCTGCCGTGCCGGTCAGGTGGCCGGTGGCGTCTTGGGTGATGTCGAGGATGATCTGCATGGAACCAGTGTGGAAGGCCGGCGGCTCAGCCAGCCCCACGGATGGTCCGTAGTCTGTCCGTAGGGTGGGACGGCGCGAGCTCGTGCTGTTGGCCGCCATGTGTCCGTTGAATGCGGGCAGCGTATTGCCCTAGAGTCCGAATGTGCCGGGCGGTGTAGTCGGCGACCTGGGGTTTGTGGGCCGCGTCGAAGAGCTCGCCGCCATCGCTGCCCGCGCCGCGGACGCCTCGTATGGCCGGCCGTCTGTGGTGTGGATCGATGGCGCGCCGGGCGCCGGCAAGACGGCGCTGTTGCGCGCGGCCGTGGCCGCGCTGCCGCCCGGGTTCGCCGTGCTGCAGGCCGAGGCGGCCGAGCTGGCCGCGGAGATTCCCTTCGACGTGGTTTCCCAGCTGGGGGAGGTCACCGAGGCGGCGCCGTTTCCAGTGGCCATGGAACTGCTCGGCAGCTGGGGCGCGGCTAACGCCGGCGGCCCCGTCGCGGTGGTGGTAGAGGACCTGCATTGGGCCGACCCCGAGTCTCGGCTCGCACTGCTGACCGCCGCCCGGCGGCTGCGTGAGGATCCAGTGCTGATCCTGGTCACGAGCAGAGGCGGACCGGAGGATGCCGACGGCTGGGACCGGCTACGCGCCGATCCCGAACGGTGCCTGCACGTGGTGCCCGGGCCGCTGTCCCAGGCGGAGGTCACCGAGCTAGCCGCCCGGCGCGGGGTGACCCTGACGTGGGCGGCCGCCGCACGGCTGGTCAGGCATGCCGGAGGCCACCCGTTGCATGTGCGGACCCTGCTGGCCGAGCTCCCGGCGGCCGTACTGGCCGCCGGGGACGGGGAGCTGCCGGCGCCACGATCGCTGGCCTCGACCACGCTCGCCCGGCTGGCCGAACTCCCCGCGGAGGCCAGACGGCTCGCCGCCGCCCTCGCCGTCCTCAATCAGCCTGCCTCGCTCCACCAGCTCGGCCAGGTCGCCGGGGTGAACGGTGCCGCGCGGGCGGCGGACGGCTTGCTCGGCACCGGGTTCATCACCCGCCGCGACGGCGGCCCCGCCGTTCTCGAGTTCGCCCATCCGCTCTACCGGACCGCCGTCTACGCCGACATGCCGCCGAGCCTGCGGCAAGAACTGCACCGTCGCGCGGCAGACGCCGCCGGCGGCGCGCCGGCGCTCGGGCACCGGGTCGCGGCCGCGGACAGCGCCGACGACGACCTGGCCGCCGAGCTCGAGCTGGCCGCCCAGGCGGAGGCCGCAAGTCGCTTTCTCGGGCGGGCGGCCAGTTACCTGCTGTGGGCCGCGCAGCTCAGCTCCTCGCGGCCAGTCGCCGAACGCCGCCTGCTCGCTGCCGCCCGGCTGCTCCTAGCCGCCCGGCGGAACTCGCAGGTGGAGCCGCTGCGCGCCCAGATCGAGGCGTGCGCCGCCCAGCCGGTGCGCAGCCTCGTGCTCGGCGCGCTGGCCTACGAGGCGGGTGACTTGGCCGCGGCGGAGCCGTGGCTACGCGAGGCGGCCGCCTGGCCGACCCAACCATCCGCGGACGACAACGGTGACGGCGATACGGGATCCGGCGACGGGGTCGCCGCAGACGCCCAAGCCCGGCTCGCGGTCATACTCCTGGGCCAGATGCGAGCCGCCGACGCGGCCGACGCCGCGGCCCGGGCGCTGGCCTCGCCGGCCTTGCCGCCGGCCACCGAAGCATGGGCGTCGTTCGCGCTGGCCTTCGCCGAGGGACTGCTGCACGGAGCGCCCGCCGGGCTCGACCAGATCGCCCGGCGCCTGCCGCAGTCCGCCGCTGATGTGCCCGCCGCCGACGTGGACCTGCTGATCACGCGGGGCTCCCTGCACGTCTTTTCCGGCCAGCCGCAAGCTGCCCTGGCTGATCTGCGCGCGGCGGTGCGCCTGGCCCGCCACGGCGGATCGCTGTTCCCGCACCGGGCACATGTGTACCTGTGCCAGTCGCTGCTCATCACTGGCGACTGGGATGAGGCGCTCGTGCACGGCCGGGTGGCGCTGTCCCTGGTCGCCGACGAAGGACGCACCTGGCACGGCGGACCCGCTCATGCGTCGCTCGCCTGCGTGCTCGGCTCCCGCGGCGACTGGGACGGCGCGGCCGGGCACCTGGCCGCGGCCGACCGGATCGCCGCCGATATCGGCGCCGCGGAGGCAGTGATCTTCAGTGTCTTCGCCCGGGGTCTCATCGCTGCCGCCCGCGACGAGCCAGCGGCCGTGATCGAGGCGCTGATGCCGCTGGCGGATAAGTCGGGGATGGGAATGTCCGCGATGAGCGCGCTGCACTGGTGGCGGCCGTTGCTGGTCATGGCGCTGATCAGCACCGGGACGCTGGACGCCGCCGCGCAGCAGATCGACGCGCTCGCCGCGTTGGCCGGCCGGCAGCCGGGCCGCGACGCCAGCATCGTCGCCCTGCGGGCCCGGCTGCACGCTAGGGCCGGCCGGCCGGAGGAGGGCGCGGCGGCGTTCGCGCGGGCGGCGGACCTGCTCGGCCCGGACGACCCGTTCCTCGAACGAGCCCTCCTGCAGCACGACTACGGCACATTCCTCCTCGCGCGCGGGGATCGCCGGGACGGGATCGCCCGGCTGATGCAGGCCCGGGCCATGCTCGCTGGCGTGGGCGCGGATCCGTACCTGGAACGGCTGGATGCCCGCCTGGCCGGCGCGGGCGTCAGGTCGCCCGGGCCGGCGGCCGGCACCGTCATGGCGCTGACCGAACGGGAAGCCGACGTGGTGGCCCTGGTGTCCAAGGGGCTGACCAACGCGGAAGTAGCCGCGGAGCTCTACGTGAGCGTCAACACGGTCGAGTACCACCTGCGCAACGTCTTCGCCAAGCTCGGCATCAGGTCCCGCCGCGAGCTTCGCGCCCGCGCGAGCCGCAGCACCTGATCCCCGGCTCTCCTACGGATCGCATCGCGAATTACCACGGCCCGGACTACGGAATTACCGTGGGGTGCCGGTACCCGCTCCCGCCAGACACTGAGCTCGCGGTCCGTCGGACGACGGGCAAACCGCGACAGTGAAATGGAGGAACGGGCCATCATGAACACGATCAAGCCCGGCGGCATGCGCCGGTCCGGGCGAACGCCGGCCGGGCGGCGACTGGCCGCGTGGACGGCGGCGTCGCTGCTGGCCGGCGGCTTGGCCAGCGCGTCGCTGCTGGCCGGGGCCCCGGCGGCCCTAGCCGACACCGGGCCGGACTGTCCCGCGGCGGTGGTCAGCGGCGCAACCGCGACGGTGACCTGCGACTACACCGGCGAGTCCCAGTACTGGACGGTACCCGCCGGGGTCACCCAGGCGACGTTCACCCTGTACGGCGCTGCGGGCGGCCAGGCAACGGGAGACGAATCTGGCGGCGGCGGGTTTGGCGCTGAGGTGTCCGGCACGCTCCCGGTCACCACCGGGACGATGCTCCAGGTCAACGTGGGCCAGGTCGGCCAGCAAGGCGGCACCGCGTTCGGTGGCGGCGGCGCGGGCGGGAGCGAGTCGGTCGGCCTCGGCGGGGGCGGTGGCGGGGAGAGCGACGTGCGCGCCCCGGACGCGAGCGGCGACTACCCGCTCTCCGCCGCGCTGCTCGTGGCCGGCGGTGGCGGCGGCGGCGGCGACTGGGGGCTGTCATTCCCGCCGCCCGAGAACACGCCCGCCCAGCCCTGGGGGGGTAATGGCGGTGACGCTGACACCGCTGGCGCGGCCCCGGCGGCCAACGTCGACTTCTGCGGTGACACGTTCGGCGCGGCCGCCGGCGGGGCGCATGGCACCACGACCGCGGGCGGCGCGGGCGGCGCGGGCGGCACGCTCACCGTCGCGGCGGGCTCCTCGTGCACGGCCGTCAGCGGCGCGGCGGGCGCGGCGGGCACGTCGGGCGCGGGCGGCAACGGCGGCAACGGCGGCAGCTATGGCGCTGGCGGCGGCGGTGGCGGCGGCTACTACGGCGGCGGTGGCGGTGGCGGAGGCGCCATCGACCAGACGTGGCACGAGACCGGCGCCGGCGCCGGAGGCGGCGGCGGTGCCAGCTACCTCGGCTCGACCGGGGCGCTGGTGACCGACGAAGGCAGAGCGTCGAATGGCGAGGTCGTCATCACCTACCAGGTTGCGCAGCCGCCCGCGTTCACGGCAGATTCCCCGCCGACGGCCGGCGGCGTGGGAACGGCGTACTCCTACCAGTTCGCCGCCTCCGGCACCCCGGCTCCGACGTTCTCGCTGAGCAGTGGGGCGCCATCGTGGCTGGCAGTGGACAGCTCGACCGGCGCGGTGACCGGGACGCCGCCGGCCGGCACGACATCGTTCAGCTACTCGGTGACGGCGTCTAACGAGGCGGGAAGCGTGACCGCGGGTCCGTTCCAGGTAACGGTCAGCGCCAAGGCGGACGTGACCGCCGCCCTGTCGTGCCCGGCCGGCCTGACCGTGGGTGCATCCGGGACGTGCACGCTGACCGTGGCCAACAACGGCCCGGCCCTGGCCACCAAGGTGGCGGCCGGGGCCGTGGTGCCCGCGAACCTGACGGTGACCGGCTGCTCCGACGGCTGCTCGCAGCTGGGCGGCGCGCTCGGCTGGTCGCTCGGCAGCCTGCCCGCCGGCCAGTCCGACGCCCTGACCATCAGCATCACCGCCACTCACGCGGGTACCGCGCTGGTGACGGCCGCTGACGGCGCGGCCACCCCGGACCCGAACCTGCTCGACAACCTGGCCGCCGCGACCGTCAAGATCACGCGCTGACCAGTTACCTACCGCGGCTGGCCCGTCCTCTCCTGGGCGGGCCAGCCGCGAATACCACGGACCGCACCACGGAATTTCCGTGGAGAGGTGGGCGCCGAGGACATGCGGGAAGTGCTGTCCGCAGGTGTCTCACGCCAGCAGGTCCAGGACGCGCTGGCGGTCTGCGCTGCGTTCACACGACCGACCGGCTCGCCAACGCCTTCGGCTTCGAACTGCTCGCGCCGAGGGCTTCGAGGCAGGAGCCAAGTACCTGCTCAAGCGGGGCTACCAATAGCACTGTTGCCCCGCCGCCACCATCGAAGAACTCATCTTCCGGGACGGCGTCAGCCGCTGGGCTCAGCAATGCCGCGGAATCCCGGACGATTAGACCGCCGATGTGGGCAATCGCCTGGGGACTGACCAAGATGCCAGGACTGCCCGAACTCGGCATTGCCCGCAGTCCGCCGCTGGTGCGATCAGCGCGTCCCTGAGATGCCCGCGGCCAGGTCCGGGTGGAATGCACCATCGGCCCGCGGCGGTATCGCTGTCTGCCTTCATGTCCCCTTGCACCGGGGTTCTGGGTCCCGTGGGATCTAGGGGGCGGCGTCGGCCGGCGCCTGTCTTAGCCGTGGCGGCCGGACCGGCCTCCCGGGAGCGGAACGTCGCGGGGGGGGCCGTCGGCCCCCGGCATCGCGCCTCGCGTTGACCAACGCGCGACCGGGCCAATCCAGGATCGGCGTGGCTCCGAATAACCCCTGACATGTCAGGTAAACACCGATGCCCGGACCGGTCCGCTCAGCACCTGAGCGCCCGGCCCGCAGGCGCGGGGCGCCGCGCTTAATACCATGACTCCAGTGAATCGCGTCGTTGATGAGATCCCCGCCCGGCTCGACCCGGAGTCAGCCGAGTGGCTGCGGGTACTCGGCGCCGACGGCCCGCGGCGGGAGGCGGCGCTGGCCCGGCTGCACGGGATGCTGCTGCGTATCGCGCAGCGTGAGACCCGGCGGCGCGGTCCGCGGATGCTGATTGCCGGCCCTGAGCTGGAGGACCTGGCCTACCAGGCGGCAGCGGACGCCATGATGGCTATCACCGCTAAGCTCAGCCAGTTCCGCGGGGAGAGCCGATTCACGACATGGGCCTACAGATTCGTCATCCTCGAGGTGTCGGCTAAGCTCGGGCGGCACTTCTGGCGTCGCCCGGACGTGCGGCTGGAGGCGGAGGACTGGGACCGGCTGCCGGGCCGGTTCGGTTTCGAGCCCGCGCGGGAATCGGAGTGGCGGGACCTGCTGGCCGCGCTGCGCCGGGCCGTGGACACCGAGCTGACTGCGCGGCAGCGCGAGGTGTTCGTCGCGATCGTGGTGAACGATGTTCCGCTGGACGCGCTGGCCGTCAGGCTTGGCTCCAACCGCAACGCGCTCTACAAGATGATGTTCGACGCCCGGCGTAAGCTGCGAGTCGTTCTTGCCGCTAACGGGTATCTGGACGATGACGATTCGGGGCGCTCATGAACGGCTGGTCGGCGCTGGACCGCTTCCTGCGGGCCGATCCGCGCGATGTCGGCTGCGCCGAGGCGATGGAGATGCTGCACGTCTACGTCGACGTGGTCGCCGCGGGCGGCGACGCCGAGGAGCGGTACCCGGGCATCGCGGCGCACCTGCGCGCGTGCGGCCCGTGTGGTGAGGATTTCGAGGCGCTGCTGGCCGCGGTGCGCGACGACGCGGGCTAACAGGCGGATCTTCCCGGCTGACTAAGCGCTGTCCACGCAGGTAGCGGATGAGACCGATGACGTCCTGGGGGGCCAGCCGCCCGATAGCGCCGCTGGAGTACACGCTGACCACGACCCGGCCGCCGGGGTCGAGCACGAACCCGGTCGACTGCAGGAACAGCGGATCATCGTTGACGAACACGCCGGTCGCATCGGCGACCGCCGAAGCGTCGGCGCCGTACCCCACCGGGAACCGCAAGCCGTGCTTGGCGATGAGTTCCTGCGTGGTGGCCTCGTCGTCCACCGACAGCGCCACGACCGTGACATCCATCTCGGCGAGGCCGTCCAGCGCCCGCTGGAACGCGCTGAGCTGGGCGTTGCAGTACGGGCACCAGGACCCTCGGTAGAACAGGACGACGCCGAAATGTCCGGCCAGGTCATCAGGCAGACGGAGCGCACGGCCGCCAGGAAGGCTGACGGTGAGCGCAGGGAACGGATCGCCGGGGTGCAGCAGCGTCTTATCGGTCATGCCCGGTTAGCGCGGCTCGCTGGGGCGTTCTTACCTGCAGGCGGCCGGTGCCCGGTCCGCGACGCCGGCTAAGCGCGGTTATTTCGGCTGCACGACGTAAGACCTAGCTGCCCTCGAACGCCAACCAAGGGTGCGCAACAAGCGGCGGCGTCGACGCCGCCGACCCGACCCGGCTTGGCCGGAGGAAAGAGCAGCAGATGAAGTTCGCGTCACATCGGCGAGGGCGGACGGCCGCCCGCGCCCGGGGTGCCAAACGAGAAGCACGGCAGGTCCTGCGACGGGGCAGGGCCGGGGCGCTGATCCTCGGCCTGGCCGCGGCAGCGGCCATAGCCGTGCCCGCTTCCGCGTCCGCGTCAACCGGTACCTCCCCCGTGGTCGGGCACGTCTATGTCAACGACAACACGACGGGAACCAATACGATCGGGGCGTTTGACCGGCACGCCGACGGCTCGCTGACCCCCGAGACCGGGTCCCCGTTCGTAGCTGGCGGCGCCGGGACCGGTGCCGGGCTGGCCTCGCAGGGCGCGATCCAGATCACGCCGGACGGCCGGTTCCTGATCGCCGTCGACGCGGGCAGCAACCAGATCTCCGTGCTGCGGATCCACTTCGACGGCTCGCTCAGCCTGGTCAGCGTCACCGGCTCCGGCGGCACCGTGCCCGACAGCGTCGCCGTGCACGGCAACCTGGTGTACGTGGCCAACTCCGGCACCGGTGACGCCAACTACACCGGCTTCCTGCTCGGCTTCAACGGCCGCCTGTTCCCCATCCCCGGCTCGACCGTCACGCTGGCCGCCAACGCCGCGCCCGCTGACGTGCTGTTCAACGGCACCGGCACCAAGCTGGCCGGCACCGAGGTGGGCACCTCGGTGATCGACAGCTTCACCGTCGGCTTCGGCGGGCGGCTGACCGCCGCCCCCGGATCGCCGTTCCCGGCCCAGGGACTGGGCCCGTTCGGCAGCGAGTTCCGGCCGACCAACCCGACCCAGCTGTTCGTGTCCAACGCTCACAACGTCGGCGCCGGCACCGGCACGATCTCCGCGTTCAGCGACTCCTTCAACGGCACGCTGACCCCGGTCGCGGCCTCCCCGTTCGCCGACCAGCAGACCGCCCCCTGCTGGGTGGAGATCACCCATGACGGCCAGTTCCTGTTCACCGTGAACACCGGATCCGGCGAGATCTCCCGCTACCAGATCGCCCCCGACGGCACGCTGACCCTGCTCGGCAGCACCCCGGTCGCCGCCACCGGCGGCGTCGGCGCCGTCGACGCCCGGCTCAGCCCCGACGGCCGCTTCCTGTACGTCGATGAGAGCAGGATCGGCAAGGTCGGCGCGTTCGCCGTCAACGGCGGCAACCTGACCGAACTGGGCACCTCCCCGTTCGCGCTGCCCGCCGGCGCCACGCCCGCGGGCATCGCCGTCAGCTAACTCTCGCCACACGGACCGGAGCCGCGGTCAGGTCCCGCCGCGGCTCCGGTCACACGGCCGACCCCTCTCTCAGCGCGTCGGCTCCCGGCGAACCGTGGGAGAGCTGCTACGCACGCCAGATCCTGCGCCATTTCCAGCCATCAGGCAGTTAATACCGCCGCGCACGCCGGACGGCCTGACGCAGCGCCAACATCCGGGTATGACGTACGGTGCGCGTCAGGCCAGGCGCGATCTGGTCAGCGGCGGGCTGTTCGTGCGCGGCATCGAGCCGCCGAACGGCGTGCGGGTCCACCTCGCAGGGATCGATACCGTCCGCGACCAGGCGGGCCTGCTGCGGGTACTCGGCGTTCACTGGCCCGTGTGCCCGGGTTGCCTCCGCGCCGCAGCCCGTGGCAGGTTCCCTGGGACGCGGCGGCTGCGGTTACGGGCAGCAGGCGTCTGCTGGGTCGTCTGGCATGCCCGGCTCGGTACGATCGCCGCATGGCCTATGACGAGGATCTCGCCGCTCGTATCAGGGACCTGATCGGCCCTGACCCTGAGCTGACCGAGAAGAAGATGTTCGGCGGGCTGGCCTTCCTCATCCGCGGGCACATGGCGATCAGTGCCAGCGGCCAAGGCGGCGTGCTGGTCCACGTCGATTCCAAGCGGTCAGCCGGCCTCCTGGCCGCGTCCGGGGCCAGGACCGCGGTGATGCAGGGCCGGGA
>Ga0302326_10007386_pt1 | contig 24474 bp, 18 predicted proteins | sample Palsa_T0_3_FD_202264 | JGI IMG/M metagenome (GOLD analysis project Ga0302326, IMG submission 202264) | Peat permafrost microbial communities from Stordalen Mire near Abisko, Sweden - Palsa_T0_3 | ecosystem: Environmental > Terrestrial > Soil > Palsa > Peat permafrost | place: Sweden: Abisko... | reverse complement strand
GGCGGGGGGCAAGTTCGATCACGCCGTCCGGCTCGGCCTGCACGTCTCGCCGCCAATCCGGATCCTGGACATTGGCGCTGGCCCCGGCCACTTCCAGCTGGTCGCCCAGTACTTCGGTCACGAGACCCTGGGACTCGACCTGCCGCTATCGGCGCGCGTCTCGACGGCCAGGCGCCACCTCTACCAGGATCTGTGCGAGTTCTTCGGAGCGCGGACGATCGATCATATGGTCCTCGCCAACACCGGCTTGCCCTCGTTGCCTCACAGGTTCGACCTCGTGACGTCGTTCATGACCTGGTTCTCCTCCGACCCGAAATCGGGGAAGCCCTGGAGCATCGCCGAGTGGAAAGCCTTCCTGCGAGATCTCGAGGACAACGTCCTGACCGACACCGGCAGGATCTATTTCAACCTTACCAACGCCGCCTGCGACGAGGAGAGCTGGGACTTCCTCAAGAGCATCGGCGAGGGCGTGATCGAGCGCAATCGCACCCTGACCGTCAGCCGCGCGGCCATCCACTCGCTATAGCGGCTTCCGGCCCCTGGGTGCGTCGATCCGCCAAGCCTTCAGGCGTCCCGGTCGGCGAACTGTCGCCGATACTCGTTGTCGAGCAGGCTTGCGACGAACCGGGACTGATCGTGCTCCGTGGCCGCCTGCTCCAGCTCCGGGGGAAGTTCCGGCGCGTTAGAGGGGCGCAGCACGAGCCGCGGATCGGCCTTGAGCGCTTCGACGTCGACGCCGGTGTTGCCGCCGATGAAATGGCCCAGGCGAATGGCTTGGAGAGTCTCGGGCGGCAGGGGAATTGTCAAAAGTCCCGAGAGCGCCCGCATGTGGCGCGCCGGCTCGGTGACGAATCGCTCCCAATTGAGGACCACGCGGTCGCCGGTGGGCCGGATGGCCTTCATATGCCCAAGATAGTTGTAGGCCCATCGATGGAGGTTGGCCGACACCCAGTCCTTGTCCAGCGAGGCGACAGGTTCGCCTCGCCGGACGTGCTGTTTCAGCAGCGAACGCAGATATTGAATGGGGGATTTATATAATATTATATAGTCAAATCTGAATAACGGATCAAGGGACCAATATAGATGCAGATTTTTGTCGGCCGTTACGAGATTTCTAACGCCCAGACGGTCCGCGATCTTCGCGTACCAGCCGCTCTCGTCCGCCGCCAGCGCTGTCCTGAAACCTGTGTCGAAGCACTGGCAGTCGCGCAGGCAGACGCGACAAGGCACCGGCCATCGGCTCGCAGGCGCCGATGTCCCTCGAATTGTCTCCATCGCGCCGCTCGCGGTCCGCATGTTCGTGAGCCACTGCGTCTCGCCCGCGAAAGCGAAGCCCGGCATGGAGCCGAGGATCACGCCGAAGGTGGTCGAACCGGTGAAGGCGACTCCGGCGATGGCGATATGGCGGTAGCCGGCCATGGCGTCGCCGAGCGCCTGTTCGGCCTGCAAGGATCGCAAGGTGCGCTCGTATCGCTCCAGCTTGGGCGACGGCGGCGATTGCGGCGCGCGCGCCAGGACCGCCGCCGCCCCGGGCGAATCGCGGTGGACAAGCGCTATTTCGACAAGGTCCGGGACGAGGGCGGTCGAGAGTCCGAGGGACTCCTCGAGGCGAGGCGCCACGCGTCTGGCCGCGGCGTAGCGCATACGGTCCATCAAGATGTCGAACATGCCGCGCAGCGCCACCCCCGAACTGGGGTCCGCTCGATGAAGGCGCTTGTAGATCCCGAACGCCGAGGCCACCTGCCCGCAGGCCAGGCGCACCCTCGCGGTGATTTCCAGCAGCGCGGCGTTGTCGGGCGCGAGGCGTCTGGCCTCCTCGATCGCCAGCAACCCTTCTCGGGGTCGCCCCAGTTGCAAGGCCAGGACACGGGCTTTCAGCGACAGCGCGTTGGCGCGCGTCATCGTGTCGGCGCCCTCCAGCGCCGCGTCGGCGGCGGCCAGGGCGCCGGCCCAGTCTTTCGCCTTGAAACGATCCCTCGCCAATTCGAAGGCGGTCCGGGAGTCCGCCGAGGCTGTCGTGCTCGTCATTGCGGTTTCGATGGTCTCGCCTGGTGAGGCGCCGCGAGAAGGGCGCGCGCGGTCGCGACATATGGGACCAGATCGAAGACATGCAAAGCCTTCCCGACCCTGGGCGCACCCCTGGAGACCTCGTTCTCGAACGGCCAGGCGCAGGATCAATCGACGGTTTGCCGGCCGGACGCCTTTCCATCCGCCCCGACATTGATGTAGTTCAACGCCCGCGTGCGCGTCGACCCGCCCCGGTCGCCTGTGGTCGACGCCGAGGGATCGCCTGGAGGGTGCGTTGGTGGCCGTGAACCGCGTCGGGACAACCACCTCCGACGCGAGCGGCGCCAAGTCCACCGTGATATCTGGACTTGCGCCCGATGTGCCCGATCACAGAAGTTCCGGGTTTCGCGCCGCGATAAGGCACATCACCCTTCCGAGCGAAGCCAGGATTCTCGAGGTCGGGGGTCTGAGCGGCGACCACACCACGATACATCTGCTGGATGTATTTGATAACCCGATCGATATCGTGGAAATAGATGAAGAGCGCGCCAGTAACTTACAATCAAAATACGATAATGATCCAACAACAAAGGACAGAATCCGCCTTTATAACTCCGATGCCATGGATTTTACCTCGATTCACACGTACGATCTATTGATAATCGATATGCCAACCGGATCGATCGACTTTGGCTACGAGGAGATTCTGCCAAATATTTCCAGGTATCTGTCCGTTGGCGGCACGGCGATTGTCTACACCATTTACGACCATGCCGCGGCCTATGACGTCGACGATCCCCCGGGGAACGGAGATCAGCCCAAGGCTTTCATGCTCTCCTTCTTCGGCGCGCCAACGCTTACCGTTGAAAGGGTCGATGAGCGGCTGCGGCCGACAGGCTTTGCCGCCATCGGTCTCGTGGACCGATGGATGCTCAAGGGCCATCGCAAGGGCCACGGCTGGGTTTGCCTGGAGAAACTACCGCTACCGGCCGCCTGACTTAGTGGGGATTGACATCGCCCGGTCGGGAATTTGAAGATGTGGAGTGGTCGCGGGCGCGTCTCTGCGTGGAATAAGCTATGAAAAAATATAGTGTACTTACTCTGGGCTCGTGTTCGGTAAACATACTGTTCCAGCCGGACATCCAGAACGAATTCATGTCCAGCGCGATGAGTTCGATCAACGTCAGGCCCCCTTTCGTGCTCTCTCTGGCCGAATCGGTCCAGGCGGTGCGGTTTCTCCGCGGAGAAAAGGAAATTGCACCCTCGCTGCGCTGGCTCTGCGGCCTGGATCGCGAGTCCGACCCTTCGAGATCCAAGGGCATGCTCGACGCCTTGGACTTTGTATTCCTCGAGCCCAACGGCGCGATCGAGCTGAAGTTTCGCGGTCATGATCTGACGAGGTTCCTCGTCGACAGCCAGCTCGTCCGCCCCCTGGAGACCATCAGTCCCGAAGCCATGAGGGCGACCCGCGCCTGGTACAATCAGGGCGTCATGCAGTGCAACCTGGAGGTGATGGCCGAGGCGGCGGCGTTGCTAGCGCCCCTTGTCGAAGGCGATGACGAGGACGCCGAACTGAGGCGGGCGATCATCCTCGAGGCGCGGCCGGTGCGCGCCGACGAGGCGATGATCATGGAACAGATGCGCGACTTCGTGTCGCTGGTTTCAGCCCCGATCGGCGTTGTGACCTACACCCACCAGTACATGCCGGACGGACGCGGCACCGAATGGCCCCCCGGGTTCATCAACGGCGTGATCGCCGCGGCGGTCGCTCATGACCTGCCCTATTACGAGCCGAGCAAGCTCGTGCAGCAGCATGGCGTCGCCTTCGCCATGAAGCCTGACCGGGCTCACTACAGCCCGGAGTTCCAGCCCGTCATCGCCCGCGCCCTCGAGCAGTTCATGCTCGAATCCCTGGATCGGCGTGGCGAAACCTCGCCCCTCGTCGGGGCGGAGCAAGCGCGCCGCTAGGGCGGCAGATCGCCTTTCAGACGGTGATCTTGCCCTCCTGCGCGGGCGATGGAGCGGCGGCGCGGGCTTTCGATTGCGCGGCCATCTCCTCGACCGCATCACAGATGGCCCCGACCGACTGGACCTTGCCGAGATCCTCGGCCTTGAACCGCACGTCGAAGGCGGTCTCGATCTCAAGCAGCAGATTGACGTGCGCCACCGAGTCCCATCTCTCGACATCGAATGGCGAGGTCTCCCGGCCGTAGTCCGGGAGGGGGCCTAATATCCCCTCGAAGATGGGCCGCGCCTGTTCGATCAAGGTCATGCCGCCGGCTCCGACTTGTGAACGGGTCGCGCCGCCTTCGACGAACTCAGAGCCGGATGCGACAACAGGGCTTTGTAGTCGGTCTTGCCGTTCTGATTGAGCGGAATCGCATCGACCAGGACTATCCGGTCGGGCGTCATGTAAGGGGGCAACAGGCGACGGCACCGCGAGAGCGTCGCTTCGACGTCCAGCTCGAGGTCCGCAACGAAGGCGACGCAGCCATCGGCGGTCCCCCCGTCATTGATCGGCCATGCGATCACGGCCACCTCGCGTCGAGCGCAGGCCGTTCTGAGGGCGCCTTCGATCTCCTGGAGCTCGACCCGGTAGCCGCGGATCTTCACCTGCCGATCGGCCCGCCCGGCGAAGATGAAGCCGTAGGGTTCGACGAACCGGCCAAGGTCGCCGGTCCGGTACCAGCGTCGGCCCCGAAGCGTCACGAACTTCTCGGCATCGAGGTGCGGCGCGCGCCAGTAGCCGGCGGTCATCTGGGGGCCGGCCAGATAGAGTTCTCCGGTTTCGCCCGTCGGAAGCGGCGCGCCGTCGACGTCGCACGCTTCGATGTGCTCGCCGTGAAGGGGCAATCCGATGGGGACGACCGGATAGTTGGTCGGACAGTCGGCCGTGAACTCGAAGCTGGCGATGTAGACCGTCCCTTCCGTCGGTCCGTAGAGATTGAACAGCCGGGTGTTGGGAGCGGCCTCGCACCAGTCGCGCGCCACCGAATAGGGCAGCGCCTCGCCGCCAAGGATGGTGATGCGAAGCGAGGGCATGGCGCCTGGTCGAAGCAGACCGCGCTGTGCGGCCTGAGCGGCCGCAGAGGGGACCAGATGACACGCCGTGATGGCCTGTTCCTCGATGATGCGCGGCACCAGAATGGTGGCGTTCTCCGGCAGACTGTAGAGCGCGGCGCCCTGGAGCCAGGTGAAGAACATGTCGTGCACCGACAAGTCGAACGTCATGTCGACCGCCTGCAGCACCCGATCGGCGGTCGACAGGCTGAAGATCTGGGACATGGCGCCCAGATAGGACGCCACATTGGCGTGGCTGATCGGCACGCCCTTGGGAGCGCCGGTCGTCCCGGAAGTGAACATGATGTAGGCCGTGTCACCGCTCGGGCCCCCGATCGCCCTGCACCCGGAATCCAGGGGCAGGGGCGCAACCCGCGCCGCGTCCAGGCGGACCCGGCCGTCGAAACCGGCGATCGTGCCCTCTTCCGGCGCGACCACCGCCACGTCAGGGTCGAGTTCGCCGAGCATGGTCGCAAGCGCCGCCGCGCAGGCCGCGTCGACGATGAGCGCGCGCGCCTCGGAACTCTGGAGGATCAGTCTGTTCCGCTCGGCCGGAAATCGCGGGTTGAGCGGCACATAGGCGCAGCCGGCCAGTAGAATTCCAAGCGGGCTGGTGTAAGCCGCGGTCGTGCGCTGCGTCAGGAAGGCGACGCGGTCGCCGCGGCGCAGACCCAGGGCCTCCAGGCCGTTGGCGATGCCCAGGGCGCGCTCGAACAGTTCGCGGTAGCTGAGCGTCTGGCCTTTCGCCGTCAGAGCCGGCCGGTCGGCGTGACGGCTCGCGACGGCGAGCAGAGCCTCTCCGATAGTGCCTTCGAACAACGCACGACTCCTCGAGGACCGCGGCTCTCGCCTGGTCAAAGACGCGGCTCTTTTATTCAGTTCCCCCTGTCAGTGCTAGCGAGGCGACCGGTCGCGAGCGCCGCGTTGAATCTCGGACAAGCGCCGCCCAAGGGGGCGGCCGGTTGGGGATCTCAGCCGGCGAGGTCCAGCAGGACCTTGCTGACCGGTTTGGGAAGATCGGCCGGCAGCGGCGGCAACGGCGTCGGCTGGGCGTCGCCGGCGATCAGCTCGTAGTCGATGAAATCCACGGCGTTGAAGCCGCTGCGAATCACCTGGCGGAAGCGGGGATCGTCGGCGACCCTGCGATTGGACATCAGCTCCGGGCCCCATGTCATCTGGCCGGCGAAGCTCCCCGGGCGGATCTCAGGTATCAGCGTGAAGTGCTTCTCGCCGCAGTCGATGACCCTGATTTCGTCGTCCCTGCCGGCGTTTCTCAGGGCCACGGCCTCGGCGGCGGAGAGGAAACCGTTCTGGTCCGCCAGCATCACGCCAAAGTCGCCGTCGAAATAGGCCCACTTGCCGGCCTCAGGCATGAAGACGTCGAGAAAGGCGTGATTTGTCCCGCCCTCGTTGCGCACCCTCACCCGCCGGCAGCGATAGCCCAGGCCAAAGAGCAGATAGGCCAGAAGGTTGGAAACGACCGCGCATTTCACCCCCAGCGGCTGGTCGCTGTAGAAGAGTTTCGCCATCAGCCGCCTGGGATTGAAGACCCCTTGGCTGTTGCTGTCGAAACAGAGGTAGGTATCGTTCGCCGAGTGCCAGACCGATCCCGAGACAAAGCCCAGCAGTTGCATCAGATGTGTATCGGCGCCCGCTCCGGGGTCGAGCAGAAGAACCTTCGCGGCGCCGAAATCTCCCAGGATGTAGTGGTCTCCGAAGGCCGGAAACTGGATGCCTTCGGGCGTGCGCGCCAGATCCTCCACCGGCGACGGCGTCAGCCGACCGGGCGTCGGGAAGCTTCGCAGCGGCCTCTTGCAGAGCGCTTCGCCGGAAAAGGCTGGCCGAAAGGCCACGGGCAGCATGATTTCCTCCCACGCCACCGACAGGCGATCGAAGATCAGCGGCCGGACCGCGGGCGCCGGCAGGAGCGGGGAATTGAGTTGCGATTCGAAGAAATGTAAGGCCAATTCGCGCGCTCGCCAGGAGTGCCTGACCGATGGTCGATCAGCCCGAACCGCTTACACCGTTCGATATCCGCCATAAAGAGATACGGGATGGCATCGAGGACACCGCGCAGCGTGAACTCTTCGATTCCGCCGTGGCGCGTCTGGATCGCGAGGCGCTCTCGCAGGTCTACGACAAATACAAATCAAACATCGCGGGCCCCGGATTCGCCGGTTTCGAGAAATACCTCGATGTCTGTTTCTGGCTGCGCGACAAGATCGCGCGCGCCTGCGCCATGGGTCTGCAGCGCGGAGAGCCCCGCCGCCTGCTCGACCTCGGCGCCGGCGCCGGCCACTGGCTGGCCGCTTGTGCGGCCATGGGCCACGAAGGCGTCGGGCTGGATATCGAGGTCCCCATCTTCGTCGATCTCTGCCGGGCGTTGAGGGTCGATCGGCGCACCTTTCGGATCCAGCCCGGTGAAGCCCTTCCGGGCATCGGGAGGTTCGACGTCGTGACCGCCTTCGCGGTGAAGTTCGACGCCCTCGGCCGCGACCCGCAGGGCGTGCATCTTTATTGGTCCCCGGACGATTGGGATTTCTTCCTCCGGGACGTCACGACCCATCGCATGCGCTATCCGGGCAAGCTGCACCTTCAGCTCAACAGCCGGATCAGACCCGACGGCCAGCGAGAGCGCTTTACCGATGTCATGAAGGCCTGCCGCGAGGCCGGCGCGGCGGTCGTCGAGATGGGAAGCCGGATCGAGTTCAACGTTTCCGGTCCCATCGGCCTTGGAGTCTCGGCCGCCTCGCCGGACCGAACCTTGGCCGCGAGTCCGACCTAGGCGGCGATCGATCCCGCGCCGCCGGCCACGAGCCTGTCCAGAACGAGGCTCATATTGTCGCTGACGACCTCCACGAACGGGCCGCGGCGCTCGATCATCCTTCCCTGGGGGGTCTCGGCCCACACCGCGTAGACACCCCTGGGCGTCTGCTCGAAGCAGAAGAATCCCCGCTGATCGACGGCCGCGCTGATCGTCGCCCCGACGCCGTCGCGTCGCGCCCGCCGCACGATCACGCCGGGCTCGAAGGGCGCCAGCTGGCCGCCAAGGCAGAAGCCCTTGTCCGACGCCGACCCGGCGCTCGTGCGGGGCCTTAGAAACTCCATCTGCGCCAGATCGACGCTCGCGCCCGGCGGCCCGCCGCAGACGAGGGTGATCGAAGCGAGCGGATGGTTCGGCAGCGGCGCCCCCGGCGTGGCGCCGGCGCTCCAGGCCAAGTCATGAAAAGGCGCGGTCGAACGCCGCCACCGGGGCTCGGCGTCCGAGGGCGAGTCGAAGCGGTAGCTGGCGATCGCGCCCGGCCCGCATCTCTCCTCGAGTTGGCGGTCGCCGAAATAGAAACGGCCGCCCGTTTGCGTCTCCACGACCAGCCCGAAGAGGGCGCCTCGAGAGCGTCTGACCCAGAGGCTCACGAGCTGGGCGCCGGGCGCCGTCCAGCCGTGCATCGGGATCGTCAGCGCGGCGCTGGCCCTTGCCGACGCGCCGCCCTCCGCGCCCGTCCCCACCTCGAGGCGGCCGAAGGCCCGTTCACCTTCCGCCGGGTCTCGCCAGGTCCAGGTTCCGTTCTCCAACCTCCCTCCAGCCACATCGGCCAGGGGGTCCAGTTCATTGAACAGGCTGAAGCGCAGATCGCATTCGGCGATGGTGACGGAAAGCCGTCCGGCCTCGTCGGGCCCGTTCGTCACGATCGTTTCTATCTTCTCCCCATCGAGCCGTATCTCCGCGCGCGCCGGATCGTCGACATAGAACGTCAGTCCGTAAAGCTGGGCCTTGGATCGAGGCATGGTTTTTCCCAGCACCGGGTCGAACCACGAACGCAGCCAGACCGTGTCGGGGTCCGGGCGCTCGAGACGCGGCTCGATGGCCCGCAGCATCAGCGCGTAGTCGTAGATGACGGTCCCGCGGGTGAACCAGGTCCGGGCCCCGCCCTTGACCGTCCCCGATATGTTGAAGGCGCTGTCCTGCAGCCGGTGCAACGGCTCGGCGTCGAAGTAGGGGGAGGGGACCTGCTCGCCCGCGAACCTGTTCACCAGGCCGCCAAGGTGGGTGTAGAACGGCCAGAACAGTCCAGGTGTCTCTTCCGCGCGGTCCAGCACGCCTCCCAGACGGCGGCAGAAGGTCTCGTGCCGCGTCAGCTTCTCGGGCGCCGCCCCTGGCGGCGGCACATCGGCGGGAAGCACGCGCCTCGCCCAATAGACACCGCCTCCCGAGCGGGTCGGCGACGGCGTCACCAGACGGAACGGCGTGAAGCCCAGGGGACCCAGCGACGCCTGCGGGACGATGAAACGCGTTTCCAGGTCCCTGGAAAGACCCGGAAAGACCCGGCAGATGGAATTGGGATGATCGGCGTCGGTGGTGAAGACTAGGTCGCCTTCGTCGTCGAAGAGCGCCCCGTGATAGGCCTCGACCGGACCGCGATACGTGGCGACGTGCGCCTTCAACAGCGCTTCGTCCTCTTCCATCCTGCCCGGATTCCGGAAGTGATAGGCCGCGTGTTCGGTGACCAGGGCCGCCTCGACATTGTAGGCGTCCTGGAGGAGCCTCAGGCGCTCGAGAACCAGATCTCCATAGGCGTTGATCAGCAGCAGGCGCTCCACCGCGCCCCGCTCGCCGCCGTCGCCGAGCTCGACGACCACTCTTCGCACCTTGTTCAGCCTGGGGGCCCGGCGCTCGTCGTCGACGGCGCGGCGCAGCAGGAAGAGGCTATGACGCCTGCCGTCCGCGGGGCCGTCATGGGGCGCGGCCGTGAAATCCTCGGTGACGGCGCCATCCTGCTCGATCACGGTGACGCCGCGGACCATCAGGGGCTCGCCGCGCCTTCCCACCACGACGACGCCCATCACCGCCAGGTCATCGCAACTCCACCGGCCTTCGGCCTGGAACGCCGCCGGCTCGAAGGCGACGGTGTCCTCGCCCGCCGGCTGTAGATGATCGGCGATCGAGACCCGTGGGCCACGCCCGTAGAAGGCGTGGAAGTGATCGACATTTCCCTTGTGATACTCGGCGACACTCTCCGCGAACGTCCGGGTGTCGATGAAGACTTCCGGGGCCTCCTCGCTGCCGAACGTCAGGTTGCGTGAGAAAAACCCAAAGCCGTTTCCGCGGCCGGTATCGACGCTGTATTGCCATTGCAGCCAGGTCGAATCGCCAAAATCCAGGCCCAGCCGATCTACCAGCCAGCCGACATACTGATCGTATCGGACGCGCTTGGAGCTATCGACGTCGCTGACGACTGCGACGGCGGAGGCGAAGCCGAAGGGGAGAAGCCGAACGCCCTTGGCCGCCAGCGCCGCGCGCGACCCTTCCTCCTCGGTGTTGTTGAGCATGGCCATCCGCGAGAAGAGCGCTGGCGGCAGCGGGGCCAGGCTGTCGACATCTTCGTCATTCATCGCTGAAGCCTCGTTTAGGGGTCGTGTCTGCGGTTCGGGGATGATGGCGTGGGACCGAACACCCGCCATCTGGACGCTTCTGACGGAGGTCCTTAATCATCGGCCGCTGGGAGAGCCACCGATTCAACGCACGCCCAGTCGTGAAGAGCGAAGCCGTCCTGCGGGTCGCGATCGAGAGGCGGAAGGGAGCGAACCGCGGTCCTGGCGCTGGTGTCACGGCCGATCCCCAGCCCGGTCGGGTGCGAGGCCGCAAGCAGGCGCGCCCCCGGCGCTCGCGGCGCCCGCTCCAGAGTGAGGTCGAAGCCGCGGCTCTGTCCGTCGGAACGGTCGAATCCGGTGATGGCGGGGGTGTCTTCACCCTCCGCGCACGCGATCGCATAGCCCTTGGCGATCCCAAGCGCCGTGACGTTCACCAGCCTGTCGTCCGTCTCGACGGCGATCTCGCGGCCGTATTCGACTCTCAGGCGGCGCGGACCCACCCATGCCACCTCCTTGATGCGCAACGCTTCGCGGCCGCTCCCAAAGATGTCCTCGAACACGTAGCGGCCGAACTGCAGGCCAATGCGGCGAAGGCTGCGGTTGCCGGCGTGAACCGGATCGCCTTCGCCGCGCTCGATCCAATAGACCGGCCCGACGCAGCGGCAGAGCGGATCGAACTCGGTGATGCGCAGTTGCCACCAGGCGACATCGCCGATCCAGTGGCGCCCTTCGGGGGGCGTGGCGGGCTTGAATCGCCTGTTGAGGCCGGTGGTCTGATAGATGTGGAGCAGCACTGCCTCCGACTGGCCGGTCAGGCCCCGGATGTCGGCCTCCGCCTGCCGGCGCACCTCGCTCCAGCCCTCGGCGAACCCGCGCCCCGGCTGGCCCAGCTGGGCATCGGTCTCGCCGTGGGCGGCGACGATCGACACCACGATCAGCCGCTTGCCCTGGGGGCGCACGAGGTCCACCACGTAGCCAACCTGGGTGAGCATCCATTGATAGACGAAGGATCCGGGTGTCAGCCCGTCATTGGGGATCAGGCCGCCTTTCAGGGTCGATCCGCCACGCGCCGAGGTGATCGTGATCAGGGGCCGAGCGCGCCCGGTCATGGCCAGAAGGCCGCGTTCGATGGCGTCCGCGCATCCAGAAAGCGGGCGCTCCCGGCGCGAGCCAAACCGCTCGTGCAGATCGACCAGGCGCGGGGTGTAGCCGGGCGTCGGCCGTGGGCGGGTATCCAGTTCCAGGGCCAAGCCGGGATGCTCGGGCTCGGGCGTGCACACCGGGTCGGCCGGCGCCTTGCTGCCGCCCTGAATCCATGACTGGCCAAGGCCGATGACGGCCACGATGACGTCGTCGGCGAACGGGTCGCCGGCCCAACGATAGGGCGCCTGGATCAAAGGCTCGTCCATGCAACTGGCGCGCCGCCGGGTCGCCGGGCGAGACCCACGGGGGCTAAAAAAGACTGCTGTCGTCGGATCCGTCCGGCTCCCGCTCGGCCTCCGGTCGCAGCTCTTCCTCGCTGGCCTCGCCTGGTCTGGAGCTTTGCAGGAGCATGAATCCCTCCCCGTCGTCGACCCGCACCTCCGAGGACCGGCCAAAGCCGGTGCTGCGCTTGGCTTCCTCCACCGCCATCGCCACCGCGGCTTCCCGCTCGGGAAAGCTCGCCAGATCGGTGCCGTTGAACGAGACGACCCAGGGGCGTTTTCCGAAGAGACGGAACGCGCGCTTGACGAAATAGGTGCTTCCTAGAAAGCTCATCGGCCGATCCCTTCCGACCCCTCGTTCATGATCGCGGCGTAGAGCGCTTCGCCGACGATCGGCTGAAAGGCGGGCGCGTAATGGAAGCTGTCGGCGCCCTCGCCCTCCAGGGCGGCCGCCTTGCCGGCCTTGGCCACGAGCGGCGTGGGGTCGTAGAATTCGAACCCCTTCGCCTTCGCATAGCCTTTCAGGATGTCACGCAACACGACGCGCTTGGCGATCTGCTCGTCGGGCCTGTCCGATATGTTGAAGTGAGGCACGAAAATCCAGCGCCTGGACGAATCGAAGACCACGCGGTCGAGCGCCTCGCCGAACGCCTCGGGCGACAGCGGCGTCGTCACCGTCGCGGCGAGGATCTCCTCGGTCGAGACCGTGATCGGCTTTCCCTTCTCCATCAAAGCGTCGCGCGCGCCCTGGATAAGCTCGGGCGATACCGGTCGTCCGGAGAGCGCGCGGTACCAGTTCAGCAGCCCCATGCCGGCGCCCCGCACGAACATCTGCGAAAAATAGTCCTGATTGAAGCAGTAATAGCCGCAGCGCAGCACATCCACGCTCGACATCTCGACCATGAAGGTCATGCAGGATTCGACCAGTTCGGGCAGGCGATCCAGGAGGATCGGGATCTTTTCCTGGCGCAGGATATACGGTCCGAACGGATCGGGGATCTCGAGCCGGCCGCGACAGAAGGCGATGTGCTGCTCCGTCTCCGGCGGCGTGTGGGTGAAGGTGTTGTAGGCCGACCACAGGAATGCGCCCCGCCCGTCGCGCGCCGCGGCCTTCAGCGGGTCGTGCACGCGGCAGCTCCCGACCACGCCCACGCGCTCGGTCTTTCCGTTCGGCCGGGCGAAATCGATGATCAGCATTCGCTGGCGGCTCCAGGCTCGCGTCCCCATCGGGCGACGAACTCGCGCGGCGGCGTGTCGACTTCGAGGCCCCATGACGGCGCAGGTGGCGATAACGCCTCCGTCGCGAACCGACAACCTCCATCGTCCGGGCGGGGTCGGCGTCGGCCTCTCTGGTCGCTCTCGACACGGTTGGCGCAGGGGCGAGCGGCCCGCGCCCCGGCGGCAAGGCCGCAGGCTGGCATTCCCCGGGCCTCGGGCGTAGGAAACGCTCGCCTTGGCCGACCATTCCGAAGTTCTGGCGAAGACCGCCGCGACGGGTCCGACGACGAGCCGGACGACCGACGAGATTCTCGCCGAGCTCGCGCCGGCCCCGCCCGAGGCGGGGGGCTATGAGCGGTTCGTGTTCCAATGGGACCGGCCGTTCTTCGTCGAGCGCATCGAAATGGCGGGGTTGACCGGCGGCCGCCTCGCCCTGGACGCGGGTTGCGGCCTGGGACAGTTCAGCTACGGCCTGGCGCAGTTCAACGACCAGGTGATCGCGGTCGATCGCGCCGCCTGGATGTGCGAGGCGGCTCGCGACCTGGCGACGAAATGGAAGACACCCAACGTCGTCGTGGAGCGGTGCGTCCTGGCGGCCCTCCCTTACGAGACGGGCGCCTTCGACTTCATCTGGTGCTCGGGCGCCTTGATGGCGGTGGATCGCGATATCGTCATGCACCAGTTCCACCGCCTCCTTCGGCCCGGCGGCCGGCTCTACGTCATGACCAACAGCTGGGGGCAATGGCTCTACAAGGCCGCGTCCGCGCACGCCGAACACAACGGTCACGTCGTCGATGTCTCCCTGAAGGCCCTGGCCACGGCCCCGGATGCCGCCGGTCCGCCCAATTGCCTCGATCTGGACCGTGTCGCGGAATTCTGCGAGGCGCGCGGTTTTGCCGTGATTGCCGCCGGCGTCGAAGGCAGTGTCGACCTGACCGGCCAGGGTCGCGTCCGCCCGATGTTCCCAAGCCGCGTCCTGGTGCGCGGAGGCGACAAGGACATCGAGCTCGACGGCAACATCGAGTTCGTCGCCGAGCGTCGCGCGGGGGCGCCGCGGACAACGCCCTACCGCGCCCGCGACGCGGAAGCCTACAACGTCCTTGCCGTCGGCACTTGTCTCGTCCAGCTGCTCTTTCGCGGCGGCGCGACCGATCCGCCGGTCGTCGACGGCTTGCGGGGCATTCCGTCGCGAGACCCTTCGGTGCTCACCATCGCCGAAGCGATCCAGGCATTGAGAATGCTGCGCGGGGAAATAGCCATTCCCCGATCCCTGCGGACCTGGTGCGGATTGGATCCGGAGGTCGAGGGCTCCCGCTGGACCAGGCGGGCGCTCGGCTCGCTCGATTTCGTCTTTCTCGAGCCCAACACTTCGATCATGCTCGCATACCAAGGCTACTATCTGAACAGGTTCGATTTCTATCATGAGATGCTGCGACCTCTGGAAGCGCTAGGCCCTGAAGCCCTGAGCGCCGTCCGGGCCTGGCACAACCAGGGAATTCTGCAGGCTAACGAGGAGGTCAGGGCGAGCGCCGCCGCGCACCTCGCCTCGCTCGTCCAGGGCGATGACGAGATCGCCCATCTGACGCGGGCGGTCCTCCTCGAATCTCGACCCTCGCGCGCCGATCAGCAGATGATTGTCGAGCAGATGCGCGAGTTTGCCTCGCTGGTCATGGCCCCGGTCGGGGTGGTCACCTACGTCCATCAATACATGCCCGATGGGCGCATGACGGAATGGACCCCGGGGTTCGTCGACAGCATAGCCGCCGCCGCGAGCGACCTGGGGCTGCCGGTTTTCGAGCCGAGCAAGCTTGTCCAGCAGCACGGGGTATCCGTGGCGATGAAGCCGGACCGACTGCACTACGCTCCAGGTTTCGAGCCGATCATCGCCGAAGCGCTGGTCGACTTCATGGTCCGGTCGATCTCTCGTTGAAACAGGGCCCGTTCGCCGCGGCGGACCCGGCGGGCGCAACATCGGCACGACCCCGGCAGGCGCGCTGATGCCCGAGCCGGTCAGAATTCTGGGGTTTGGTCGCGGGGCGCTGACATTCGCCCTTGGTCCCGTCCAGCGCGATGGAAGGCGGCTCGCGTTCACCAAGTATCGGGCGCTTCCGGTATGCATGACGGTCGGTCAGATGTTGCAGCTGATCGACATCCTGCGCGGACGCGTGGTGGTCGGCGAGGCGGTGCGCGAGCTCTGCGCCATTCACCCGGCGTTCCGCGCCGACGCCATCGCGCCGAGCTTCCGCGACGCCGATCTTGCCCTGGTCGAACCCACCTCGCCGGTCGATATCACTTACCGCGGGTGTGTTCTGGACTGGCCGGCCATTCAGCAGCGCCTTCTCGCTCCGGATCTGGCGTTGGGACCGCCCGCCAAACTGGTCGCGAACCGATGGCTGCGGGGTCTCCTAGCGATGCGGGAAGATATCCGCTCGCAGGCCGCTGGAGAGCTCCTCGGCCTTATTCCTCGGGATCTGGAAGGCGGACGCCTCGTCGGGACGATCGTCGAGGAGGCCCGGTCGCGCAGGTGCGATCTGGTCGGCGGCCTTCGCCGGATGTCGGAGGAACTCGCAACGCCCCTCGCCCTGGTCGCCGCCCCGCCCGCCTATTTGCCGGACGGGCGCCTCTCGCCATCGCAGGATGCCTTCCAGGCCGAAGTCCGCGACGCCGCCATCGCGCTGGGCCTGCCGATTTTCGAGCCCGCCGAGTTCATCGCCGACTTTCCCGGAGGGCCGTTGGCGGCCTTCGAGCCCGGCCTTCGTCGCTATACGCCGGTCGCCGCCGAGCTCCTGCTCGATCGGTTCATCGGCTTCTGCGAACAGGCGGTGGACGCCGCCGACCACGCGAAGGCGCCGCTGGAACTGCCGCCCGCCGGTTACACCCCCGAACATACCCTTGGCCGGACCGAAGCGGCGGCGATAGGCGCCGAACTGGATCGCAAGGGCGTCCGCCTTCTGCCCTTCCCATTTTCCAGCGGCATGGCGATCGTCAGCGACATCGACTCTTCCGACACGGTGCGTTTCGCCGGATACGTGAGCGAGCTGGTCGGTCGCCTCGGCCTCGACTTCGGCGATTCCATCTGGTTGCACTGGCACTATCTGGGCGGAGGAGATCCGGGCGGAGGCAAACCGCTCGGCTTCTTCTCCCGGCGCCTGAGGCGTTTCGCCCGATACCTTGGCAAGCTGGTTGGCGGCCTCGACTTCGGCGACTCCATCCGCTCGCAACGGCTCGATCCGAACGGGCGAGGCGACGGGCTCGGCCTGTTCTCCCGCCACATGAGCGCCGGCGTCGAAGAGGCGCCGGGGGTCTACCAATCGACCCACACCTTCATCGAAGCGGTCGCCAAGTATCACCAGGGCGACATCGACCACTTTCACGCCTTCCACAGACCCGGTCCGCGCGTGGCGATTGTCGACAAGCCGCGCCCACTGAAGGGTGGCCGCCTCGTCTTCGAACCGCAGTCGTTCCAGGACGCGGGTCGTTGGGCGTGCGAGGACTTCTGCGTTTTCACCGTATGCGTCGTTGGCAAGGCGGGTGGCGCGCTCGACGTTCGCGGCGTCTGCGTCATCCGCCAGGACGGCTCGGTGACCGACGACTACGTGCCCGCGCCTTTGGAAGTTCCCGCCGGCGGTCGCTCCTGGCGTCTCTTCAGGCTGGCGCGTTCGCCCTTCGACGAACGAACGGTCCCGCAACTCGACCAGGTGAAGGTAGTCGTCGTCGAGCTGGGCCCCAAGAGCGGTCCCGGCGAAGTCGAGCGGCTGCTGATCGCGAGCAGCTCCGGCGACCTGGTGCTCGATCGCCTGCGGTTCCTGCGGGAGGTCTGCAACGTCGAATTGAGCCTGGTCACCGAGCATTCCGCCGTCCACTTTCGCAAACCGTTCACCGCCGAGGCCCATGATCGTTTCCTGGCTGATCACGTCAGGCGCCATCGAGGGCCGATCGAAGCCTACACCGGCGCCCTTCGCGACGATTGCGGGGCGCTTGTCTTCGCCACCGACGCCGACCATCCGCATTCGCTCTGTCGGGTCTTTCCGGCCCTGTCGCGGGAACTGGAGGTCCGCTTCATCGTTCCCGAGGCCGCCGACGGGCCGAGGGGCTTTGGGGTCCTGAACCTCGTTTCACCCACGGCCACGCGCTCGGGCGGAGGCGTTTACTGGGCCCGCCGCGTAGAGCCGCTTCCCGAGAACACGGCCCCGGAAGACGCCCGCGCCGTTCACTCGGGCCACTCCAGCTTCCCCGGCCGGCTGCTGAACGCCCTGGCGGCGGCCGAGCGCGAGCCGGGGCTGCTGTGGCCGATCTACACCCACCTTGGCGGCCTCGACACGCCCGTCGTCCCCGAGCCCTATCTCGATCCGCAAAGGATGCAGGCGCTCCAGGACCACGTGTTCGGCATTTCGGGCGACGTCGCGCCCGGCGGACGTATGTGGCTCGCCCGCGCCACCGTGCTCTATGACTACGCCTTGATGATGCGCAGCCTCTCCGCGCACGTCACGCGACCTGATCCCGACACCGTCCTTGTCACCTCCTGGCGCGACGAGGCGCTGGGCAAGACGCTGCCGCGTTCCCCGGGACAGCTCTATGGCCTGACCTTCTATGTCGACGACACCGCCAAGGCCCAGGTGCGGCTGGACGGCGAGCGCCTCGAGACCCTCTACCGCAATCGGCCCGACGAGACCGGGAGGCCGTCGGTGACCATCGCCGAGGCCGATATCCGCCATGTGCTCTTCTCGAAGCTGGATCCTTTGGCCAATCGTCCTGACGAGAGCATCGCCGTCGACGGCGAGTGGACCTGGCGCGAGGCGAGCGACGGCGACCCCGCCTTTGGCAATTTGCACGTGGCCGGCGACGCCGCCCAGGCCGCTAGCCTGACAATTCCGCTTCACGGCTGGGCCGCCGCCGGCGCGCAGGCGGTCAGTTTCGCCGTGCGGCGCCGCCAGGGCGCGCGCTTCGGCCTTCTGTTCGAGACCCTTTCCGGCGGCCGCTTCCTCTTTGGCGACAGGGCGCTTCTGGGCGCCGCCGCGGAGGGTCTCACCGCCTCCTACGCCCTCGATCCGGGTTCGCCGGAAGGGGAGGGGTGGGAGCGTCTCGCCGTTCCCTTTCACGACCTCGGCTGGAACCAAACCGCCAGGCCCGGCGGCCCGATTCCCAGCCACCCGCTCGCGGCGATGACCATCCTCTGCGCCGGCGGCGCCGGGACTTCGGTGGACCTCGCCGACGTCGTCTTTCTTCGCCCGCGCACCTTTGCCGGCCGTCGGGGCGAGGAGCGTCGCTTCTGCCTGGGAGGCCGCGTCCGGGACTTCCGCGCCGACGATATCGTCCACGCCGTCCCGCGCGATCCGATCTTCGGGGCCGCCCGCCAGACGGGCGTCGACCAGCGCGGTTCCTTCTTCTTCGATCGAATGGCGGCCGGAATCTACCAGGTCTGGTCGAGGCGGGGCGAGGAGGTTTTCCACGACCGCCGCGGCGCCCTCGTCGAGATCGCCGCTGACACCATGACCCTCAGCCTCGGGCCGCCGGTCTGAACTCGCCCGCCGCATCCCCAGCGCCGGCGCCGACGGCGATCGAGGGCTGTCTTACCGTTCTGTTGTCGGCGGCCTCTGGAGGTAGGCCCAGCCGTGACCGGCGCGCCCTCCCTGCGACATCTGGCGATCGGTGAGCGCCAGGGCGGCGAAGCCCTCGCGCGCCATCCGTTTCTGCAAGGATTCGAGGCTGAGCGCGGTCGCACCGAAATACCGCAGCATGAACGCTTCCTGCTCCTCGCGTCCGTTTGGCGGATTGGGCCCCTCGTAAGCGGCGGCCAGATCGTAGATCGTGTAGAGGATGGCGCCGCCGCGCTTCGACAGCAGCCTCGAAAGGCGCGGCAACAGAGCCTCGTAGCCCAGCTCGATTGCGCCCGTCTGGGGGTCGATAACGAGGAGGTCGAACCTGTTCCGCGACTGGAAATCATTCGCATCCATGTGGTGGACATGGACACGGCCCTGGGATCGGGGATCGGCGTGGAAGCTCGCCGTCGCCAGTTCCGCCCTCTCGGTGTCCATCTCGACGATGTCGATGCGCGCCTCCGGAAAGACGTCCAGCAGATGCGTGGTCGTATGAGGTCCGCCGATCGTGCCGACTTCGAGGATCCGCTCCGGCGGCCTCAGGCGCTTCAGGATCGTCCGAAAGCCCGAACCGCGGTCATCGTCGACGGTTGGGGCAAGCCCCGGGATCGAATGACGCTCGATATACTTCGCGAGCATCGGAGCCGCCGTGGCGGCCGCCTCCGGAGACTTCATGGGCCGTCCGCTAAGGTTGGGTCGAGCCGCCATGGCGGCGGCATCGCTGGGCTGGGCGCCCCGGTTCTCGCATTCGACGGGTTTCGAGGGAAGAGCCTGGAGTAGTTCGACGAGTCGCCGAAGGCCGGCGGCCCTTGCAAAAGCCTGCTCGACGCCTGACGAAGGCAGTTCCACGTACCTTGACCGATTGATGCTGACGGGTCGGACGGCGCTGGTGACCGGCGGCGCCAGCGGCATCGGCCTGGCGATCTGCGAGGCGCTGGGCGAGGCGGGCGCGTCGGTGGTGATTGGCGATATCGACCCGGATGCAATCGAGACCGCGCTCGCCGCTCTGGCGCAACGGGGAATCGGCGCCACGGGCAAGCAAATGGACGTCGCCGACTCGGCGCGGGTGACGCAGGTCACCGATGAAATCGTGACCGAGGCGGGGCGCATCGACATCCTGATCAACAACGCCGGGATCGCGCGCAGCCAGACCGCGGCCGAGGATGTCACCGACGAGCATTGGCTGAATGTCCTGGACGTGAACCTCAACGGGGCCTTCTGGTGCGCGCGCGCCGTCGGGCGGCGGATGCTCACCCAGGGCCGGGGAAGCATCGTCAACGTCGGCTCGATGTCGGGCATCATCGTCAATCGGCCGCAGCCGCAGAGCTACTACAACGCCTCCAAGGCGGCGCTCCACCAGCTGACCAGGTCGCTGGCGGTCGAGTGGGCCGGACGGGGCGTGCGGGTGAACGCGGTGGCGCCGACCTACATCGATACGCCCATCAACGCCTTCGCCGATCGCCAGGGCGAGATGTACCGGCGGTGGATCGACGGAACGCCGATCGGCCGGCTTGGAAAGGCCGACGAGGTCGCGGCCGTCGTCGCCTTTCTCGCCTCTGACGCGGCAAGCCTGATGACCGGCGCCGTGGTCGTGGCGGACGGCGGCTACAGCTGTTGGTGATGGATCTACCGCTTTGACCGGCCCGGATGGGACGCAGGCGGACCGATTGCCCGTCACGACGGCAGGTGGCGTCGCAGGCGCCTCATGAAGGCGGCGGTCGTCACGCGTTACGGTTCGCCGGACGTCATCGAGATCCGCGAGTCGCCCAAGCCGTCGCTGGCCGCGGACGAGGTCTTGATCAAGGTCCACGCGGCCGCAGTGGGCCGGACCGACTGCGGCGAACTCCGAGCCCACCGGTTCTTCATCCGGCTCTTCACTGGGCTGCGCCGGCCCAGACGAACGATCTTCGGTATCGATTTCGCCGGGGAGGTCGAGGCCGTTGGGGCCGCAATCGTCTCCCTCGAGCCGGGCGACCGGGCTTTCGGCATGTGCCCATCCAGGAGCAACGGCGCCCAGACGGAATATGTCAGCGTCCCCGAGAGGGCGGTCGCAAAAATGCCGACGGGGGCGCGATTTGCCGAGGCCGTGGTCTGCGAGGGCGCCTTCTATGCAAATGGCGTCCTCGACAAGATCGGACTCAAGCCCGGCCGCGAGATTCTGATCTATGGCGCCTCGGGGGCCATCGGCACGGCGATGGTGCAGCTGGCGAGGGCCTCCGGCGCGGTGGTGACGGCGGTCGTCGCGACCGCCCATCTCGAGCTCGTCAAATCCCTCGGTGCGGACCGCGCCATCGACTACACGGCCGAGGATTTCACCCGCCTCGGCGAGTCCTTCGACTTTATCGTCGATGCGGTTGGAAAGACTTCATTTTTCCGCTGCCGCAGGCTGCTCAAACCCGGCGGGGTCTTCGCCGCTACGGATCTGGGACCGTGGGGGCAGAACGTGGCGCTGGCGATATGGTCATTGATCACGCGCAGCCGCCGGGTCGTCATTGCCACGCCGGGGCGAATAGGCGGATTTCCCTCGCTCCTGAAGGACCTGATGGAGGCTGGGAAATTTCGCGCGGTCGTCGATCGGAAATATCCCCTCGCGGCGATCGCGGACGCCTACCGCTATGTCGAGACGGGGCAAAAAGTCGGGATCGTCGTGATCGATGTCGCGGGAACCGACGAAGGCGCGCCTAGAGCTCGATGGGTTCAGGTTCACCAACCTGAACCCTGAATCTAGGCCTTTCGCGCCACGGCGAGGCTCATCTTGCGCGGATGCGGATAGTCCCAGAGGCGCTCGACGGCGAGGCCGCCGCGCGCGCCGGCGCCGCCCAGGGTCTCGAACGGGTAGCGGTGATTGATATGGCCGCGCACCTCGGGCGCCTCGCCCTCGACGAAGGTGAAGAAGAACCGGCCCCCGGTCGCCATGACTCTCCCGACGCTCTCGAAGCATTCCTCGATGTAGGGGAGCGGCAGGTGGTTCAGCACCGACTGGGCCCAGACGAAGTCGAAAGCCGCATCGTCGAACTGGCGGAAGTCCAGATGCCCGTCGGCGTTGCGCACCAGGTTCGGGCGCCGATCGCTCAGTCCCTCCTCCTCGATCAGCGCTGCGGCGTAGGCGAGGGCGGCCGCCGACATCTCGAGGCCGGTGTAGCCGCCCGGGTCGAGATAGGCGATGAAGCGCCGGCCCGCCCGCAAGGTGCCGCACCCGACATCGAGCAGCCTGTGATGCGGCGCCAGCCCGTGGGCGACCAGGTAGTCGAGTTGCAGCGCGCCAAGCTCCTCCCAGAGCCCTCCGACCGCCATCTGCGGATCAGCCTCGACCCACAGGTCGGTGTGGGCCTGATAGGCTGAGATGTAGTCGCGGTCGCGGTAGAGCGGCGCGACCTCCTCCTCGGGCAGCATGCCGGCGTGGAGCGGTCTGCGCGGCGGGACCGCCATCGAGCGCCTCCCTACCGGCGCGGCCGCTGCGGACCGGCGGGCGCCACGAACGCGGGCGTGATCCTCGCGCCGAGCCTCGTCAACGCGCCGCGCCCAGGCTCTGGACATACCGCGTCAGGTTCTCCTTGCGGCTGATCTTGCCGCTCGTGGTCTTGACCAGCCGCCCTTCGTCGAGCAGCTCCACGGCCCTGGGGGCGACGTTGAACACCGAATGGACCGCGATCATCACCTCGCGGCGGACGTCCTCGTCGGTCCGCGTCGAGCCCCTGGCCCGCTCGGCCATGACCACCAGGCTCTCGCTGCCGACGCGCGGGTCGAACCAGGCCACGGCCACGGCGCGGCCGGGCTTGACGCCCACCACCGTGTTCACCTGCGCCTCGACCTCGTGGGCGTAGAGGTTGCGGCCATTGATGATGATGAGGTCGTCCATCCGGCCCAGCACATAGAGCCGCCCGTCGCGAACGAATCCGAGATCGCGCGAGAAATAGAGGCCATCCCTAAGCCGCTCGCCGGTGCGCACCGGATCCTTGTTGTAGCCGGAAAGGAGGAACCGCCCGGCGATCGCGACTTCCCCGACCGTCCCTTCGGCCAGCACCGCCCCTCCTTCGTCGTGGATCGAGACGCTCAGCCCTTCGATGACCGAACCGGTCTCCAGGAGTTCGACGCCTTGGCCCGGTTCGACGAGGCGCGTCACGGATCCGCGGTCCAGGCTCGCCGAGTCGACGCTGAGGCGGCGGGGAGGGACGTCCGGCGCCGTCTGGGTCACCGCGAACACCGTCTCGGCCATGGCGTAGCAGCACTGCAGTTGCCCCGGCCTCGCCCCCGCCGGCGCGAAGGCTTCGGCGAACCGGTCGAAAGTCGCCGCCTTGCACGGCTCGGAGCAGTTGATGAACGCCCGCATCCCGGAGAGATCGAAGGCGGCGGCGCGGCGTCCGACCGTGGCGGCCAGGTGCTCGAAGGCGAAGTTCGGCAGCCAGGTGAGCGTGCCCCTTCGCGCCGCGATGTGCTTGAAGAGGGTGTCGGGGCGGCCGATCCAGTGGAACGGGTCCAGGTGGGTCACCGGGGTCGCGAAATGGGCCGGCAGGATCAGGCAAGCGATCAGACCCATGTCGTGGTAGAGCGGCAGCCAGGAGACGATGACGTCGGTTGGCTCGAGCGCGATCGCGGCGGCGTAGCTCTCGACCTGGCCGGCGATGGCCGAGAAGCTGAGCGCCACCCCCTTCTTCAGCCCCGTCGTTCCCGAGCTGTGCTGCAAGAGGGCGATGGCCTCCTCGCCCATCGCCCGCGGGATCAGCGGCGCGGGGCCGACCGCCTCGATCAGGATCGGCCGGATCGCGCCAAGCTCCAGGCCGGCGGCGCGCATTTCGGCGAGGGTCGCCTTGTCGGTGACGATCGCCGCCGGCGCGATCTGCGCTAGCAGATCCTGGTGCGAGCGCCAGTAGAGCTCGGGATCCTGGCGGGGCGAACTGCACGGCATGAAGGCCGGGGTGACGCCGGTCAGCATGGCCCCGAAGAAGGCGCCGTAGAGCTGGGGGACATGGCGCAGGAAGATCAGCACCTGGTCGCCGGCCGCGACGCCGGCGTCGGCGTAGGCGGCCGCGAAGCCGCCGCAGTCCGCCTCCAGCTCGCGCCAGAGGATCGCCCGCTCGCCGCCGTCGCCGACCTGCCGGCAGAACACCTCGCCGCCTCGCTCGGCGAAATGGCGCAGGATCGCCGCCTGATACCGATTTTCCGTCAAGGCAGGCCGCTAGTCGACTTCGTAGATCTCGCCGAGCCGGGCGAGGGTCGCGTCCAGGCTGAAGGTCTCGGCGGTCCAGGCCCTGCCGGCTTCGCCATAGCGCGCGCGCATCGAAGCATCGTGGGTCAGCGGCCGGAGCGCCGCCGCGATCGCTTCGATCGGGCCGTTGTCGATGACCACGGCGGTGACGTTCTCGCGCACCGTTTCGGGGGCGCCGCCAACCCGCATCGTCGCGGCCGCGACCCCCAGGGCCTGGGCCTCGATCAGCACGTTGGGCAACCCCTCGGTCAGGGACGACAGGAAGAGGATGTCCATCGCCCCCATCCACGGTTCGACCGGCGCCTGCCGGCCGACGAACTTGATCCTCGCCGACAGGCCTTCGGCCTCGACCCGCTCCTCGAGCGCGCCGCGCATCGGGCCCTCGCCGATAAGCAGGCCCCGGATCCGCGGATCGCCCCTCGCCAAGGCGATCACCGCCTCGGTCCAGAGTTCGGGCCGCTTTTCAAACGAGCACCGCATGACCCCGCCGATCACCACCTCCTCCGGACCGGCGCCGAGGCTCTCCCGCACCGCGCCGCTGGCGGCCGGATCGGTGCGGGCTCTCATCGCCTCGAAGTCGAAGCCGTTGTAG
>Ga0302326_10007385_pt1 | contig 24474 bp, 27 predicted proteins | sample Palsa_T0_3_FD_202264 | JGI IMG/M metagenome (GOLD analysis project Ga0302326, IMG submission 202264) | Peat permafrost microbial communities from Stordalen Mire near Abisko, Sweden - Palsa_T0_3 | ecosystem: Environmental > Terrestrial > Soil > Palsa > Peat permafrost | place: Sweden: Abisko... | reverse complement strand
CCTCTAGCGAGGTCGGAGAAAAGAACTCCATCGTCAGGCCTTCGGTAGCAGTACTTCCGCTGTCCAGTCGGCTATATAGTCTATCGACGGCGAAAACAGGTCGCCGCCCACGTGCTCCGCTCCCCCTCCTCGGCCGTGAAGATGCGAAGCTCGGCGCGCGGACTATTGACCGCCCTGTGCACCATGCGCTCGGCCTGCACAAGCGGCACCTGCCGATCGTTTGCACCATGGACCACAAGCAATGGGCATGTGACCTGGTCGATAACGCCTTCGAGCGTCATCTTGCAGATCTTCTCATACGCCTCGTCTGGTGTTCGAGCACCATAATAGGCGAGTGCATGATCAACCCAGCCGGTGATTGAGCGTGCTGCATTAGGATCTCGCAGTATTCGCCCATGCGATCCCGCGTTGTCCCAACGCGCGCCCCATGCGACGCAGGCCGCAAGCCGTTTTTCAAAAGCGGCGGCACGCGGCGCGTAGTAGCCTCCCAGACTCATCGCGACCACACCGATCCGGGTTGGATCAATGTCGTCGCGTTTTTCAAGCCAGTCGATCGCTGCGCTTGCCCAGCGTTCGGAATCATAGTTCACCGGCAGTCCTTGAACGCGCAGTGCGGCACCGACGCCAGGATGATCCACCATCAGCGTGGAGATGCCGCGCGCTGCAAACTCGCGCGCAATCCCACAAAGGTGCATCCATTCCTTGGTCACGTCGAAACCGTCGAAATGGATCATCGCCGGCCTGCGCCCACCTCCAACTGCTTGGTAGAGCAAAGCCGGTAACGTAGTGTCCTGATAAGGGATTTTGACGAACTCAATGGGTTCATCACGCAGCCGCACACCACGTTCGAAGCACTGCACCATGGAGCTATACGCGGATAGCTTTTGCGGCGATGCATGGCTTGCCATTCGTTCAGCGGTTAGCCAATAAACGCAGGCACGTAGGTACTTTTTCCCCGCCGAAAGGTTATGTCCGTTGCCTTCGTCCCGCGCGGCGAAACTCTGTACTTTCTCTGCCAACACACCCCAATGTTCGACCCAGGCACGTTGCGCAGCAGCATCTTCCCTCACGTCGGATTCCATTGCAAACTCCCGCAGTGGCCGACATGCCTCGTCAATCTCACTCATCTCGCCGCCAAGCTGAGCGGCCATCAGCAAACCGAGGTTCCAGGAATACTGCGCTGGGAAATATTCAAACACGATTGGGGCTACTCCATTGCGGTGCAGGTGCTTATCCGGGCGCTCATGTTTCAGTTACGTGCCAGAACAACAGCCGCTCGCGTAACAACTGCACGACTTTGTAGAGAAAAAAGCCGACCAGCGAGATCGTAACGAGGAAGGCAAAAGCGGAACGCACGTCACCGTAACGAAAGGCGAGCATCATTGCGTACCCAAGACCGCCTCCCCCCGCTATCATCTCAGAAACGACGGCCACCAGGACCGCCACAACGACCGCAACCTGGATACCGTCGTAGAGCGAATCCAGCGAGAGCGGAAACACGACACGCCAGAACATCCGCAAGTGACTTGTGCCGCGCGCTTGAGCGGACCACGGATAAATCGGGCTTACCCCACGTGCGCCGTGGTAAGTGAATATCACGATTGGAAAAATGCAATCCGTAAAGATCAGCATTACTTTTGAGAAGCTGAACAATCCAAATAGGTGCACATATAACGGAATCAGCGCAATCTTCGGCAGCGGGAAGAAAAATGAAAAGAGCGGCTCGAAAAACCACTGCGCCCAGCGCGCGCGTCCCATCAACATGCCGAGCGGCGCGCCGATGATTACCGCCGCGCCTAAACCGGCGAGCGCCCGCCAGACGGTCGCTCCAAGCGGCGCAAAGATACTACCGTTTCCGAAAAGCGAAGCCCATTGCATGACGATCGCTGAGACCGGCGGAAATACATAGGGATTGACCACGCCAGCTCGCGCGACAAGTTCCCACACCAACAGCAATGTGCCTAACGGCAGCACTTGCTGCAGGATATTTCGGTTTGTTTCAGTGCGCGAAGGCATGCCAAGCCAGCAGCCGGCGCAAGCCGGCAACATAAGCGCGATCGATCAGAAACCCGATGGCGGTGAGATAGAGGACGACAGCGAGCATCGCGTCGTCAGCACCAACTCCGCCATAAGAGAAAATAAGGTAACCGAGACCGTGCTCTGCAGAAATGAATTCCGAACTTACCATGACAATGAGGGCGATCGCGATTGCTGTACGGACGCCGGTTGCGATCTGCGGTAGGGCCGCCGGCAGCACCACGCGCCATAGCAAGCGATGTTCGGCCGTGCCACGCGCACGTGCAGACCACAGCAAGATGTCATCGACAGCGCGCGCACCGTTGAAAGTCGAGATGACAACCGGCACCAGGCACGACAGAGCGATAACAGCGATTTTCGAAACGTCACCGATACCGAGCCAAACCATAAACAACGGGATAAGCGCCGGCTTGGGCACCGGATAAATCGATAGCAGGATCGGTTCAATGCTGCGCTGGATCGCACGGACGCGGGCCATTGCCAAGCCGAGAGCGGTGCCGAAAATCACGGCGAGCAGCAAACCCGCACCGGCACGCAAAAACGACGCAGCCGTATGCGGAAAAATCTCCCCTGACGTTACCAGCGACACCAGCGCTGCAACCACCGAAGAGAAAGGCGGGAGTACCGTCGCCGGCAAAAGACCCGTCATCGACGCTGTCTGCCAGAGCACAGCGAGTAGCAAGAGCGGCATGAACTTCATGCTCTCACCGCCTCCACTTCTTCTTTTATGCTGTGCCAGATGCGAAGTTTAAGCGCGGCGAACCGCGGATTGGCTTCGAACTCGTCGCCGTCCGCTATATCAAAGTCGCGCTCGATCACTTCCTTAATTCGACCTGGCCGCGTCGACATCACGACGATGCGAGTGCCAAGCACTACCGCCTCTTCGACATCATGAGTCACAAACAGGACAGTCTTGGTATCCCGAAGCCAGAGGCGCCGCATCTCGTCCTGCAGGATGCGCCGGGTCTGAGCATCGAGCGCGCCGAACGGTTCGTCCATAAGCAGGATCTCCGGCCGGCAGACCAGCGTTTGTGCCAGCGCCACGCGCTGCTGCATGCCACCGGACAGTTCACGCGGATACCGGTCTTCACAACCTTCAAGGTGAACGAGCCGAACATGCTCGGCAACGATACGATCTCGCTCAGCGCGCGAAATTCCGAGCTCTTCGAGCCCGAAACTAATGTTGCGGCGAACCGTCAACCACGGAAACAGCGAATAGCGCTGGAATACGATACCACGATCCGGGCTGGGACCGATGATCGGCTTGCCGCGGAGCGTCACACCGCCGGTCGTAGGTTGGAGGAAACCGCCGATCAGATAGAGCAGCGTGCTCTTGCCACATCCGCTCGGACCGACAATCGTAATAAATTCCCTCTCGGCAATGTTCAGGCTAATCGAATCAAGAGCGACGGCCGTCCCGCCGAACTGCATGCCGACGCCCTGCAGAGATAGATACGACGCGCACGTCATCCTTATTTGGGCAAGTACGATAGATCGATGTATTTTGATACGTCGTATTTTTGAGCGATAAACTTGTTGGCGTACAGTGCGTCGACAGCCGGCTGGATAAGATTCGCAGAGACCGTGCCGTCACGACGGACGAGATAATCTTGTTTCGTAAGCAGATAGCCATTCACGACGTCAGCTGGCAGCTTGTACTCGCTGGCGTAGATTTGCACTGCCTCGTCGCGGTTATCGAGCGCCCAATTCACGGCGCGAAGATAGTCTGAAGCGTAGTCACGGACTGCTTGCGCATGCGCATTAAGGAAGGAGTTGGCAAAAATCATAAAAACATAGTCGGTCGGCGATCCGTAGACGTCGCTCGACCTGAACAGCGCCTTGAGGCCACCTGCGGCCATAGCCTGGTTGTAAAACGGCTGAAACAAAGTCACAGCCTGCGCCTGGTTGTCACGCAGCATCTGGGGAAGGAATGGCGGACGGCCTTCGACAATCGTGAGGTCCTTGTCTGGGTCGAGACCGGACTTGCGCGCCATGATGCGCACATTCTGCTCGGAGGTGCCGCCCAGGGCGTTGACGCCGACGACCTTGCCCTTAAGGTCAGAAACACTGTTGATGCCGCTGTCGGCCCTAACCAAGGTCGTATCGTCATAATAGCCATCAACTCCCAACGACAGGAGCTGATGGACAATCGTCACCGGAACGTGTGACTCAAACAAGACGTTGGTGAACGGGAAAAGGAGTCCCGAGGCCGCCATCGATCTTGCCGGCTGCAAGCGCTGGCGCCGCGTCACCACCGCCTGAGAAGCGGACCCATTGGATGTCGTATGTCTTGCCTAAATTTTTCAGTATTTCCGGCTTCTTCTGCATAATCAGATCAGCAGCGATCGAAATGTGCGTGCCAATCCTGATCGTAACGCGATCTTGAGCTTGGGCTTCGCCTACGACGAGTCTTGCGGTTACCACGACCACAAGCGCTATTGTTAATCTCCTCACGGCCCCTCGCCCTTCTGAATCCCGCTCAGCGCTGCACTCTCTCGACGATCATTTCCCGGTCGACCAGTCGGCCCCGCTCGATAATTGTCTTGCCATCGAGCATCACAGTACAGTCTCGCATTGGCACATCATAATGGCCGCGGGTCGTGCGATTGCCACCACCTTGGCTGTTTGGCCCAGTCGAGAACAGGAAATTGCCAGGAAACACGCGGGCTGCCGCGCGGGCCCTTTCTGGCTGAGCGCCATGCAAGCCCATCCAGTACCAACGCGCTTGCGGATTCATACCCCACCCGAGATGCGAAGCAGCGTAGGGATCGCGGTCTTCGTCGGACGATTTACCGTCGGCCAGCCAGTCGCGCATAAGTTTAGCGTCAAGACCACCTTCGATTTTAGTGATGTGGCCTTCTCGCAATTCGAGCCGTATGGGATCGGCAACATAGCGGCAGTACGGAAGAATAATGATGTCACCTGGCTGGATGACAACCGTGCCGTGAGCACTACCTTCGTTAGGAAAGGTATGAATATGCCCGGCGCCCCAGTGATCAAAATGCCCCGGCTCGTCCGCATAACCCCATTGAGTCATGACCGGATATTCGCCACAGCTCCAGGTCAGGTCCGTTCCAACCTCTGAAGTCACCCGGACTTCCTTGGTCCTGGTGTAGAGACCTTCGGCATATTTCATCGCTCCTTTCAGACCCGGTGGCGACATTAGCTGGTCAAGATCATCGGGCGCGTCAATAATCATCAAGACGCGCACCTTCTTTTCCATGACCGTCTTCAGCCAGCGCGCAAACAGCGGCACGTGAAAGATCACGATCAGGTCCGCCTGCGCCAGCGCATCCAAAGTGCCCTTGCACTTCCCAATGGTTGGCACCCCAACCTTGGTCCAGCCCGGGATCGAATTGACGCACATTTCATAGGTATCGGCCTCCAGCACATCCGCTGCTGCGAAAGCCGCCTGTATGTACTCGCGCCGGGTACCCAAGTCTGACACCAGCGCGATGGTGTCGCCACCCTTGACCCTGCAAAGCTCCAGCTCACGTCGAAACAGCGTGGCCAAACTTGCCGGATTGATTTCCGCGGGCTGCACGGACGCCTGCAGGACTGACATGTCGCTAATACCGATTGATAGTTGATATTGAGATATCGTATCTCTCGACGTGCTCAAGTCAAGGCTCGACGCAACCCCGCGGATCGGCATGGTTCAAGTCAAGAAGGATGAGATTCGCCAAGCAATTCTAACTGCGGCCTGGCGGCTATTTTCACGGCAAACATATCAGCGCACTACATTGAGCCAAATTGCGCGCAAGGCAGGCGTTTCCAGTGCAAACCTTTATGTCTACTTCGATTCCAAGCTGGACATTCTCTATGCTGTTTACGAGCCGTGGATGCGCGCGCGTCTGCTGCGCGTCGAGAAGCAACTCGAGAACGTTGATCGGCCGTTCGAGCGCCTACGACTGCTCCTCCGTGCTCTTTGGAAAGAAATTCCGGCTGAGGAAAACGGCTTTCTCAACAATATCGTTCAAGCCTTGTCCACAGCTTCAAAGGGCGAGCAATATAACTCCGCTTTGCTTGAATGGATGGAACAAAGAATTGGTGACATGCTTCTTTTGGCACTGCCGCCCTCACGCCGCCGCATCGTCGATAAATCTCGAATAGCGCACGTGCTCATCATGGCTCTGGACGGCTATTCGATTCATAAGCACGTCAATTCACGCGGCGATGCGGACGAGGCAACAATCGATATGATTGCTAGACTGCTTCTGGGGCCGACCAGGATAGCCCGTGCGGGCGGCGGCGACTTTCCGCACCAGCTTGGCACCCGTCCGAGGCGTTTGGAATCTGGTGCCAAGCGCTCGACCGTACAATGAAAGCCGACTGACCCTTAAAAAAGTTCTCGCTTCGCTCGTACCGCCGGAGACCGAAGCAAAACGGAGCAGGAGCGCTAGAGAGCTCGCAGCAAAAGCCACTCCCCTGTGTGCCGCAGCTAACACGTTAATGAGCGTCCCGTTCGTCCGGCATACCGAGATGGTTTTTCGGGTTATGCGGGCCGTCATAGATTTTGATAACGACGGCCTCCGCATGCGCGATTGCGGCCGTAAGCATTGCCTTTTGGATTACAGCAAAAACTGCAGCCCGTGAGCGTTACGCCGGATTGCGGAGCAATCTCATTCTCGCATATCCTTTCGGCGCGGAGTCATTGTAGCCGACCGCATGCTGCCAGAAGCTGTTTCTGGTTCCTGTTGCGCAGCAAAGCTTTTAAGTGCGTTGGAAATTAGTTCTGAGGCGGCGCTCAATGACAAAACCGGCGGCTAGCGTCCTTGGTGTTTCCAAAAACTTCGGCGCGACGCGAGCTCTTATTGACGTGAATTTCGATGTATTAGCGGGTGAGGTGCACGCGCTCGTCGGCGAGAACGGGGCCGGAAAATCGACTCTGGTGCGCGTTCTCAGCGGAGTGCATCGGCCTGACCAAGGCGAGATCACCGTCGACGGGCAGGTTTGCCACTTCAAAGGGCCGAGAGAAGCCATCGCGGCAGGGATTGTAACGATTCCGCAGGAATTGCGGCTTGTCCCAACGCTCTCGATTGCTGAGAACCTTGCGCTCGGCGATACGCCGTTGCGGCGCGTGTTAGGTCTGCGAGTGATTGATCGCACGCGCATGCGCAAAGAGGCACAGGAGCAACTTGCGCAACTCGACTTTGCTCCCGATCCGGACGCTCGGGTTGACCGCTTAAACTTTGCTGAGCGTCAGCTGGTAAATTCGGGGTATATCCACCTACTTACAGGAAGATTGTTACGGCAGCTCGAAAGCGGCGAACGTCGGTAGCGCAGATATCGCCGAGAAATTTGCGCGTGTATGAGTCCAGGCGAGTATCGTATCGCACACCAAAACGTCCTGGCTACGCTATAATTACGGGCTGCGAAGCGCCGAAAAGTTCCATCGCAGCCGCGAGAAGCCTTGATCTAGTTCCCTTCACAACTCATCTTCACCATCATTGCCCGGTTGAAGACGGAGCTGTGAGGAGCCACGTGCTCACTAGCCGACATTCTTCGGCCAACAATGAGAAAACACCATGAAGGACGAACACAACAAGGCGGCGGAACAACACGAAAACGCAGCGAAGTCACATCGTGCCGCTGCCGATGCTCATGGCAAAAACGACCACGCCAAGGGCAAGGAACATTCCACGCAGGCCCAGCAGCATTCACAGAATGCGCGCAATCAATCGCAAAGTGCGCACGAGAAGAGCCAGCAACAGAAGTAACATACGTTTCGGGAAGTCGGCGCATCACGTCGACTTCCCGCTTTAAAGACAAGTTTCTACCTTTTCCCCCAGCCCCGACTGTGAAGAAAACACTCTAGAATTAAGCGGGCAGTTCTCTTTCGCAGCGGGCAGCTCCGCAGGCATCCTTTCGCACCGCTGAGGCTCTACCTCGCCGCGCCGCCCGCCCATGACGAACAAGCTATACGTCGGCTTCACAAAACAGTTGAGGTGCCGGAGCTGCGATTGCCCGTCTATTCGGTGCTTCGCCACGGGCTTTTGATAAGTGATGAAGCGCTAGAGATCCCGCGGGCGAGAATTTTCGATCCCCTCAACCACAGCTTCAATCCCCTCGCACACCTTGGCTACAAGGAAGCGCGCGAGTTAGCCGATGTCCTCTACCCTGCGCGATAGCTGCGATGGAAGCACAGAGTGCAGCGCGGCTATCCGGACGAAGCGCGAGCTCGGTGATGGAGCATTAATTTGCGGCTACGCCCGCCGGGTGCAGAGCTGCTTTCATGGCGCCGCATGCGCAAGATCATCGCCAACACGCGCGAAAAGTAGTTCACTTTGCGCCGTTATTGAAAAGCATATGGAGCGTGTGAATGAGCGGCGCCGATTTCTTCCCCCTGGTCGAGGCCACGATTGCCGACATTCATGCCGCGTACCGGAACGGCACGCTGACAGCGCGACAGTTGGTGCAGATGTATCTGGACCGCATCGCGGCTTACGATAAGGCCGGTCCGGCCATCAATTCCGTCATCTCGCTTAATCCAAAAGCGCTGGACGAAGCGGATCGCCTGGATGCCGCCTTCAAAACATCCGGCCCGGTCGGGCCGCTGCACGGCATTCCCGTGCTGATGAAGGACCAGGCCGACGTGGCAGGGATGCCCACCACGTTGGGATCACTGTTGTTCAAGGATTTTATGCCGAGACAGGATTGCTTCGTGGCCGCGAAGCTGAAAAGCGCCGGGGTCATTTTTCTGGGCAAGGCCACGCTCGGTGAACTTGGCGGTGGCGACACGCATGGCTCGCTCTTTGGTTCGACCCGGAACGTCTACGATCAGGAGCGTACCGCCGGCGGCTCTTCTGGCGGATCCGGCGCAAGTGTATCGGCCAATTTCTGCGCGGTCGCGGTCGGCCAGGAGGGCTTTGCATCGATCCGCCGGCCGTCGATCTGGAATGGCGTCGCTGGCATGCGGCCGACGATGGGATTGGTCAGCCGCGCCGGCGTCTATGGCGGATGGCCCACCATAAACGGATCGCTCGGTCCCATGGCCCGAACTGTGGCTGACCTGGCAAAACTCCTCGACTGCATGGTCGGATACGATCCGGCGGATCCCGTGACCGCCCACGGCTTCGGCAAACCCGCAACGAGTTATTCGAACGCGCTTGATCCCGCTGCGCTAAAAACCGCGCGTATCGGAATTATCCGCGAGCCCATGGGATACAACAGTGAGCCAAATTCGGACGACTTCGCCAAGGTCACCGAGATTTTCGACAAAGCCGTCGACGACCTGCGCCGGGCCGGAGCTGAAATCATCGATCCCGTCGTGCTTCCCGGCCTCCATGAGTTGCTGGCGCAGCGCGCGCGGAATGTGCAGGCCGACGACGATATGTTCGAACAATACTTCGCCGGCGGCAACGCACCGTTCGCGAGCCGCAAGGAGGCGATGGCCTCACCGCTTTTCGCCAAGGTTTCACACAGCGCGCACCGGCGATGGTCGAACGCGGACACGCCGGCGCAGTATCACGCCTCCATGGTGGCGCGGGAAACCTTGATGACCAATATGCTCAAGCTCATGGCCGACCACCGGCTTGATGCTATCGTTCACAAGGCCGTCGAACACCAGCCGACGCTGATTAAGGATGGCACGAACCCGCCCTTTGTCGATCAAAAAGGCGCGCCGCACATCAACACGTTCCTGATATTCGTTCCATCAATCGTCGTTCCGGCCGGGTTCACCAGAGACAACCTGCCCGCCGGCATCACGTTTCTTGGCCGCCCCTACGACGATGCGAAAATGATACAGTTCGCATTTGCCTACGAGCAGGCCACGAAGCACCGTCGCGCACCGGCGTTTACGGCTTAACAAGAAGGTTCTAAACCTATCTAGGAACGCCATCCACATTACCGTGCCGCGTCCAATGCTCGATGTCAGTGGCGCCAATAAGAAGGAGAACAAGCGTGTCAAACGTTGCCATTAATCTAAGTTCCTCCCCCTCCGCCATCCCCGGTATCGACCCCAACAACATCGTCGAGCTCGATCCCGGCAGCGCTGAGTTCAAGGCGAACGCGCACCGGCACATGGCGGAATGGGCGCGGCGGCCGCCGTTCTATGCGGTAGCGCCCGGTCAACTGCCGCAGGTGATCGTCGGCCGCTATCACGACGCGCGGCAGGTGTTTTCCGACACCGCGACCTTCGCCTCGCAGATGCCGCGCGGTCCGGGCTGGGAGCAGTTCAACAAGATCATGGACGCGCAGTTCGTCACGCAGATGGACGGCGAACAGCACGCCCGCGTCCGCCGGCTGCTGATGCCGGCGTTTTCGTCGCGCCGCATCGCACAGCTTGAGGAAAGCATCGGCAAGGTCGTGGAGCGCATGCTCGACGAGATTGAAGCGAATGGCCCGGACTTCGACGCCATGAGCGACTACGGCGCTCACCTCGTCGTCGATGCGTTGCTCGAAGCGATGGTCAATATGGACGAGCGGCGGAAGGCGGTCTTCGTCGCGTTTCACGATCTCATCCCCGGCACCACCTATGTGAAGCCGGGCGAGTCCTGGGCGCCGGAGCTGCGGCAGGCGTTCGACCGCGCCATGGACGAGATCAGGGTCATCATCGAAGAACGCCGGGTCAGCCCGCACCCCGATTTCATTAGTGAGCTGGTCAATGCGCGCGACCAGGGCGACAAGCTGAGCGACCGCGAACTGTTCGACCAGATTTTTGGCATCTGCGGCGCGTCGCTTTCGGCCACCAGCCGCGCCGCCGGCGGCGCGCTCTATCTGTTGTACACCCACGACGACCAGCGCCGTGAGCTGATCGCAAATCCGGATTTGATCGAAGACGCGCTCGAAGAATGCCTCCGTCTCGGCAGCAACGGCTACTTCACCTTTCCGCGGATCGCGACCAAGGACACCGAAGTCGGCGGCACGCCCATTCCGAAAGGAGCGGTGGTTCGCCCCTCACCGCTTTCGCCGAATTACGATCCCGACGCATTTCCCGATCCGCTGCGTTTCGACATTTACCGCAAGCCGCAGCGCATCATGTCGTTCGGCGCGGGGCCTCACCACTGCATCGGCAACATCCTCGGGCGCTCAACGCTCACTATTGCCCTGAAGCAGCTTTTGACCCGGTTTCCGCAAGCGCACATCCGCGAGCCGCATTTCAAGCCGGTGTATGGCGGCGCGGTCGGCGAATTGCGGCTGCAAAGCCTGCCGATGCGAATTCACTGAATCCCGCCGTCCGCGATGACCAGGCCGACGCTGAGTTTCGCCTGCGGCCCCTACGATCGGATGCAGGCGCTCTACGACGGCTCGGTGGTGGTCGACGGCGCCGATCTCGCGCCGAAGATCATCCAGCGGCCGCTCGAAATCTTCAGCCGCATGCTAAAAGATGGCGAATTCGACGTCGCCGAAATGTCGCTCACCCATTGTTTTGTTCTCGGCGCCGCAGGCACGGCGCGCTTCGTGACGCTGCCGGTGTTTCCGTTACGCATGTTCAGGCACGGCTTCATTTTTGTGAACCGGGCGTCGGGCATCCGCTCGCCGCAGGATCTCGCCGGACGCCGGATCGGGGTTCAGGGCTATCAGATGACGGCGGCAGTCTGGATCCGCGGCCATCTTCGCAGCAGCTACGGAGTCGATCTCGATTCAGTCAGCTGGTTTGAGGGCGGCGTGAACAGCCCTGGCGTTGCCGGTGGGCACGCCACCAGCTTTCGCCCGTCGCGGCCGCTCAACATTCGCTCGATCGGCGCGGCTGATACGCTGAGCGCCATGCTGGCGCGCGGCGACATCGACGCGCTGATTGGCGCTGATGCACCCGACTCGCTTGGCAGCGAGCAGGTCGTCCGGCTGTTTCCGGATTATCACGCGGTCGAGCGCGCCTATTATCAGCAAAGCGGCGTGTTCCCGATCATGCATGCCCTGGTTCTTCGCGAAGACCTGCACCGCCAGCATCCGCCGCTCGCCGACGCCCTGTTTCAGGCGTGCACCACGGCCAAGACGGCCGCGCAAACCGGGATGAAATATACCGCCGCGCTGCGCTTCATGCTGCCGTGGCTGTTCGATCATCTGGCCGAACTCGAACAGGTGTTCGGTCCTGATCCGTGGCCTTATGGCCTTGAAGCCAACCGCGGCACGCTGAACACTTTCGGTCGCTTCCTGTGCGACGACGGTTTTATCGCGCAGCCGCCGCGCCTCGAAGACATCTTCGTGCCGGTGCGCGAAGTCGCTTGAATACAAGATTAACTGCGAGGATTGGACCAGGCGCGGAACCATCGAAATAGCGTAGCGTCTCAATCATAATTAAAGGCCCGGCATGGGTGCCGGGCCTTCCTGAACATCTCCGAGAACATTCATGTCCGTCTGCGACTATGAGGCTTAGTTTCCCCAATTCGAGTATTTCTCACAAACCGCATTCATCTTTGCACCCTTGTCGGTCTCGGAGAATTTTGCCAGGTCTCCTCTGAAATTATCAGGCGTCTCATTCCACATGCAGGTGCACCATGCGTGCGCTTTGGTCTGACCGTGAATGGGGCTCGAAATCTCGCCGCCTTCATACTTGTTCATCGAATATTTCATGCAGGCCGCATACTGAGTGTCTCCGGCGGGCACATCATTATACTCATCGGCGGCGAATGCCGCACCGGCAGACCATAACGTCAAGATCGAAACAACAGTGAGAACACGACTTTTCATTTTTATTGTTCCTATTATTGAGCTTACGCAAATGCCGCAGGCACAAGCGATAAGAGCTAAATCGATTTCGGAATCGAAACCGCGCCCCGCACCCGATGACAGCAAAGCCGGGAGAAGACAAGAGCAAATGATTTTGGAACTTTCTGGCAGCTACGCTTTCATCGGGCCGGCGAGCAGCCAATCGTCGGTATCCAATGCGCGCTGCCACAGCTTGGATTGGCGGCTGGGGTTCTGCGCGGGCGCAGATTCCTTGAGAGGCTGCCGCGGATTGATGGCCAAGTGGATGTCTTGGCTGGCGGCTTCGGTCTTTCCGGTCTCGAGACTGAGTTCGAGTTTTTCAAACAGTTCGGTCAGAACCGAAATCCGGCGTTCGGCATCCGCCAGGGCCTGATTACGCGACTTGGTTGTCGCGAGCAGCTTGCCGGTGTCCAGCTGCATCTTTTTGCGCGCCTGATCGAGCTTTTGCAGCCGCGTCTCCTTCACCCGAACGAGGTTTTGCAGCAGTTCGATTTTGCGCTCGGCCGCTGCGGCGGCCAGCTCATATTCTGAGCGCGTCATTTCGGAGCTTTGCAGCTTCGAGCGCACCTCATCGTCTCTGGTCTCGATTTCGGCCACGCGCTTGGCGAGGTCCAGATTTTCGTCGACGGTCAGGTCGAGGGAATTCTGAAGCGACTGATTTTCGTTTTCCAGAAAAACCACGCGCGCAAACGTAGTTTCAAGGCTGGCCTCAAGTTCGGCAATCCGCTTGTCCGCCGCCCGCGCCCGCTCAACCCGGACCGCGAGCACCGCCTTTCGTGTATTCCGAATCCATTCCAGTGTTTCTTCCCTGGAGAACGGTTGAGCCGCGGTCGTCGCGACGTGATCGCCCCTCTCATCGAGAGGCCGCGCAATCGAAGGTCGATCGGCATCCATTGCCAATGAAGTGGGCCGTGGCGCTGCGTCGGGCACCTGATGACGCGAGGACGGCGCGGTTGGGATCCGGGGCAATTTGGGAATGACGGTATGTTTAAGCGTCAGCCGTTTGGCCTGATGCTGCCAGCCATCCAGACGAGAATGCTTGCTACCGATCGCCATGACCAGAATCGCTGCCCGATAAGGGGCAACGTGGAGTTCAAAGGGTTAACAGAAGGTTACTCGACAGCAGGTCAGGTCAATTCCCCTGATTTGCGGGCGGCGCTGCCGTCTGCGGCAAAAGCAGCCTGGCCGCCACGGACCAGACGTCGTTTTTCAAGTCTATGAGAGGGGGATTGGCGAGTTGGGAGACGGTGGCGCTGTGCTGGTTGCAGCCTTCGACCAGCACCGAAATCTTGATTTCGCCGTCGGTGAAATAAGGATCGCCCTCGCCGTTGCGGCCGTTCAGGATCGGACCGGTGCCGGTGACCTCATAAATCGTCGTCACGACTTTCGCCGCCTCAAGATCGTCGGTCAGCAGGTCGCGCTCGCTGTCGACATCCGGCGCGATGTGATGGGTGATCCTGCCGTCGTCATGACTTATTCCGACGCCGCGATCGAAGGTGATGGCGCCGAGCCACACCGCCCGCCCCTCCTCACCGTGATCGAGCGCTACCCAGAACCGCACGTGATGCCGGCGGTCGGCGCTTTTGCCCACGGGCTTTTCAAACGCCAGATCCTCGTGTTTGTTCTGGAACATGAGCGTGCTCACCGGCGCATCGCGATACGGCCGGTCGAGCAGCACGCTGCCGACAATCTCAATGCTTGAGCGCAGCGTGACCGGATCGGCCGGATACCAGCCAGCCGAATTCATCGCGCACAACACATCTTCCTTCGATCCGACCAGGCCGACATTGATCGGATCGCCGGGGACGCCGGCGCGGGTGTACGTCACCATGGTCAGGCCAGCGAGGCCGCGCTGATGCTCAAAATGCCGCCAGACGAACGGTGCCAGCCCGTAGGCGCCGATCGCCCAGAGGGCGACAATGAGGAGAATGATAAAAGACGCATGCCGCGTGTCGCGTTCGAGGGACTGAAGCATCGGGGCAGCATAGCAAAGCTGTGGCCGCGTGTGACGGTATCGGGCTCACGAAAATTCGAACGTGTCGCATCATTGAAAATGCGAAAATACTCTCTCGAAAACCCACTTGAAAAAGGCCTCAACGAACCATCCGGCTACGATCGCCACGGTAAAACCCACGGTCGCCAAAGCAGCGAGCTTCGAACGTGAAAGCTCCAAAGCCGCGACCGCAAGCCTGATCATCTCGACGGAGGCGGCATGCAGGTCGATCTTGGCCGCGAGATCGCGAAACGCGGCCGAGTTGTCTTCATGCCGCCTGAGCTGAAGCTCCCGGTTCTCCGCAATCTGCCGCTGCAACTCACGCACACTGGTTTCGAGCGATCCTATCGCGCGACTGATCTCGTCCAGCTTGCCGGGCATGTCGTTTCCCCGTTGCTTCTGCCGAAGATCTTTACGGCAATACGCCTGCGGTCGCGGCTTTCACCGCGACACCGGCCAGCACGGTGCTGACGAAGGCGAGCACGTCCTGCTTCGCCGCGTTGGCGGCCGGCGCGCAAGCCACCATGACCGGCGCGGTCGGCTGCAACTCGTCGAGCACCTCGGCGCGTTGCTCCAGCGTGGTGATGACGGCTCAATTGGGCCTTGCCAGCGGCGTCTATGCGCAGCGCTCGCGCCGGACGAACGAGTGGAGATTTCAAGTTTGTTCGGAAGTGCGGGGCCGCTTGACGCAATGCGCCACAGCGCGCCCGCACGCGAGGCAATGCCGCAAAAACCGCACGGGTGTCAACAGCGCGAATTAAATTCGAAACAGAAAGTCTGAAGCATCGTATTGAAATTGCGTCACAAAAAATTTTTCGGACGCGATGAAGATCCCTTGTCGAAAGTACGAAGCGACGCGCCATGAGCGCAATTTCGCAAACAAAGATTCGCATGGAAGAAGATTTCAGAGATATTTGAGTGTGTTAGCGGTAAACGTCTCGCAACGTAAACGCCTCAGAGATATTTCAGCGTAACCGCTGCCCTAAAGATATTTCAGCGTAGCCGCTGCCTGGCGCACCAGATTTCCCTGATAAGCGCGCATCCACTGGGCATAGGGCACGACGCGCTCACCGCGCGCTGCCGCTGCAAGCCGGTAATCGCGGTAGGATTTGTTGACCGGGCGCAGGCCGCCGGCGTTGCGCAGCTGGTCGAACTCAGCCGCGATGCGGTCGATGACGACAACCGCTTCGGCGGTGATGTCCTGATCGGAGCGCAAATCGACGTTCAGGCGTTTTGCCGCCCGCAAGATTGCTTCGCGGCTGCCGGCAGACTTGCGGCTAAAATTTGCACGAGCGGCGGATACGACACGCCCGGCTTCAGCGGCGTTGCGGCACCACGTGCCCGGACGCGCCTTCGGGAATGTTTTGATCCGCCGCGATGCGGATTTCACTGCCCTCGCCCGAAATGACAATCGCGACAAGGCCAAGGCCTTCGCGATAAGCGGCAATCAGCGCGTCCCGCTCCCTGCCGCTGTTTGCACTCACCGCACCGGCGTCCGGCGGCGGATCAATTCCTGGGCGATGATCCGAAAACCCTGCAGCTTTCGCGCGTTGAAGGTGCGGCCCGTGGTCTTGATCCGCTTCAGGCCTTTTTGGACATCGGCATCGAACGCGGCCCACAGCGAGCCGAGATTCACCGCGCGCGCGACGTGATGATATTCCGGCCCGGAAAGAAACGCCGCCGGCCAGTGCAGTGCCTCCTCCATGCGCCCCACCTCGGCTGGCGTCGGTGGAATTCGCACGCGGTTGCGGATATTGGCCATGCGCTCGAGCTCGTGGGTCTCAAGCTGAGAGTTGAGATCGGCGCGGTCGTGGACATACATCGGCATCGAGTTGATATAGCCACGGGGGCGGACCGCCATCGGCAGGCGCGACAGCGTCCGAAAACCTTCTTCAAGCCGGTCCATCACATGCGGCACCGACCAGCGGTCCGGCACGCGGCGCGCGCGGATCAGCGATTGCAGCGACGTTTGTCCGGTTGCACCCAGAATTTTGGTGCGCTCGCCGCGCAATTCGGCGATGGCCGCGGCCGCAGCGCGCTCACGCAGCGGCGCTTCGTCGTCGTTCGCGCCGGTCACGTCCGCACGCGCCGCGCGGCAGCAACCTGAAACAACCGTTGCACGGTTGTTGGCATCGCGGGCGAAAGGCGATGCGCGCCATCACGCCCGGCCTTCGGTGCGCGATCCGCGTCGCCTTGTAGGGGACCGTTGTAAGCACGCAGCCGGTGGATCTCGCAATACGGAATGCCCTGCTCAAGATCGGCGCCGGGCTCACCGCAGAAGTGAAACGACTTCGTCGCCGGATCGCCGATCGGCCATCGGCAGCATTCGTTGGTCAGCTCCAGCAGCGATTTGCCGCGCTTCGTCGTGACGCGCTTCGATTGCGCCTCCAAGCGCCGCCTCTTTAGCGGCGTGATCAAAAGAGAAGTCGCCGTTGGCTGCGGTCGTTGAGCCGGGCGCGCCAGCCGCAATCGAAAGACTTTTCCGAGCACCGCGGACTTCGACACGCCAAGGCGTTGTGCGATCGCAACCGCGGTCCTGCCTTCGGTCCAGAGTTTCTTCAGCAGCGAAAGTTTCTCGTCCGCCCAGCTCTGTTGCATCCGCCACTCCCGAAACCGCTTGCATTTCGCAGACTGATAGGGCAAATAGTCTCCTTAATGGAGACCGTAAAGTCCCTATTTTGGAAGCTAGGCGATCTGCACAGAATTGGTGACAATAACCAGCAAGGCACGAAAGATTCGAAGGCTAGACATGGCGCGGAAAATTAGACCTGGACGGAATTTCACCGGGCTGTATTACGCCCGCGAGGCGCGGCGCATGAGCCGCTCCGAGCTGGGCCGGCTCACGAGCACATCCAAGCAACAACTGTCGCGGCTCGAGGCCGGCCATATCAAGCTGCGGCTCGATCACCTGAAGCCGTTTGCCAAACACCTCGGCTTTTCGCCGGAACAAATTCTGCTGTGGGGAAAATATCCCGGCACGCCCGAAGGCGGCGGCCACATCGAATCGAGCGACGTGCTGCGCGACGATAATGCGTATGGCGACACGGTTCCCCTTCCGCCTGGATATGTGCCCGAGCTCGACATCCGCGCCGGCATGGGCGGCGGCGGCGTTGCGGCGCGCGAAGTGCGCAAGGACGGCAACCACGCGGACCCCATAAAATCAGAGGGTTGGCAGTTCCCGATGAGCTTCGTGCGGGACCAATTGCACACCGCAGCGCCTCACCTTCTGGTTCTCGACACCAACGGCGACAGCATGGCGCCGACGATCCTGTCCGGCGAACGCGTCGTCGTCGATACCGGGCACAAAACCCCGACGCCCGACGGCCTCTATGCGATCCGCGACACTTTCGGTTCGATCGTGGTCAAGCGCTTGCAGGTAATGCGCTCGACCAGGCCGACGCGGGTGAAAATCATTTCCGACAATTCAACCCACAGCAACGAAGAAACGCCGCTCAACGATCTTGAGGTCGTCGGCAAGGTGCTGTGCTGCCTTAAGCTGTTCTAGCGGCAGCGAATCTTCCTTCGCGCATTGTCCTCGCCACCGCGCCGGGTCGCCGTGCGGTCAATTCTTCTAATCCCTTGACGCGCCTCGATAATAGTCGCTGATACGGATACATGATTTGACTTTTCAAGTCACTGGAGTAGTTACTCGCGGGCATGAGCTTAAGCCTGCGCCGACAACGCGACCGTGATCGTATCAGCCTTGCTCGTGAAATGGCGCAGGCGCGCGGCGGCTCCGCGCTCGACATTGCGTTTGCGAAAATCGACGCCGCCTTTGACCACTCCGCGGCAATCAACGGCTTCAAGATCCGCGTCGAGTTTTTGCTGCAAACCGATCGTCACCACCCAGCGCTGCGGGCACGGTTCGGCGCACGCGCCGGGATGTTGGCCGGCCGCAGCCTCGATGCTTCAGTACTGGCCGTGGAACGCTGGTGGCGCGACGAGCAAAAAGCCTTTGCCATCGCCAGCGCACTCGGCGGCGGCACCCGACTGTCACTCGACGTGCTGCGCGAGCTTCGCCTGATCCTCCGCTTGATGCGGTTCAGACGGATGGAGGCGGAATTTCACGCGGTCGTCGCAGCGCTCTGCGAACCGGCCACCGCGATTGCCGCGGAATAGACAAGGAAGCTTCAGGACGCCGCTGCAGCCTGCTGCTGGCGATATTTGTAGAACTTGTCGAACTTGTTGAGCAGATATTGGCCGGCGCTGACGTCGGGCATCGTGTCGAATGTCGCGTCGAAATCCGGATCGAAGAAATACGGAATCGAATAGCGCGCGACACCGGAACGATTGACGACGCGGTGCAGCGGCGAACAGAACCGGCCGCCGGTGATCTCCGAGAGCATATCGCCGACATTGATCACGAAGGCATCGGTGCGCGGCGGCACCGACACCAGCTCGTTCTCCGGCGAACGCACCTCAAGCCCGCCGTTGGCGTCCTGAGCGAGGATGGTGAGGAAGCCGTAGTCCTTGTGCTCGGCGGCGCCGAATTCCTTTTCGCCGACGTTGCTGTCGGGCGGATAGTGGAACAGGCGCATGAAAGCGACCGGCCTGCCGTAACGGGCGCGCAACGCCTCAGGCGGCATATCGAGGCAAATCGCCAGCGGTCCGAGCAGACGGTCACCCAGCGCCGTTACCGCATTGAAATAAGCCTCCACCGGCCCGCGAAAGCCATCGAGCGCCGGCCAGCGATTGACGCCATGCAGCGGCTTGCCGGCTTTCACGTCGGGATCGTCCGGCGTGAGCGCAATGCGGCCGACGTTGAAGCTCTCTTTCAGGTCGGGCTTGTTGCCCGGATAATGGGTCTGGTGCATCGGCACGTAGCCGCGGTTGTCCTTGCCGACGCGAATGGTCATGCGCTCCTCGACCGGCAAACGGAAGAACTGCGCAGCCGCGCCGAACGCACCCGCCATCACCGCCTGCGGCACCCCATGATCGACAAGCTGAAACGCGCCCCAGCTCTGCAGGATCGGCAACAGCTCACGCGCGACCGCCTGATCCGCGTTCGGGGCGCCATCGACGATAAGTTTGAGACTGAGAACAGGTATGCCGCTCATGAGGACCTCACAGCAATGATCCTTGCGTTTTCACCTGCGATTAGCAAGTTTCGCCGCTGCAAAGCACCGGCAGATTCCGCAACGCAGATATTTTCATGAAAATTGCGATCCCCGACCTGATTTCAAATTCCTATTTCCCGGTCATCGCTGCCGTCGAACTGGGGATGTTCAAACGTGAAGGGCTCGACGTCGAGCTTGAGCTTGTCGTGCCGGTGGAGAAGGCGCTCGCCGCGCTTGGCGACGGCAGCCTCGAATTTCTCGGCTGCTCCTCGCACCTCGTGGTCGGCGGCTTTCCGGAGTGGCATGGCGCCAAGGTGCTCTGCGCGCAGGCGCAGGGCATGTACTGGTTCCTGGTCATGCGATCCGATCTCAAGGCGGCGCCGGGCGATCTGAGCGCGGTCAAAGGGCGCCGGATCGGCGCGGCGCATTGGGTCGCTATGGCGCTTCGGCAATTGCTGATCGAAAGCGGCATCGATCCTGTTCGCGACAACGTCGAGATCGCGCCGATTCCCGGCGCGCACGGCGCCGGCATGAGCTTTGGTGTGATGGCGGCGCAGGCGCTGGAAGAGCGCCGGGTCGATGGCTTTTGGGCCAACGGGATCGGCGCGGAATTGGCAGTGCGGCGCGGCGTAGGCACCGTCGTGCTCGATGCCCGCCGCGATCCCGCCGCGCCGGACTACACCATGGCCTGCGTTGTTGCTTCCGATCGCCTGATCGCGGAACGGCCGCAAGTCGCCGCGGCCGCCGTGCGCGCTATCACCGGCGCGCAGCAAGCGCTCCGCGAAAACGTTGCGCTCGCAACCACGATCGGCCGCAAGCTGTTTCCGGCCGCCGAAGCCGAGCTGATCGCCGACATCGTCCGGCGTGACCTGCCGTTCTATTCGCCGGTGATTTCCCGCGACGCCATCGAGCGCATGATCGGATTTTCCCAAGCCGCCGGCGTGCTCAAGCGGCATCCCGCTTATGAGGAAGTGGTAGCGGCGCAGTTCGCGCCGTTGTGGACCGGCAATCGCCCCGCCGGAGCCTGATTTGACCGCTAATCCGATCTGGACACGGCAACGTGGTTCGGATTTTGCTTGTGTCTGATAAGACCGGAGACGGAGAAATCGATGAAGCGGATTTCCAGAAGACATGCGCTGGCCGGAGGGATTGCCGCCGGGGCTGCATTTTGGCGTCCGCGCCGTGCCCGGGCAAATACCAAAGTCCGAGTGCTGACCAACTGGTTTGCCGAGCCGGAGCACGGCGGCCTCTATAATGCGGTCGCTACCGGTCTTTATGAGAACGCGGGCCTCGACGTCGAGCTGCGCCAGGGCGGCCCGTCGCTAAACGTAATGCAGCTCCTCGCCGGCGGGGAAGCCGACATTGTCATGAGCTACGACATCCAGATCATGACCGCCTTCGAGAAGGGCATTCCGGTCAAGGCGATCTTCACCTGCTTCCAGTTCGACCTGATCGGCCTGCTGACCCGTCCCGACGTCAACTCGCTTGCCGATCTGAAAGGCCGCAAGGTCTATTTCGCCGGCAGCGGCTATTCGACCTATTGGCCATGGCTGAAACAGAAGTACGGCTACACCGACGACATGGCCGGGCCGAAAGCCTCGAACCTGCAAACCTTCATCACTGATCCGACCTCGGCGGTGGCGGGCTACATCACCTCGGAGCCCTACGTTGCCGAACAGCACAACATCGCCACCAAATTCTTTCTGTTCGCCAAGGAAGGCTACCCGACCTATGCCAACACCATGGCGACCACCGCGGATTTCATCAAAACCAATGCCGACGCGGTGGCCCGTTTCACCCGCGCGACGCTCGAAGGCTGGAAGGCCTACATGCAGGATCCGTCGGCGGGCAACGATCTGATCAAGAAGATCAACACCAACATGGACGACGGCCAGATCAATTTCGGCTTAAAGAAAATCCGCGAGGTCAAGGCGATCGAAAGCGGCGATGCGGCAACCATGGGTATCGGCATCATTACACCCGAGCGTTGGCAGAAAAGCCGCGATTTTCTGGTATCCGCCAACCTGCTTGCGGCCAGTACCGACACCACCCAGTGCATGACGACTGAGTTCGTCAAAGACCTGAAAATCATGATGTGAGCGGCGCGTTGGCCGTCAAGCGCAGTCGCGCTTATCGCCGACGCCTCTAGCTCTAAGGCTGGTTTGCTCCAAATTGCTATGTTAGCGGCCCGCGTCTCGGCAATGACAAGTCGATGATCGATCTTTACAGCGCCACGACAATGAATGGCCGCCGCGCTGCTGTCGCCTTGGCGGAATGCGATCTCGCGCATCGCATTCATTTGCTGGATTTACAGAAGGGAGAGCAGCGTCACTCTGATTTTCTGATCTTGAATCCCAACGGCGTCATTCCTGTTCTGGTGGACAGTGATGGGCCGGGAGGCAGGCCGATCACCGTTACGCAGTCGGGGGCGATCGTTCTCTATTGCGCTGAGAAGTCCGGCAGATTGATACCGGCGGACCCTGTGCGCAGAAGCGATGCGTTCGAGTGGTTCGCGCAAGCTCTCACTGATGTCGGTCCCGCTTCGTCAGTTCTGTTCCAAATGTCGCTGGCGCCCGAGCAAAGCGCGGCTAACACCGAGTTTTTCACTAAAAGATTCCTTAAGCACTGCGTCAACGTCGACAATCGGTTGCGCGGGCGGGCCTATCTGGCAGAGGAATTCTCGATAGCCGATGTTGCGCTTTACCCTATCATTGCTGTCCGAACCTCGTTGATCCACGCGACAGCGGGCCTAAGCTGCTTGAAAGATTGGGAAGCCCGCATCTCAGCGCGTCCTGAAACGTCGAGAGCCATGTCTATCCATACCTAAGCCCGTCGAACCTATTAGAGCGGCGGCTAATCGCCCGTCCCTCTTCATCTCGCGATAGGAGAGCAAGCGGATCAAACTCGTTATTTATGGACGTCCATCGTCGTCCACCAAAATCCAGTTAGGTCGACGTTCACTCCGGCTTCACCACGCGAATGTGCAGTTCGCGCAACTGCTTCGGCGTCACTTCTGATGGCGCGCCCATCAGCAAGTCTTCGGCGCGCTGGTTCATCGGGAACAGCACCACTTCGCGCAGGTTCTCCTCGCCGCACAACAGCATGACGATGCGGTCGATGCCAGGCGCGATGCCGCCGTGGGGCGGCGCTCCGAGCGACAGTGCCCGCAACATGCCGCCGAATTTTTCTTCCAGCACGCTTTCATCGTAGCCGGCGATAGCGAAGGCCTTTTTCATCACGTCGGGGCGATGATTGCGGATCGCGCCCGATGACAGTTCGACGCCGTTGCAGACGATGTCGTACTGAATCGCCTTCATGCCAAGGATCTTATCCTTGTCGTTCGCATCGAGCGCCAGGAATTCATCGACCGGCATGTTCGGCATCGAGAACGGATTGTGGGAGAAGTCGATCTTCTTCTCCTCCTCGCTCCATTCGTACATCGGGAAATCGACGATCCAGCACAGCGCGAACTGGTCCTTCTGAATCAGATTGAGATCCTCACCGACTTTGGTGCGCGCGGGGCCTGCAAACTTGACGAACTTCTCCGGCTCGCCGGCGACGAAGAACACCGCGTCGCCATCCTTCAAGCCAAGCTGCGTGCGCAGCTTTTCGGTCCGCTCGGCGCCGAGATTGTTGGCGACCGGCCCGCGGCCCACCACCGCGCCATTGTCGAGCGCGAAGAAGATATAGCCGAGCCCCGGCTGGCCCTCGCCCTGCGCCCATGAATTCATGCGATCACAAAACGCGCGCGAGCCCCCGCTCGGCGCCGGGATCGCCCACACCGCAGCCTTTGGGGTGCTCTCGAGAATCCGCGCGAAAATCTTGAAGCCGGAGCCTCGGAAAATATCCGAGACATCCTGCATCACGATCGGATTGCGCAGGTCCGGTTTGTCGGAGCCGTATTTGCTCAAGGCTTCCGCGTAAGGGATCAGCGGAAACGTCTTGGTCACCGGCTTGCCGCCCGAGAATTCCTCGAACACGCCGCGGATCACCGGCTCGACGGCGTCGAACACGTCCTGCTGGGTGACAAAGCTCATCTCGAGGTCGAGCTGATAGAACTCACCCGGCGAGCGGTCGGCGCGCGCGTCCTCGTCGCGGAAGCATGGCGCGATCTGGAAGTAGCGATCGAACCCCGACACCATGATGAGCTGCTTGAACTGCTGTGGCGCCTGCGGCAGCGCATAGAATTTTCCAGGATGAATGCGCGACGGCACCAGATAGTCGCGCGCGCCTTCCGGCGACGACGCGGTCAGGATCGGGGTCTGGAATTCGAAGAAGCCCTGCTCCTTCATCCGCCGCCGGATCGAGTCGATGACCTGCCCTCGCTTCATAATGTTTTGGTGCAGGTGCTCGCGGCGCAGGTCGAGGAAACGATACTTGAGCCTTGTTTCCTCGGGATATTCCTGGTCGCCGAACACCGGCATCGGCAGGTCGCCCGCCGGCCCCAGCACTTCGATCTCGCGAATGTACACTTCGACGATGCCAGTCGGCAGTTCCGAATTTTCGGTGCCGCCGGGGCGCCGGCGCACCTTGCCGTCCACCCGCACCACCCATTCCGAGCGCAGCGTCTCGGCCACCTTGAAGGCCGGGCTGTCCGGATCGGCAACCACCTGGGTCAGGCCGTAATGGTCGCGCAGGTCGATGAACAACACGCCGCCATGGTCGCGAATGCGGTGGCACCAGCCCGAGAGCCGGGCCTCGATGCCGATGTCGCTTTCGCGAAGCGCGCCGCAG
>Ga0302326_10007384_pt1 | contig 24475 bp, 17 predicted proteins | sample Palsa_T0_3_FD_202264 | JGI IMG/M metagenome (GOLD analysis project Ga0302326, IMG submission 202264) | Peat permafrost microbial communities from Stordalen Mire near Abisko, Sweden - Palsa_T0_3 | ecosystem: Environmental > Terrestrial > Soil > Palsa > Peat permafrost | place: Sweden: Abisko... | reverse complement strand
CGGCCGCAACGCCTGCCGCGCCGTCGCCAACGAATGCGCCGCGCGCCACGCATGACGAGCCCATCCCCGAACGCCGCCATCCGTTGCGCTTCGTCTGGCAGATGGATGCCGCCGGCCGCTTCGCGGGGGGGTCCGATGAGTTCATCGAGCTGATGGGGCCGCGAACCACGGCCGCGTTCGGCCGGTTGTGGAGCGAGATCGCCGCCGAGCTGAAGCTCGATCCGCAAAATCAGGTCGCTCGCGCGGTCGCAACGCGGGAAACCTGGAGCGGCATCACCCTGTCCTGGCCGGTGGACGAGGGCGGCGAGCGGCTTCCGGTCGAGTTGTCCGGCCTTCCGGTGTTCGATCGCGAGCGCGAGTTTCGCGGCTATCGCGGCTTCGGCGTTTGCCGCGACATTACCCGCATCAATCAGTTGGCGCGGGCGCGTCGCGAGCGCCCGATCGGCTTCATGGCGCCGCCCCAGCCGCATCCCGAGAGCGAAGACGCAATTGTCGCCGATGCCAAACTCGCGGTCGCTCCGCAGGCCGTCGCCGAAGCCGCCGAGACGGCGCCCCGTGCCACACCGGACGTCGCGCCTGCCGCCGCCAACGTCGTGCCGTTTCGCCCAACGCCGCCCGAGCCGAAGGCGCCCAGCTTGAGCCCGGTGGAGCGCAAGGCTTTTCGCGACCTCGCGCAAGAATTGACGGCGCGGCTGCAAGGCGGACATGAGGCTCCCGTTGCCGGGAATGGCGCGGTCGAGTCGACCGAGGCTACGCTCGCTGCGCATAATGAAGGCGGCCAAAGCTTGCCCGCCTTCGCGCCGGCGCTGCTCGACCGCATTCCGCTAGGCGTGCTGATTTACCGCCACGAGGCGCTCTTTTACGCTAACCGCCACTTCCTCGAATTAAGCGGCTATCAGAGCCTCGAGGCGCTTACGGCGGCGGGCGGCCTCCATGCGCTGTTCGCCGATCCTGCGGCCGATGCCCTGGCCCAGAGCGGCAGCGCGCAGTCGCTCTCGGTCATGACCAGCGGCGGCGAACGCCGTCCGATCGATGGCCGGCTGTTCACCGTCCCGTGGGGCGAGGGGTCCGCGCTGGCGCTCATCCTGAGCAACGGCGAAGCGGCGGAACATCGCCGGGCGGCCGCGCTTTCGCTCTCGGCCGCGGAGAACGAAATCCGCGAATTGCGGACGCGGCTCGAATCCTTCAAAAAGAGCGAGGAGGAGCTGCGTGCCGCCACGCGCGAAGCGCAAAAAACGTCGGCGGCAAAGGCGGAGTTTGTCGCCAAGGTCAGCCACGAGATCCGCACCCCGCTTAACGCCATCACCGGCTTCGCCGAGGTGATCGTGGCGGAGCGCTTCGGGGCGATCGGTAACGAGCGCTATCGCGAATATGTCAAGGACATCCACGCCGCCGGCATGCACCTCGTCTCGTTGCTCAACGATCTGCTCGATCTGTCCAAGATCGAGACCGGCCAGCTTGATCTCACCTTCGCCAATGTCAGCCTCAACGAGTTGACGCAGCAATGCGTCGGCATCATGCAGCCGCAGGCCAGCCGTGCGCGCATCATCATTCGCACTTCGCTCACGCCCGGCCTGCCGCAGGTCGTCGCCGACGAGCGGTCGCTGCGCCAGATCGTCCTCAACCTGCTTTCAAACTCGATTCGGTTCACCGGGCCGGGCGGCCAGGTGATCGTATCGACCGCCTTTGCCGACAATGGCGAGGCGGTGCTGCGCGTGCGCGATACCGGCGCTGGCATGAGCGAGAAGGATGTCGAGGCGGCGCTCGAACCGTTCCGGCAGACGGCGATTACCGGAAGCTGGGGCTCGGGCGGCACCGGCCTCGGCCTGCCGCTGACCAAGGCGCTGGCCGAGGCCAATCGCGCGCATTTTTCCATCAAGAGCGCGCCGAACGCCGGCACGCTGATCGAGGTCGCGTTCCCGCCGACGCGCGTCGTTGCGCGATAGCGCGGCGCGGTTGCTTCACGCCACACGGACGACGATTTTGCCGAAATGCGCGCCGGCGGCCATGTGATTGAAGGCCGCCTTCACCTCATCGAAGCCGAAGACGCGATCGATCGCCGGCTTGATCTTGTTCGCCGCGATCGCCGCGTTCATCGCCTCGAACATCTGCATCGAGCCGACCGAAATGCCCTGCACGTTGGCGCGCTTGGAAAAGATCAGTCCCGGATTGATCTCGGTCGCACCGCCGCTGACGCTGCCGATGATGCTGATCTTGCCGCCGTGGCGGATGGCGCCGAATGAGCGGGTGAGCGTCGCCCCGCCGCCGACCTCGAGCACGTGATCGACGCCGCGGCCGCCGGTGAACTCGACCGCCGCTTTGTCCCAATCCGGCGTCGTTTTGTAGTTGATGCCGCAAGCCGCGCCGAGCGCTTTGGCGCGTGCAAGTTTCGCGTCGCTCGACGAGGTGACGATGGCAATAATTCCCATCGCATGCGCCAATTGCAGCCCGAAGATCGAGACGCCGCCGGTGCCCAGCAGCAGCACCGATTGCCCGGCGATCAGTTTGGCGTGGTTCATGATGGCGTCCCACGCAGTGACGCCGGCGCAGGGCAAAGTCGCGCCCTCCTCCAAGGAAAGGTGAGCCGGAATCTTGACGACGCCGTCTTCTTCCAGCACGGCGAATTCGGCGAGCATGCCGTCAAGGGCGCCGCCGAGTGCAGAGGCTTGCAGGGTCGGACTGGGTTCGCCGCCCACCCAGCGCTGGAAAAAGCAGCCCGCTACCTTGTCGCCTGTCTTGACGCGGGTGACGCCAGGGCCGACTTCGATCACTTCGCCGGCGCCGTCGGAAAGCGGAACGACATTTTCGCGCACCGGCATGCGGTAAGTGCCGCGCGTAATGCCGAGGTCGCGGTAATTGAGCGAACAGGCGGCGACCTTGACCAGCACCTGCCGGTACTGAGGCTTCGGCACCGGCCGATCGACGACGGCGAGCGCGTCGATACCGGCGCCGCCCTTGGGCAGTTGATACGCACGCATCCTGATACTCCCGGAATTGTAATTCGCTCAGCCAGCCGGCGTGACGCTGACGGCGACGTCGATGCGCTGCTCGCCCGAGCCGAAAATCACGCCATCCATTGGTGCCACATCGGTATAGTCGCGTCCAACCGCCAGTACGACGTGTTCGTCGGAAGCGACGATCGCGTTGGTTGGGTCGAGGCCGATCCAGCCGGCTTGCGAACCGCACCACACCAGCACCCAGGCGTGCATGGCGTCGGCGCCCTGCAATCGGGTGGCATCGGTCCGCGGCGCCGAACGCAGGTAGCCGCTGACATAGGCGGCCGGCAAGCCGATGCCGCGCAGCCCGGAAATCATGATATGCGCGAAGTCCTGGCAGACGCCGCGGCGCAGCGCGAACGACATCGGCGGCATGGTGGTGACGGTGGTCGCACCGATCTCGTAGACGATATCGGATTTGAGGCGCTTCATCAGCTCGACGGCGGCGTCGAGCACCGGTCGGCCGGCGGCGAAGCTCTCCCGCGTGTAATCGCGGATCTCCGGATCAAGCGAGACCATGCGGCTCGGAAACAAGAAGTGCGCCGGCGACAGCGGGCCGATGTCTCTGGTCGCGAATGCCTCGTCGCGAACCGCCTCCCAGGCCGGCGTGGTCAAGGGGGTGGGTTCGACGGCTGCATCGACGGTGACGCGCGCCGCCAACTTGACCGTGAGCATCTTGTGCGGCTCCTCGATCTCGATCCAGGTCAGGCGGTTGCCGAAAAAATCCTGGCCTTCCCGGCGGTGCAAAGGTTCGGGCATGATCTGCAAGGCGGCGACGTGCACGCGCTGACCGTTGCGATGGATCGGTGTCAGGCGCAAAACGTGGCGCGCATGCGCCACGGGCGAGGCATACGCGCAGGTCGTCGTCTGCCGCACGTCGTAGATCACGCCAGCGCCTCCCACGCGGATTCGGAGCGTTCGTTGTTGGTGAGATAGGTCGCGGTAATCGCGTCCGAGAGTTTCATCAGCGATTGCTCGACATCGATGACCAATGCCTCATCGATGGCGGCGGCTTCGACGGTGCGCAAGCGCGTCGCGATCGAGGCGGCGATCTGCTGCACCGGCGAAAGCCGGCCGGTGCCGTTGCGTCCCGGCAACGCGGAAAGATGAGTCTCGATGCGGTCGAGCTGAAACGCCACCGAGCGCGGATTATTGGGATCGAGCATGACCAGATCGATCACCGGCGCGCGTGCCGCAACCATGACGTAGCGCTGCCGGTAGGTGATCTGGCTGTCGGCGAGTTCGAGCAGCACTTCGAGGTTGCCTTCGGGCCCGTCGGCCTGGGCGAAGCAGCGCACCAAGCGTCCGGTCAGGATGGCACGCTCGATGCGGCGGCCGAGTTCGAGAAAGCGCCAGCCCGCGAGCTGCGTCATGTTTTCCTGCGCCAACCCGGAGAGCGAGGAAATGATCCGCAGCGACGCCTCGACGCGCTCGATGATCACGCTTTCCGGGGGGCCGAGCGCGAACGGCATGGCGATCATGGTGGCCAGATCGTTGATCGCCCGCCAGGCGTCCGGCGAGAAGCGATCGCGGATGACTGAAGCCGCCGAGCGCGCGGCGCCGGCAAGATAGGGCAGCGACCCCGGCAAGTCGGCACGCGAGAGTGCCGCGCGCGCGATGAAAGCGGCCATCGCGCCGCCGGTCTCGGCTGGAACGGCGTCCCAGGCTTCGAGCAGCAAACCAATGCCGGCGATGACCGGCGCGGCGGTCTCGTCTGCCTCGGCGGCGCGGTTGATCATGGCGCGAACGAGACGCAGCGTCGCTTCCGCGCGCTCGACGTAGCGCCCGACCCAAAACAGATTGTCGGCGGCGCGGCGGGGGAGAAGGCCGGTAGCGCGCTGGACCTGGATGCGCTCCGCGGTCGGCAACAAAGTCGTCTCCGCGACCGGACCGCGCGCCAGCACCCAGGCGTCGGCGGTCGCGGCGCCGCGCTGCAAGCTCACCGCACGCGCGTCGGCGTTCTCGGCGATGCGCACGAAGCCGCCGGGCATGACCTGCCAGCGCTCACCGACCTTGGCCAGGAACAGCCGCAAGGTGAAGGGCCGCGGCTGCAAGCGGCCGTCGCGCCACACCGGCATGCTCGACAGCGTCACCGCTTCCTGCGCGACATAATCGACGCCGCGATCCCGGATCGACGCGATCAGCGCCTGGTGCTGCGCGTCGTCGAGCTTTGCGGGCAAAACCTCGCTGGCGCTGCGGCCGTCGGTCGGCGATTCGAAGGCCGAAGCGATGACCATGCGGTCGAGTTTTTCGATCATCTCCTCGCGCATGTCGTCGCGGCCGAGCCACCAGGTCGCCACGTTCGGTACGGCGAGATCGGCCCCAAGCACGATCGGCGCCAGCGCCGGCAAGAAGGCCAGCATCGCGCGCGCCTCGACCAGGCCGGCGCCAAGCGCATTGATGATGACGATCTTGCCGTCGCGCACGGCTTGCAAAAGTCCCGGCGCGCCAAGCCGCGAGGCGGCATTGAGTTCGAGCGGGTCGGCGAAGTCGGCGTCGATCCGGCGCAGCAGCACCTCGGTGCGCTGCAAGCCGGAAACCGTGCGGATGAAGACGCCGTCGTCGCGCACGCACAAATCCTCACCCTCGACCAAGAGCAGGCCGAGATAGCGCGCGAGATAAGCGTGCTCGAAATAGGTTTCGTTCATCGCGCCGGGCGTGAGCAGGCAGATGTGGGCGTCATCCTGGCGGCTCAGCGCATGGAGCTCGGCCTGCAAGGCCTGGAAGAACGGCGCGACCCGCTCAACGCGCGTGGTGCGATAGATGTCGGGGATGGCGCGTGACAGCGCCAGCCGGTTCTCGATGGCGTAACCGGCGCCCGAGGGCGCCTGCGCGCGGTCGGCGAGGACCCACCAGCGGCCGTCGGCGCCGCGCCCGATGTCAACCGCATAGAAGCGCAGATGCGCGCCGCCAGGCGGCGGCACGCCGACCAGCGGACGCAAGAACTCAGGATTGCCGGCGATCAGCGCCGCGGGCAGGCGGCCATCGCGGCTGAGCCAGGCCGGGCCGTAGGCGTCGGCGAGAATCGCTTCGAGAAGTTCGGCGCGCTGGATGAGGCCTGTTGCGTACTGCTTCCATTCGGCAGGCTCGATGATCAGCGGCACGTGACTGAGCGGCCACGGCCGCTCGCTGCCGGCCGCATCCTCGTACACGCGATAAAAGACTCCAGAGCCGCGCAGATAGCGGTCGGCAGCGGCGAATCGCCGATTGATCTCCTCGGCGCCGAGGCCCGCCAGCATGGAGAGGAACGGCCGCCAGTGCGCGCGCACGCGGCCGTCGCCATCTATCATCTCGTCGAAAATGCCGGGCAGCGGCCGGTAACTTGCAACAAACTGGTCGAGGCCGGCGGCTTCTCGTTCGACAATCGTGTCGAGATGGGCTGCCATATTTTTAGTTCGCGCGCCGCAGATCGAGCGTTGTCGGATATTCGAGGGAGATTTCGAGCGGCGGAACGTCGATTGGCCCGGCGGTGTGGCCGTGATCCTGGAAGCGTGCGCGGCGGCGCGCTTCCGCCTCATAGGAATTGATCGGATAGGTTTCGTAATTGCGTCCGCCGGGATGCGCGACGTGATAGACGCAACCGCCCAGCGAGCGCCGGCTCCAGGCGTCGACAATGTCGAACGTGAGCGGCGCGTGGACGCCCACGGTCGGCTGCAAGCCCGACGCCAGACTCCACGCCTTGAAACGCACGCCGGCGACGAATTCACCGGAGCGGCCGGTGGAGGTAAGCGGCATGCGGCGGCCGTTGCAGGTGATGACGTGACGGCCCTCGGTCAAGCCGTCGACCTTGACCTGGAGCCGCTCGACCGAAGAGTCGACGAGCCGCACGGTGCTGCCGGCAACGCCCTCTTCGCCGAGCACGTACCAGGGCTCGATCGCCTGCCGCAGTTCGAGCCGCACGGCGCCGTGCTGCACCGTGCCGCAGAGCGGGAAGCGGAATTGCCGCTGCGCTTCGAACCAGGCCGGGTCGAAGTGGTAACCGGCGTGCTTGAGATCGTCCAAGACTTCGAGGAAATCGTTCCAGATGAAATGTTCGAGCATGTAGCGGTCGTGCAAGGCTGTGCCCCAGCGCGCCGGCTTGCCCTCGATCGGCGCCCGCCAGAACCAGGCGACCAGCGCGCGCAGCAACAATTGTTGGGCGAGACTCATGCGCGCGTCGGGCGGCATTTCAAATGAGCGGAATTCGACCAACCCGAGCCGACCGGTCGGGCCGTCGGGCGAAAACAGCTTGTCGATGCAGATTTCGGTGCGATGCGTGTTGCCGGTCACGTCGACCAGGATGTTGCGGAACAGCCGGTCGACCAGCCATGGCGGCGGCGCGGGCGCGGCTGCATCCGGCGCCGGCACGCCGCCGAGCGCGATTTCCAGCTCATAGAGCATGTCCTGGCGCGCTTCGTCGATGCGCGGCGCCTGACTGGTCGGCCCGATGAACAATCCGGAAAAGAAATAGGAGAGGGAAGGCCGCCGCTGCCAATAGAGCACCAGACTTTTGAGCAGATCGGGGCGGCGCAGGAACGGGCTGTCGGCGGCATTGCGGCCGCCGAGCACGACGTGATTGCCGCCGCCGGTTCCGCTGTGCCGGCCGTCGATCATGAACTTATCGGTGCCAAGCCGCGACTGATGCGCTTCTTCGTAAAGGCCGCGGGTGACGGTCACGGCTTCGCGCCATGATTCCGCCGGATGGATATTGACCTCGATGACGCCGGGGTCCGGTGTCACCTTGATGAGGTTGAGCCGCGGGTCGGGTGGCGGCTCATAGCCTTCGACGTGCACCGGCAGGCCAAGATCGGCCGCCGTCGTCTCGACCACGGCGAGCAGTTCGAGGTAGTCGGCAAGCGTCTCCACCGGCGGCATGAACACGCACAAGCGTCCGTCACGCACTTGGACGGAGAGCGCCGTGCGCACCGGCATCGCGGAGACGGCCGGCGCGGCGGTAACCCGCCGCTGCATCACCAATGTCTCCGGCGCGAGCGGCGGCGCGGTCTCATCGCTGGTCGCGGCATGCAAGACGCTCGCGTTGATCGGATGGGTGACGCGCGGATCGGACAACGGCCGCCGGTCGGCAAATGGGTCGGCCGGCGTCAGATGCGGGTAATCGAGGGGATCTATCTTGGGGAGGGATTGCAGCGGCAGCCGGAAGCCGAGCGGCGAATCGCCTGGAACCAGGAACAACCGGCCGCGGCGGGTTTGCCAGATCTCGCTCAGCCAGCCCGGTTTCGCCTGCGCCGTCCAGGGATGCAGCGGCAGCACGAAACCCGCCGGCTCGCTGAGATGGCTGTCGAACAAGCTCAGGATGCGCGCTCGCTCGCGGGGATCGTCGATCTTGGGATCGCTTGGATCGACGTTCTCCGGGATCAAACCTTGCTTCAGCATCCGGTCGGTCGGATCCTCATAAGCCGGTTGCACGTAATCCGCCATGACTCCAATGCGCGCGGCAATCCCTTCGGCGAGACGCAGTGAATCGTCGACCGTCGGCTTGTGATCGGCGGCTTCGCGCGCGATTAGGCTCACATCGCGCCAGGTCGGCACGCCGTCGCGGCGCCAGTAGAGCGAGAAGGCCCAGCGCGGCAACGACTCGCCGGGATACCACTTGCCCTGGCCGTAATGCAGGAGCCCGCCCGGCGCGAAGCGTTTGCGCAAGCGCCGTATCAGATCGTCGGCGCGCACGCGCTTCATCGGACCGACCGCGGCGGTATTCCACTCCGCCGACTGATAATCGTCGATCGATACGAAGGTCGGCTCGCCGCCCATGGTCAGGCGCACGTCGTGCCCAACAAGATCGACGTCGACCTTGTCGCCGAGCGCATCAAGCGCGGTCCAGGCTTCTTCGGAAAACGGCGCGGTCACGCGCGGTTGTTCGGCAATCCGCTTTACGCTCATGTCGAACGAGAAGCGGGCGTCGGATGGTTCGACCAACCCACTGATCGGCGCTGCGGAGCGGTAGTGCGGCGTGGCGGCGACCGGCAGGTGGCCCTCGCCGCAGAGCAGTCCGGATGTCGGATCGAATCCGATCCAGCCCGCGCCCGGCAGATAGACTTCGGTCCAGGCATGCAGATCGGTGAAGTCCCGCTCGGTGCCGGCGGCGCCTTCGAGCGGTTTGATGTCTGGCCGCAATTGGATGAGGTAGCCGGAGACGAAACGCGCCGGCAGGCCGATGTGGCGCAGAATCTGCACCAGGAGCCAGGCGGTGTCGCGGCAGGAGCCGGCGCCGGACGTCAGCGTCTCTTCCGGAGTCTGCACGCCGGGCTCCATGCGGATGAGATAGCGGATCATGTGCTGAAGCCGCTGATTGAGCTCGACCAGAAAATCGACGGTGTTGCGCTGCTCGCGCGAAATCGAATGGACCAATTCCATCAGTCGCGGACCCGCGGGCTCCGGATCGACGAAGGCGGAAAGGTCTTCACGCAGCTCGGAGGGGAACGCAAACGGCCACGTCTCCGCATACGGCTCGACGAAAAAATCGAAGGGATTGATCACTTCCAGGTCGGCGATGAGATCGACCGTGACGGAAAATTCTTTGGTCCTCTCCGGGAAGACGAAACGCGCGAGCCAATTACCGTGCGGGTCCTGCTGCCAGTTCACGAAGTGCTGGGCGGGCTTCACCGTCAGCGAATAGCTGGCAATGCGGGTGCGGCAATGCGGTGCCGGCCGCAGCCTTACGATTTGCGGCCCGAGACCGATCGGCCGGGCGTAATCGTAGCGCGTTGCGTGGTGAAGCCCGACAAGAATGGACATGCTGTGACGCGGTACCAATCGATTTTTGGCCAGGAAACTCGCAATTTCCATGCAATTTCCGGGCCGCCGTCAATGGCTTGACGTTACCGCGATCAGCATAACACGCCATCGCAATAAAAGGCGGCGCGGTTGCCGCGGTATTCGCGCCGCCGACTTATCTGCAAAAGGTCAAGGATTCCGAAAGCGGGCTGACTTTGATCAGGCCGTGACCGGCTGTCCCTGCCGTTTATCGCCAAGACGCAAGAGCGGCACGAGCACGAACGCAAAGGCTGTGAACGCCGCCGACAGCAGAATCAGCGGCGTGAGATTGTTGTGGAAGAGATCGTCGAACAGATACGACCCGACATTATTGGCCGACGATGTCGCGAGGTTGATGACCGACATCATGACCGCGAAGCTGAAACCCTCCGATCGCGGCGGACAATAATCCGCCGCGAGCGTGACCGTCGCCACGGTCGCGGCCATCGCGGCAAATCCGCTGCAAAAGCTCAGGATCGCGGCAGAGGTCTCATTGTAAAGAAAGATGTATGCCGCTGTCGTCACCGTGCCGAGCGCGATGCTCAAATACAGAAGGTGTTTTGAGGACAAATCATCGAATAGCCGCCGATAGAGTAGCGCCCCGACCACCCAGCCGGCCGCGCTGATCGATCCCAGAATGCCGATGTAACCCTGCGAGAATTTAAGGCCATCGGTCATGTAATAGTAAAGCGGTGTCCCCAGGCCGGGACTGAAGTAATAGAGGAAGAGAAAAAACCCGAGTACCCAAAGCTCGCGTCTTTGGAAAGTCGCGACCAGCCCGCCGAAGGTAGCGTGTAACGCCGGGAGATCGATGCGCGTCTTGTTATCGGAGATGAGGAAGATCGTCCCGAACAGGACAGCTATAGGCGCAACGGCAACGATCGAAGCGGCAACATGCAGCGCCGATATCGGCGAGAGCCATTGCACGAGCTCGCCCCCCACGATCGAGGCGACCATCGTGGCGGCGTTGAACCAGAGCCATTGCTGATTGACGAACCGTCCGCTCTCGCGCAGCCGCTGCCCATTCTCGACCAGCACGGCGCCGCAGATCGTGCTCGATATCGCCATGCCATAAGCCGTGAATTGCAACGCCCACACCAGCTGGTCGGGCGCGGCAAGTTGCGCGGCCCAGACGAAGCCGCCAGCCGCGGCGATATTGGCCGCCAGCAGATAAGGCTTCCGGCGGTAGCCGAAGATCGGCACGAAATCGGAAAAGGCGCCGTAGAGCGGCTTAATGATCCAGGGAAAGTTGAAAATGGTGAAATAGGCGGTGACTTGCAGCGCCGTCCAACCATGCACTTCTTTCAAATAAAAACTAAGCGGCTGGGCGAGGAGGCCGACGATCTGGCCGGCGCCTTCCACGATATAGACGAGGGCGAAAAACAGCATCAGGCGGCGTATCAACGCCTTGTCCCGCGTTGGAGCGTCGGTCTGCGTCGATGGAAGTTCTTGGTTCATCGGATTGCGCCTGCGAATTTGTCGCGCAATCGTTTGAATGCCCGACGGCTTCCACTGGTTCAAGCCAACCTTATCGATCGGCGAACTGGAGCATCGCAGGTCGCGTTGAATAGCTGATGTTTATTCCCGCGCTATCGGCATTTGCACCGCCGGCCGCTCGACGAGGTCGCCGCGCGTGAGCGCTCTGTTGCCCATCGATACGGCGGTCGCCGCGACGACAAGCGAAACGGTGAGCGCCAGCGTTGCAATCAGTTCAATGGCGACGGCGTGCCGTCGCGATAGCGTTTCTTCGAGCTTCGGCGCCGTGAAACCGGGATTGCCGGCCAGCTCTGCCATGGTCGTTATCCTTCGAACCAATGAGGTCGCACGAATCAATGAGGTCGCAGCATATGCGGCGATGCCGGCGCCCGTTCGGCCGGATTTGGGCGGCCGCATTGAAGAATAAGGGCGATTTGGTGGGATATGGTTAACGGAAGGTTAACGCCAGTTACTTGATCCGGTTACTTAGCCCGCTTACTTGGCCAGTTACTTGGCGGTGACGGCATCCGCGGCATTGAGGTCCATGGTCACGTGGCCGGGCTCGCTGGCGACGCGCTTGAGCCAGGCGCGCACCGCCGGGAACGCCGCGAGGTCGAAGTCGCACAGATGGGCCACGTGGGTGTAGGCGTAGAGCGCGATGTCGGCGATGGTGTAGCGGTCGGCGGCAAAGAAGTCGTGCAGCGCGATGTGCTTCTCCATCACACCGAGCGCGCGGTGGCCTTCCTCCATCCAATCCTCGAAGGCATGACGCTGCAAGTCGCGCCCGCCCTTGACCAGCGTGAGCCAGAAATAGGCGGCGCCGAGATTGGGCTCGAGACTGTGCTGCTCGAAGAACATCCATTGCAGCGCTTCTGCGCGTTCGATGCGGTCTTCGGGCGCGAGCGCGGTGCCGCCGGCGATGTACCAGAGAATGGCGTTTGATTCGGCGAGAAACCTTCCTGGCGCGACCTCCAGAAGCGGCACCTGGCCGCTGGGATTCTTCGCCAGGAATTCCGGCGTATGACTCTCGCCTTTGAGAATATCGATTTCGACCAACCGACAGGGAATGCGGAGCTGCGCCAAGGCGAGACGCACCTTGTAGCTGTTCCCCGAACGCTGCATCGAATAGAGCGTAAACACGACCGCTCCCAACTGCCACGCGGCAGATCGTGCTGCGGCCGTACTCCGTGAACGCGGCGATGTCGTGACCGCGCGATCTGCCGATTGCGCCGGCGGCTATTTTAGAAGAAATGCGCTGGAAGAAGCCACCGGCAAAGCAGGATAAAGCGTGCTGCGCCGCAACAGAAGAATGAGCATCGCCAGCATCGCCGGCGCGCCCAGCGGAATCAAGGTCGTGAGTGCGACAGTGCGGGCGACGAGCGGCGCCAGCCACAGCGCGGCCAGCGCCGTCTTTTCCCAGGGGCCGAAACCGCGAGCCAAGCCGTCGGCGGCGATGAAGGCAATGGCGGGAGCGAGTACTGTCATGTCGTAGTCGAAGGTGTAGGGCGTGGCGAGGATGGTGGCGAGACAGAGCGCCGCCGCCTTGAGCGGATAGGGCGCGGCGCTGCGCCACAGCCAGATGAGGGCGGCCCCGAGCGCGACGACCGTCACGCCCTGAAGCGCGTAAGCGAGCGGGATCGAGGCGCCCCACATGCGCGCCCAGGCGAAGACGCTTTGGATCTTGTACCAGCCGGTATCGCCCTGTTCGAGCGCGACCAGGCGGGTGAAACGGGTCGAATCGAGGAACGCCTGCCACACATGCGGACCGAACGCGACAAATGTTGCAGCGGTCAAGAGCGCGACTGCGGCGGCGGCGGCGGCAAACGCGCGCCAGCGGCCGCTCACCGCCAGTGCGATAGGAATCAGCAGCCCGAATTGCGGCTTGTAGGCGAGAAGTCCGAACAGGATGCCGGCAATGAGCGGCCGCCGGTCGAGTTGCACGAGCGCTGTGCCCAGGAGCGCCGCCGTGAGGAAACCGTTCTGGCCGTGTGCGACATTGACAAAAACCGCAGGGAAAGCGAGCGCGAGCAGAAGCCAAAGCCGATCGCTTCCTCCTGAAAGGGGGAGGTCGACAGCCGAAGGGCCTCGGGTGGAGGTCACGAGAATCGCGCGGATCGCCAGAAGATAAAGACCGAACGTGACCGCCTGCCATGCCGCAAGCGCGATGCCGTAGGGCATCAAGGCCAAAGCGGCGGCGATGAAAAGAAAGAACGGCGGATAGTGCCAACCGTAAAACGGCGTCGCCTCGCCGAACAGGCTTTGCTCGCGCGCATGCTGCCGCGCCGGGTCGAACGGCGCCTCGGGATTGCCGTCGAGCACATAGCTGCCGGCGGCATAGACATCGGAGAAATCCGTTCCCAGCGGCCGTCCTTGCAGGTCGATGAGACCGTTGGCGGTGACCACCAGATAGAGAAAGCCGGCAACGGAGGCGACGAGGACGGCGAGCGCCACCAGCCGGATGCGCTCGCGCGTGAGCCAGGCTCCGCTTCGCAGTATCTCAAGCGCCTTTTCCATTGCGGCTCCCGTTGGGATGGCGGTGCCGTGCATTAGGCCAGCGGAGCCTTAACGGAGAATTGAGCCATCCGTGCGGAGCCCTCCCTTGCCTGTGCCCGATTGGCGCTTTAGGAAGCACGCGCCTCAAAAGGGTAGTTGGAGAGCACAATGGCCTTTCTCGCGGACCGGATTTTGCGCATTAAGCCATCGGCTACCATTGCGGTGACCGATAAAGCGCGTGCGCTCAAGGCGGCCGGCCGCGATGTCATCGGGCTTGGCGCGGGCGAGCCCGACTTCGACACGCCGGAGAACATCAAAGAGGCGGCGATCAAGGCGATCCGCGACGGCAAGGCGTCGAAATACACCGCCGTCGACGGCATTCCCGAGTTGAAGGCGACGATTGCGCGCAAGTTCAAGCGCGAGAACGAGCTTAGCTACAAGCCCTCGCAGATCATTGTCGGCACCGGCGGCAAGCAGGTGCTCTACAACGCACTTGTTGCGAGCATCAATCCGGGCGACGAGGTCCTCATCCCCGCCCCCTATTGGGTAAGCTATCCCGACATGGTGCTACTCGCGGGCGGCGAGCCGGTCCCGGTAGCGACCACGATGGAGTCGGGCTTCAAGATGAGGCCGGAGGCGTTGGAGCGGGCGATCACGCCGAAGACCAAGTGGATCATCTTCAACTCGCCGTCTAACCCGACCGGCGCCGCCTACACGCGCACCGAGCTCAAGGCGGTGACCGACGTGCTCATACGTCACCCGCAGGTCCATGTCATGTCCGACGACATGTACGAGCACTTGGTCTACGACGACTTCAAATTCTTTTCGCCGGCGCAGCTCGAACCGCAACTCTATGAGCGCACGCTGACGGTGAATGGCGTGTCCAAGGCCTATTGCATGACCGGCTGGCGCATCGGCTATGCCGGCGGTCCCGAGCCGCTCATCAAGGCGATGGCGATGATCCAGTCGCAGTCGACCTCGAACCCGACCGCGGTGGCGCAATGGGCCGCCGTCGAAGCGCTCGACGGGCCGCAGGATTTCATCCCCAAGCACAACAAGATCTTCAAGGAGCGGCGCGACCTCTGCGTCTCCATGCTCAACCAGGCGAACGGCATCCGCTGCCCGAAGCCGGAAGGCGCGTTCTACGTCTATCCGTCCTGCGGCGGCACGATCGGCAAGGTGGCGCCGACCGGCAAGAAGCTCGTAACCGACGAGGATTTCGTCGCCGAGCTTCTGGAGGCGGAAGGCGTCGCCGTCGTGCAGGGGACGCCGTTCGGGTTTGGGCCGGCGTTTCGTGTCTCCTACGCGACCGCGACCGTTGCGCTCGAGGAAGCCTGCGCGCGCATCCAGCGCTTTTGCGGCAATTTGAAATAGCGGAAAGGGCGAGAGACGCCGGTTGCTTTCTCGCCTACAATCCTTCCGGGCCCGCATGGGGGGCCGGGAGGGGTATGCACATGTTTCGTATTGCTTTCGCTGCCGCGGCCATCGCGGCCGCAACGCTCGCGATGATTACAAGCCCTGCGGACGCGCAGCCGAGACAGCTCCAGGTCGGACAGCTCACGTGCTCGTTGTCGGCGAGCATTGGCCTGATCCTTGGTTCGCAAAAAAACGTCAATTGCGTTTTTAGGGGCCAGCCGGGTGAGCCGGAGGAAGCCTATACCGGCACCATGACGACGATCGGCGTCGATATCGGCGTGACCACCGGCGGCGTGATCGTCTGGACGGTGTTTGCCGATAGCAACCGCTACCGGGGAATGCTCGCCGGCACTTACGCCGGAGCGACGGCAGAGGCGTCGGTCGGCGCTGGCGTGGGTGCCAACGTCCTCGTCGGCGGATCGAACCATACCGTGACGCTACAGCCGATTTCATTGCAGGGGCAGCTTGGCTTCGACATCGGCGCCGGGATTGGCGCACTGGAGCTGCACGCCGCGCAATGAACGTGGCCGCGGTGCGGCATCGCGGGCTGTCGGCGGAGCCACAGAGCGGCGGATGCGCGCAATGTCGCGCCCCTTGACCAGCCCCGCCGCTGCCTGAAACGATAGCGTCACGCGATCCGCCCCGGAACGACGGGTCAGCGCCGGGAGGCAGTGATGGCAGGCACCGCAAACAACGCCACGCGCGCGACAGGCTCCCGCTGTGTGGCGCTGGTCGGACCCTTCCAGAGCGGCAAGACCACTTTACTCGAAGCGATCCTCGCCCGTACCGGTGTTATTCCCCGGCAGGGCACGATCGAAGCCGGCAACACGGTCGGCGACGGCAGCAAGGAAGCGCGCCATCATCGAATGAGCGTCGAGCTTACGGTCGCCACCACCAATTTCATGGGCGACTCCTATACCTTCCTCGATTGCCCGGGCTCCGTGGAATTCGTCCACGACATGCGCGCGGTGCTGCCGGCGATCGATGCGGCGGTGGTCGTGTGCGAAATGGACGAGAAAAAAGTGGCGCAGCTCCAGCTCATCATGCGTGAGCTGGAAGACCGGAAAATTCCCCGAATCCTATTTCTCAACAAAATCGACAAAGTCGATGCCGGCGTCCATGACGTACTCACGCTGTTGCAAGAGGCCTCGCGCACCAAGCTCATTTTACGCCAGATCCCAACCTTCTCCGGCGATATCATCAGCGGTTTCGTCGATCTCGCGCTCGAGCGCGCCTTTGTCTACAAGGAGCACGCTCCGTCGGAAATCATCGCGCTCGAAGGCGACGCCGCCGACCGCAAGAGGACGGCGCGCTTCTCCATGCTGGAGACGCTCGCCGACCATGACGACGAACTGATGGAGCAATTGCTCGAAGATATCGAGCCGCCGCGCGACAAGGTATTCGACGATCTCACGCGCGAATTGCGCGAAGGGCTCGTGTGCCCGGTGCTGATGGGTACGGCCGTGCGCGCCAACGGAGTATTGCGGCTCCTTAAGGCGCTGCGCCATGAATCGCCGGGGATCGCCGAGACGGCGAAACGCCTCGGCGTGAAGGCTGGATCGGATGCGGTTGCCTACGTGCTCAAGACCCTGAACACGACCCACGGCGGCAAGATGTCGATTGCGCGCGTGCTCGCGGGGCAGGCCGGCGACGGCACCACCTTCTTGTCGTTCGATGACGAGGCCGGCCGCGTCGCCGGCGTCTTCAAGCTCGTCGGTCAGTCGAACGAGAAGCGCGGCCCCGCCGGCGTCGGCGAGACCATCGCCTTTGCCAAGCTCGAAAAGGCCAAGACCGGCCAAACACTGACGGCGGCCAAACAGCCGCATCCGGCGCTGGCCAAGATCGAGCCTTATCCGCCAGTGCTCGCCATCGCCATCTCGGCGAAGGAGCGCAAGGACGACGTGAAGCTCGGCCAGGCGCTCAACCGGCTGGCCGAGGAAGACCCCTCGATCATCATCGCGCACAATCCGGAAACGCACGAGGTGGTGCTGTGGGGCCAGGGCGAAATGCATCTGCGCGTCACGACGGAACGCCTCGGCGACCGTTACGGCATCGGCATTGAGCGGCGGCAGCCGAGCGTCGGCTACCGCGAGACCATCCGCAAAGGCGTCGTTCAGCGCGGCCGTCACAAGAAGCAATCGGGTGGCCACGGCCAATACGGCGACGTGGTGCTCGACATCAAGCCGCTGCCGCGCGGCTCGGGCTTCGGCTTCGAGGATAAAATCACCGGCGGCGTGGTACCGCGCAACTACATTCCTTCGGTCGAGGAAGGCATCGTCGACGCGCTCGGGCACGGCCCGCTCGGCTTTCCCGTGGTCGATCTGCACGTGGCGCTGATCGACGGCTCGTATCACACCGTCGATTCCTCCGACATGGCGTTCCGCATCGCCGGCCGGATCGGCATCGTCGAAGGTTTGCCGCAGTGCCAGCCGGTGCTGCTCGAGCCGATCCATCTCGTCGAGATCGTCTGCCCCAACGAGGCGACGGCCAAGATCAACGCGCTCATGTCGGGACGGCGCGGCCATATCCTCGGCTTCGATACGCGCGAGGGTTGGGAGGGCTGGGACGTGGTGCGCGCCAAGATGCCGGAAGCGGAGATCGGCGACTTGATCGTCGAAATTCGTTCAGCGACCGCCGGCGCCGGCACGTTTACGTTCAAGTTCGACCACATGGCCGAGCTCACCGGGCGAACCGCCGACCAGATTGTCGCCGCGCGCCGCGCCGCGGAGTGACCCCCGCAATCACCTTGATCTTCAACGCATCATGCCCGCCTATAGCCGTCCGAAGGACGTCGTCGTTTCGTGCGCCCACGTCGCGGGCGTTCATGTCTTGAAAGAGTGGAGGACCGTCAATGCCAGCCTATTGGATCGCGCGCTCCAAGGTCACCGATCCGGCCGAGTACAAAAAATACGCCGATCTGGTGCCGGGGATTGTCGCCAAGTATGGCGGCAAGTCCCTGGCGCGCGGCGGGCGCTTCCAGATCATGGAGGGGCCGCGGAAGTTTGAACGATTCGTGGTGACCGAATTTCCGACGCTCGAGCAGGGCGTCGCCTGCTTTAACTCGGACGAGTACCAGAAGGCCGCCGCCTTCCGCCGCGGCGGCGCCGGCGAGGTCGAAATCGTCATGATCGAGGGGACGAAATAATCGGTCAGATGCCCGGTTTTATGGTTAGCACCGGGTTAACAGGGATCGCGCAAGCGCGCAAAATCTCCGCAGGCCAAAAAACCGCGATGCGCGCGGCGGCGGCGCGGCCGTTCACGCGTCTTCGCCGAAGACGAAAATGCCGGCCAGTGCGGACGGCGTTGACGGATTGGTAAGGTGGCTTAAGCGTGCGTTACTGACGATACTGCTGGATGCGCGTGGTGCGCAGGCCGGCAAGGCCGTGCTGATCGATCGAATATTGCCAGGAGAGAAACTCCTCGACCGTGAGCGTGTAGCGGCTGCACGCCTCTTCAAGCGAAAGCAGCCCGCCGCGAACGGCGGCGACAACTTCCGCCTTACGGCGAATGACCCAACGTTTCGTTCCCGGTGCCGGCAAATCGGCAATCGTCAGGGGCGAACCGTCCGGCCCGATGACATACTTGACCCTCGGGCGATGAGGCTCGGTCATAGCAACACTCTCAACAGACTCCACAAACCAGGCTGGACCTTACGCAGGGCGGCTTAAAATTTGCCTAAGCCCAAAGGTCGATTGGAGGATTTTGCCCGCGCGGACCATGCGCGGTCGCCTCCCGGGCCGAAGCCGGTGTGCCATCTCCTGGTCGCAGGGTGGACCTTTGCGGCGGTACGCCGATAATCGGTGGCTGGTCGAGGTGATCTGACTGACCTGGACGGCCTGTCCGCCCACGGTGGCGCAGCAAGCGGCTGGCGCCTATAGTAAGAGGAGGTCGAGGCGATCATTGCACCGCGCGATTGGCCGCCAAAAGGGACCGCAGCCGCACCACCATGACGAACAATCTCGATATCGAGGGGAAGCCGTCCGACACGCGCGTTGTCGTCGCTATGTCGGGCGGGGTCGATTCGTCGGTGACGGCGGCGCTGCTAGCCGACGCCGGCTACGACGTGCTCGGCATCACCCTACAGCTCTACGACCACGGCGCCGCCATCCACCGCAAGGGCGCCTGTTGCGCCGGCCGCGATATTCACGACGCCCGTGCGGTCGCCGAGCGCATCGGCATTCCGCATTACGTGCTCGATTATGAGAGCCGCTTCAAGGAAGCGGTGATCGATCGCTTCGCGGAAAGCTACGTGGCCGGCGAGACGCCGGTGCCGTGCCTCGAATGCAATCAGTCGATTAAATTCCGCGACCTGCTGGAGACCGCGCGCGAGCTCGGCGCCCGGGTCCTGGCCACCGGCCATTATGTCGCGTCGCGGGCGTTGCCAGGCGGCGGCCGCGCGCTCTATCGCGCGCGCGAGGCCGAGCGCGACCAGAGTTACTTTTTGTTTTCCACCACGCCGGCGCAGCTCGATCTGCTGCGCTTCCCGCTCGGTGACCGGACCAAGGCGGAAACGCGCGATCTGGCGCGGCGCTTCGGCCTTTCGGTCGCCGACAAGCAGGACAGCCAGGACATCTGCTTCGTGCCCAGCGGGCATTACGCCGATCTGATCGAGCGCCTGCGGCCGGGAGCCGCCGCGCCGGGCGAGATCGTCGACCTCGACGGGCGGCTGCTCGGCCGTCATGACGGCATCATCCATTTCACCGTCGGCCAGAGGCGCGGGCTCGGCATCGCGGCCGGCGCGCCGCTTTATGTCGTGCGCCTCGACGCTGGTTCGCGCCGGGTCGTGGTGGGGCCGCGTGAAGCGTTGCGCACGAGTCGCATCCGCTTGCGCGACGTGAACTGGCTCGGCGACGGCTCGGTCAAAGACGCGCTGCGAGGCCATCCCGAAGTTTACGTCAAGGTTCGCTCGACCCGTCCTCCGCAACCGGCGTGGCTTCGCCGCGGTATCGATGGCGGCGTTGACGTCGAACTGATCGCGAGCGAGGACGGCGTGTCGCCCGGTCAGGCCTGCGCTTTTTACGATGCGGCCAGCGGCCAGGCGAGGGTGCTGGGCGGCGGCATTATCGCATCCACGATCGCGGCACCGATCGGCAAACGAGCATTCAGCGGCGATCTGGCGGCGGCGCATTGATCGCGCGATAAGCGCGGCCACGACGGTAAGGCGTGATGGCGACGGAACTCGACAGGGACACGGTCGCCAGAGCCTATGCCCGCTGGGCACCGATCTACGATCTCGTCTTCGGCGTGGTGTTCGATCGCGGACGCAAGGCATCGATCGCCGCCGCCGAGCGCATTGGCGGGCGCATCCTCGAAGTCGGCGTCGGCACCGGGCTGTCGCTGCCCGATTATTCCTGGAACAACCGCCTTACCGGCATCGACCTCTCCGCGCCGATGCTGCGCAAGGCGAAGGAGCGGGCCGCGCAACACCGCCTGACCAATGTCGACGGCCTCGCCGTGATGGACGCGCAGCATCTCGGCTTCCAGGACGGCGTATTCGACGTCGTGGTCGCGCAATACGTCATCACCGCGGTGCCGGACCCGGAGGCGACGCTCGATGAATTCGCGCGCGTGCTCAAGCCCGGCGGCGAGATCATCCTCGTCAACCATCTCGGCGCCGAGTCCGGCTTGCGCGCGGCCTTCGAACAATGGTTTGCGCCGCTGGCGCGCCGCCTCGGCTGGCGGCCGGAATTCCGCTGGGAACGTCTGGCGCAATGGGCCGCGCGGCATGGCGGCGTACGCGTCGTCGAGCGGCGCGCCGTTACGCCGCTCGGCCATTTCGCGCTCATCCGCTTCGCCCGGCTGGGCCGGTTGGCGAGCGGGCCTCTTGCCGCGGCCGGCGTAACGCGTTGAAGCCGAAATTCGGGAACTTTTCCGCGCCGCGGCCGCGCGGGATTTGCCTCTTGGAAAGGATCGTGAACTACCCTAAATCTGGCCCATCGGCCCGACATTTGATGGTTTGGCGGAGTAGCTCAGTTGGTTAGAGCAGCGGAATCATAATCCGCGTGTCGGCGGTTCAAATCCGTCCTCCGCTACCAAAAATTATTCAAGAGCCTATTTTTGCCGCCGGCCGCACCGCTCGATACGATCCATCATAAACTAAGCGTATCCTCGGCCGAGGCGATCGCTTCGATCTTTTCATAGCCTTTGGCTTTGTAGAGCAGATAAGACACGATCCAGCTCGCGATGAAGAACGCAACGATCGAATAGCCGACCAGGCCGAAGTTATCGCCGAGCGCGGCCACAAACCGCCAGAACGGGCCTTCAAGTCCGAGCCGGTCGCCGATCAGTCCCAGCACCTCGATGCCGCCGATCACCAGCGCGGCAACGACGGAGGCGAACGTGATCGTCATGTTGTAGTACAGCTTGCGGATCGGCCTGACGAATGCCCAGCCGTAGGTTCCAACCATCACGGTTGAGTCCGTCGTATCCATCAGCGACATACCGGCGGTGAACAGCGCCGGAAATATCAGGATCGACCAGATCGACAGCCCGTGCACCGCTTGCGCCGCCGAGATACCGAGCAGGCCGATTTCGGTCGCGGTGTCGAAGCCGAGCCCGAACAAGAGACCAAGCGGATAGACGTGCCAGCTGCGCTCGATCAGCGTAAAAGCCGGCCGCAGCAATCGGCCGAGCACGCCGTTTTTGGCGAGAATTTGATCGACATCATCCGCCGCCAGCCGGCCGTCCTTTTTCGCCGCCTGCAATGCACGGTAGACCTGCATCAGCACCAGAATGTTGGCGGCCGCGATCGTGAACAAAAACAGCGCCGAGATCGAGGTGCCGATTGCTCCGCCGATATCGGTGAACGCGGCGAAACGGCTTTGCAGCGCCGTGGTGGCGAGCGCGAGCGCCAACACCATGATGACCACAATCGTGGAATGACCAAGCGAGAAGAAGAAGCCGACCGCGATCGGGCGTCGGCCTTCTTGCATCAGCTTGCGGGTGATGTTGTCGATGGCCGCAATATGGTCAGCGTCGAAGGCGTGCCGTAGCCCGAAGCTGTATGCGAGGAACGCGGTGCCGAGAAGAAGCGGGCTATCGCGGAAAGCAATCAACGCCCAGAGCCAGGCCGCAATATTGGCCGTGACCAGGATGGCAAACATGCCCATCACTTTGCCGCGCGTCCGCTCCGGCGCGTCGTCAAAGATATGCGAAAGCATCGCCGCGCTCCTGCGACAGCAACTTTGAGCCGGTCGATATTCGGCGGTCGTCGTGCTGGCAAGACGTGCGCGGCGGAGTACGCGCCTTAGTTGCGCATCGTCGAAACGGAACCGGTGTATACCGGCGCTGGCGCGACGGCGGTTTGCACCTTCGGGTCGACGTCCTGCATCCTCGCGAGGATGTCCATAATCGGATCGTCGGCCCAAGCGTGGGTGACAAAATCGCGGTGCGAGATGTCGCCGGCGGGCAGGAACGCGACCATGCCTTGCAGGTGGGTGCGCCGCAGTTCCGTGCCGTAGGGCACCTCCCGTCCGCGCAGCAGGCGTTCGAGATCGGCGTTGTGGTGCGCCGTGTGCGGCGTGTAAGAGCTCACGAAGAAGGTCGACCTGTTGTCGGCGATCCAATCCGCGAACTTGTCGATCCCTGCGTAGAGCGCATCGAGAAGAACGACGCCGCGCACACGCGATCTGACGCCGCCGCGATCCAGGACCGACAAGGTCGGGCCGAAGCCGCCGCTATAAGCGACGATCACGATCGGCATTCGAGCGAAGGTGGCCGCACTGCGCGGATCGCCATAAAGTCTCGCGAGCTTGCCGGCCGCTTCGTCGAGGAAGCGCTTGAAGCCGTTCGGCTCCCAGAACTTCCCGGCGCTCGAGTCGGCGGCATCGAAGGCAAATTGCGGGGCCACCAATACGGCGTTTGCTCCCGCCGCCGTGATTTGCGCGGGCACCTGCTGCCGGTCGCGCACGTCGCGGGCGAGATCGGCGCCGTGGCCGTGAAAGAACACGACCATGACCGCGGGACGCTTGGGGTCGAACCCGGGCGGAATGTGCAACAGCACGCGATCGTCGCTGAATGTCTCCGACTCCCAAAGAACATGGCCACGGAAATTGGCGTGGCCGAGATGGCCCTCTTCGCTCGCATTGAGGAACGGCCGGTTCAATCCGGGGATCATGCCGCGATACGGGAAGGGCGCGGTTTCGAAGTCGACGAGGCTTGTCGCGCCCCCGATCTTGGACGGCACATGCGACGGCTCGTTCGGGGGCACGGTTTGCGGGGCGCTGTTTTCAAGCGCGGCCAAGCGAACCGGCGGCTTCAGAGTGGGCGCTTTCGCCGCCTGTTTCGCCGGCGCGCGAGCGCGTTCGGCGATCCGCGTGGGTTCGAGGCGGCTCCATTCGCGGGCCACGATGCTGGCGGGAGATACGGTGCCGGCGAGGTTTGTGTCCGACGGCAGGCTCACCGCCTGCGCATGATCCATGCGCTCATAGGTCGAGGTGCCGAAGGCGTCCGGTTTTCGGACGCCGGCGTCGGCTTTGGCGGTTCCCGCATAAGCCGCTTCCGCCGGCGCGACCAAGACGGTGGAGCGGAACTCGTTGAAGATCAGCCAGCACCAGCCCACCGAACCGACAAAGAACAGAGCGGCGGAGATCTGAAGCAGATTGCGCTCGAGCTTGTCCCGCAGAGTGCTTGTTCGCCGTCCCGTTTTGCGGGCGGGCTCTAATCGAATGCGGCCGCCCGCAACATGGCCGGGGGGCGATGCCTTGCTTGCGCCGGCAGGCTCAAATCGCCGCCGCAGCTGTGCGTCGAGGTGGAAATGGCGCGCGCGCGAAAGCGCGGCCGCACCTGTGGCCGGTCTGCGAAACGCCTGCGGCGTTGGTCCTCTGACCGTATGTGGCACTATTCCCCCGCCCGACGAGTGCAATTTCGACGATGACTATGTCCCCAATTTGACGCGCTACCGGCTCGGCTTTGGCTGTGCATCCGAACAAAACGGGAAAACAGCCGCGATTCGACAGCCCAGCGAGCCCGTCGTTTCGGTATCCACGCCCTTTCGGCGCTTTCGCGGGGATCCAACCGCAGATCGTCCCTTTTTCGGCGATTGGGTGACCGTCCCGCGAAGGTAGCGACTGGGTGGTAAAGGCGGCGCTAATTCATTGTCGCTCGTCGCCGCCGCGACCTTCTGGGCAAGCAGCAGGTTCGATTCGTTCTTCCGCCACCGATAGCCGATGCCGAAGTCGATCGGGATGGCGTTGCCCTTGCTGAAAAGTTCGCCCATCCGTTCCTGGTAGGTCCGCCCGAAGATGGAGAGCGGGCCGACGTAGCGGCCGAACGGCTGGAGCCGCCATTGCTTCGGATCGAAATAGGCAAGCGGAATGCCGCTGTCGTCCTGAAGGACGGTC
>Ga0302326_10007379_pt1 | contig 24477 bp, 20 predicted proteins | sample Palsa_T0_3_FD_202264 | JGI IMG/M metagenome (GOLD analysis project Ga0302326, IMG submission 202264) | Peat permafrost microbial communities from Stordalen Mire near Abisko, Sweden - Palsa_T0_3 | ecosystem: Environmental > Terrestrial > Soil > Palsa > Peat permafrost | place: Sweden: Abisko... | reverse complement strand
GCGATTGCAGGGTTTCACAGTCCGGAGTCCGCGCCTCTCCGTAATCGAGAGCAGGGCCTACCCCGACGGCGTGCGGGCGGCGGCGACCTCGGCCGACGGCACCACGAGTACCGGCAGGCCGGCGTGACTGATCACGGCATGGGAGACGCTGCCGAGCACCATCGACTTCAAGCCGCGCAGGCCGCGCGTGCCGATCACGATTACGGAGGCGTCGACGTCCTCGGCCTCGGCGAGGATCGCGACGGCCACGCTCGTTTCCTGAGCACGGATGCGCGGCTGGGGGTTCAAGCCCACGCCTCGCGCCCGCTCGGCGCCCTCCTCGGCGCGCGCATGCGCGTTGCGCTGGTTGGCCGCGTCGATCTCGCCGATGTCGACCATCCCGGGGGAGAACGCCAGCCCGGAGGCGTTGTGCGCCATCACCTCGATGAACGGCACCCAGACCGTCAGGACGGTGGCAGGCTCCCCCTTGAAGAGCGAGCCGGCCCGTTCGATCGCCGCTTGTGCATCCTGCGAGCCGTCGTAGCAGATGAGGATCATGGCTCAAAGATACTCATCACCCAGCCGCCTCCAGCAGTAAGCCGCGACCCGCCTCCAGCAGTAAGCCGCGCGAGCAGGTCGAGAGCTTCACAGTGCACCGCGCTCGCAGCCAGGTCGATGGCCGAGGCGACCGACTCCCCCGGTGAGCTGCCGATCTCGTAATTGGCTCCTTCCACTCCGTAGACGACGACGGTCGGCGGCAGGGTGTCCAGTGCGCGCGCGAGCTCGATTGCCTCAGCGACACCGAGCGCGTGGGTGGAGGCTTCGCCTAGCGGCACTGCAACCGGTGTCGAGCTCGCGTCGATGCGGTGAATCGTCCCCGGCGCGGCCCCGGAGCGCATGCTGTCGATAATCACGACGGCGTCGGCGCCGTCCCACAGATCGAGTAGCGCGACGCCGTCCCCACCGTGCGAGAGCACCTTGATCCCGGGCCGCGGGCCAACGTCGGCGATCCGGCGCGCCACCTCGAGGCCTGCCGCGTCGTCGCCTCGAGAAGCATTTCCGACGCCGATCACGAGGACCGTGGGCGACATCCTCTCAGCGCCGATCGACGGTCAGGTCGAGGAAATGGGTCGCGCACGAGATGCACGGATCGTGGTTACGGATCGCCTGCTCGCAGATCAGCTTGAGCTCCTCGTCGGGCAGACCCACATGACGCTCGACGACGCCGCGCAGGTCCTGCTCGATTGCTAACTGGTTCTGGCTTGTCGGCGGGGTGTGTGGCACCTCTGCCAGCACGTCGGCGCCGCGCTCGGACCCGACCTCGACGACGAAGTAGTGCCGGCGCTCCTCGAGTACCTCGGTCAACGCGAGGTCGAAGCCGCGCTCGGCGACCGGACCGGTCTTCATCGAGACGCAGAAGCAGGTCCCACCGGCCTCCCCGCACTGGACCGCGACGATGAACAGGTCCTGGGTGCGAGCGCTGTCCGCCGGGTCGGTGTGCGAGCCACCGAGCAGCACCCGGTCGAGGATCCCGATCGCGTGCAGCTCGCAGGAGCGGGCGCCGAGGAACGCGTAGCGGGGAGTGTCACGCGCCGGCTCGGTCACGTCGCTCAGCGCACCGTCCTGATCAACGCGTGCGCGCCACAGCTTCACCTCCGCCGGTAGCTGGTACTGCTTCCAGGAGTGCGGGCCGACCGCGTACCCGAACAGCGCTTCGTCGTCGCGGCGGCGCAACCGGTATTGCCCAGCTTCCTGCTCGTCGGTCCAGCCGACCGGCAGGTCCATGGACGAGGCGATCTCGTCGTAGACGATCGCCTGATCGCGGACGGTCGGACCTACGATCGTGTACCCGCGGCGGGCGAGCGCATCGAGCAGCGCGTCGAAGTCGATCCGCTCGACGACGTGGGCCGCGCTCATCCGGCTTGACTCTACGGCGTCCGCGTCACGAAGTGAACGCCCGGCACGCTAACCGCCGCCCGGATCCTCGAGCAGCGAGCGGCCGGTCATCGCGGGCGGCTGCGGTATGCCGAGTAGAGCGAGCACGGTTGGCGCGACGTCGGCGAGGGTTCCCTCGGCGCGCAGGCTGACCCCGCGGGCCGTCACGATCAGCGGCACCAGATTGACGGAATGTTTGGTGCTGGTGCTGCCGTCGGGCCCAAGCAGCTCCTCGGCGTTACCGTGATCGGCCGTGATCGCACACACCCCGCCCGCTGCGTGCACCGTCGAGACAACAAGTCCCAGGCATTCGTCCACGGTCTGCACCGCGGCGATCGTCGCCGGGATCACACCAGTGTGGCCCACCATGTCCGCGTTGGCGAAATTGATCACCGTGAAGCGGGGCTGCTCGTCGGCGAACGCGCGCTCGAACGCGGCCGCCACCCCGCGCGCGCTCATCTCCGGCTTCAAATCGTAGGTCGCGATATCGCGCTGGGACGGCACCAGTTCCCGCCGCTCGCCGGGAAGAACTTCCTCCAGGCCGCCATTGAAGAAGTAGGTGACATGGGCGTACTTCTCGGTCTCGGCCACGTGCAGCTGGCGAGCACCGGCACGCGCCACCGCCGCGCCGAGGGTGTCAGCGGCGCTCGCCGAACGGAACGCAACCGGGTACGGCCAGCCGCGCTGGTACTCGGTCATCGTCGCGAGTCGCCTGACCGGCGCCGCACCGCCGCGCCCACGCCATCCCGGGAGCGCCTCGGTGCCCTCGCCGAACTGCGGCTCGGCCAGTGCCCGCACGATCTCGCGCATCCGGTCGGGGCGGAAGTTGAAGCACAAGACGCTGTCCTCGGCTCGGATCCGGCCCTCGCCGCCGACCGCGGTGGCGGTGATGAACTCGTCGGTTTCGCCGCGCTCATACGCGGCCTGCGCCGCAGCGGGCGCGTCGGGCGCCTGGTGCTCAGCGCGTCCGTGGACCAGCAGGTCGTACGCGGCCTGGGTGCGCTCCCAGCGCCGGTCGCGGTCCATCGCGTAGTAGCGGCCCACGACGCTGGCAACGCGGCCCACGCCCGCGTCCCGGCACCAGGCCTCGAGCGTCCGCAAGTAGCCCTCGCCGGCGGTCGGCGAGGTGTCGCGCCCGTCGGTGAAGCAGTGGAGCACGAGATCGGGCACGCCCTTCTGACCGGCGAGCGAGACCAGCGCGCGCAGATGCTCGAAGCCTGAGTGGACGCCACCGTCCGAGACCATCCCGACGAGGTGGACGCGCTCGCCGGCGCCGAGTGCGTTCAGCACGACCTCGTTGGCGGCGAGCTGCCCAGCGGACACGGCGTCGTTGATCACCGTCAGCGTCTGGGGCACCACCGCGCCCGCTCCCAGTGTCAGGTGGCCTACCTCCGAGTTGCCCATCTGGCCGTCGGGCAACCCGACGCTCAGACCGCTGGCGCTCAGCGCCGTGTGGGGATAGCTGGTCCAGAGCTCGTCGAACACGGGCGTCTGGGCAAGCGCAATCGCGTTGCCGGGACCCGGCGGCGCGATCCCCCAGCCATCCATCACGACCAGGCACACACAGGTGATACCTGAACGCTCCGGTCCGGGTGGGAGGCTCACCTGACAGCCGGCGGCGGCGCCGCTGCGCCCGTCAGGACGGTCCGCTCGATCCGCTGCGGCTCCTCGGTATCTACCTCGACCGCGCCACGCACGACCACGTCCGGTCCGAAGGTCACGTCGCCGTGGACGACGAGTCGATCGGCTTCGCGCAGCGACGGCGGCCCTGCTGGGAACCGAGACTCGAAATCGTCCAGCAGCTTGTAGAAGCGCGAGTCGAGCTCGACGAACGGCAGCCGCTCAGCGCGCTCGGGTCGTGGCTCGACGAGGAGCTCCTCGGTCAGCGTGTACACGTCGGAGCGGAGCACGAGTAGGTCGTCCGTCGTCTTCACCGGCACGAACCTGGTGCGGGGGACGCACAGCAGTTGGGCGTCAGGGAAGCTCCCGATCGCCGCTCCCATCGCGCTCTCGAGCTGGAGCACCCGGGGAGACTCCGGGTCTCGCGGATCGACGGTCTTGCGGTTCACGATCAGCGGCAGCTCGAGCACGCCGTGGTTCTCCTCCAGGGCGTGAGCAAGCGCGCGCAGATCGATCCACAGGTTGTTCGTGTTGTAGTAACGCCAGCGGCGAAAGTCGCGGAAGGAGTCGAGATCCTCGGGCGGGGTCTGCGCGGTCTCGCGTAACACCAGCTGTCCGTCGGCGCGCCGACGGGCGATGTGCCCCCCCTTGCGGTCCGCCTCGGTGCCGGCGACGACCTCCATCAGGAACGGGATCTGCGTGGCTGCGAGGTGAGCGGCGATCCGAGGATCGAGCGTCGCCCCGAGGTTGTCGGAGTTCGAGACCATCGCGTGGCGAAACCCTTGGTCGAGCAGCGCCGTGAGCATCCCGGACCGCGCGAGCGCGCCGTACACGTCACCGTGGCCCGGCGGGCACCACTCGAGCGCGGGCTCGCGTGGCCAGCTGACCGGCCCGACCGTCGCGGCATCGAGCTTGGGCACCATGCTCTGGAGAAAGTCCAGCGGCAGACCGACGCTCAGCTCCGGGTGATGGGCGAGCGCGGCGGCCGTCTCGGCTCTCGTGGCTTCGCTGTTCATCAGCACCAGCGGCAGCCGGACGCCGTGGCGGCGCCGGAGCTCGAGTGTCTGCCCGATGATGATGTCGAGGAACGAGCGCCCCTCTCGTGCCTGCAGCAGCGACTTCGGGCTCCGCAGTCCCATCGATGTGGCCAGGCCGCCGTTGAGCTTGATCACCGCGACATGCTGGAGCGCGGTGGCAGGGTCGGCGTCCGGCAGCTCCGCAAGCTCCGGGACCTCGCCGGCGGGCTCGAGCTCCGCGCTTGGAAGCACGACCGACTCGCCCGAGACGAGCCGCTCGTACGCGCTGTGAAACGCGCGGATCGCCCCTTCAGGTTGACCCGCGTTACGCATCTTCGCCTCTGCGGCGCTCCAGCCCTCGGCGTTCATCGGCAGATGCATTCTGGCGCGCCGGGCCCGCGCGCGCGTCCTGCGCTTGCTTCAGTGCTGGGCCAGGACGCGGGCCGGGGAGACGTGGGCTGCGCGCCAGGCTGGGTAGACGCCGCCGAGGACGCCGAGGACGACGCCGACGAGCAGCCCGCGGCCGAGGTCCCATGCCGTCACTTGCGGGGACACGAAGGTCTGGGCGCCGATCGCGTCGACGAGCAGCTGTGCGCCGAGCACCCCGAGGACGAGTCCGAACGCGGCGCCGATGATCGTTGTGAGGGTGCTCTCGACGAGCACTCGACCGGCGATCTGCCTGCCGCTGAAGCCGACCGCTGAGAGCAGCGCGAACTCTGAGCGGCGCTCGATCACGGCCATCAGCATCGTGTTCATGACGCCGATGCCGCCGATCACGAGCGCGATCACTACGATCACGAGCCCGAATTGGGAGATCAGCTGGCCGCTGACGCCCGCTCGGGTGGCCTGCTGGGCGTCGGAGATGACAAGGATGCCGGGGAATCGTCTGGCGATCGTTCGTCGCGCCGCGGCCGGGCGGGTCGAGGAGTCGAGCTTGACAACGATCGTCGTCGCTTCTCCTTGGCGGCCGCTGATCGCCTGGGCGGTCGCGAGCGGGATGAACGCGCCGGCGTCTTGGTAGGCGATTCCGTTGTGGTAGATCCCGACTACCCGCAGCTGGCGGTGGTCGATAGCCAGACTCCGGCCGAGTGTGATGTGAAGCTGTTTGGCGAGCGCGTCGCCGAGGACGATCTCGTTCGGGGAGCGGTAGGGACGCCCGGTGCTGAAGACCAGGCCCCCGGCCAGGTAGCCGTGCGGGGCGGCCCCGAACACGATCGCGGCGGGTGCTTGGGGTAGGTCACCGACGAGCAGCACGAGCGGCGTGGCGGCCGCGATGCCGGGTGTCTGATCGAGCTGTGTGATCAGCGTGGTCGAGAGGATTGACGTGGTCGGGTCGGCTGCGTCTGCCTGGAACAGCCCGAGTTCTGAGGGGCCGAGGTTCACCAGGTTCCCGGCGGTGCGCCGTACGCCTCCGACGACCGCGAGCAACGCGACGATCGTCGCGATCCCCAGCGCCGTGCCCAGCGCGGTCAGGAACGTACGCCCAGGCCGGCCCCATAGAGTCGAGACCGTCTGTTCGAGTGTGCTCACGCGATGCCCTCAGGCTCGAGCCGATCTTGGTCGGGTGCTCTCATGCGGCCGTCGAGCAGGCTCAGCGAGCGGTCGGTGTGCTCGACCAGGGTGAGGTCGTGCGACGCGACGATGACCGTCATGCCGCCTCGATCACGCAGAGTGCTGAGCAGCTCCCAAACGTTGCGTGAGGCTGCCGTGTCCAGCGAGCCCGTTGGCTCGTCGGCGAGGAGTAGCCGTGGACGGCCTGCGAGTGCGCGTGCGATCGCGACACGCTGACGCTCCCCGCCGGACAGCTCAGCCGGCCGGGCGCGAGCACGGCCGGCGAGGCCGACCTGTTCCAAGAGCTCGACGGCGCGCTCCGCGCGCTCGTGGCGCGGGACGCGGGACGCGGCAAGCGGCAGCGCGACGTTCTCCTGTGCACTGAGCGCCGGCAGTAGGTAGTGAAGCTGGAACACGAACCCCACCGTCGAGCGACGGTACTCGGCGGGGTGCGACAGCTCACCGACCGACACGTCGTCGACCAGGATTCGTCCCTCGGTCGGCCTGTCGAGGCTGCCGATCAGCTGGAGCAGTGTGGTCTTGCCTGACCCTGACGGACCGGTCAGCGCGATCAGCTCGCCCGGCTCCACGACGAAGCTCACGTCGGTGAGTACCAGCGCCTCTCCGTACGCGCGCGAGACGTGCTCAACGGTGACCTTCGCGCCGGCCATCGTAAGTAACTCCTCTCCGTTTGTAGATGCTGCCGAGTCCCACGCTACACGCCCGAGGGGCGACTAGAAGTGAGCGCGGCACCTCGTCGCGCGCACGTCCTGCGAGGATATGGCGGTCGTGGTTAGACGACCGCTGATCTCGGCCTACGAGCTCCAGGAGCTGCTCGCACGAGACGACTATGGAGCGCCGCGAGCGCTGCCGTCTGTCCTCGACGTCCGTTGGGAGCTCGGCAGCGGGCCTCGCCTCGATCAGTACGAGCAGGGCCACATTCCGGGGGCGGCGTTCGTCGACCTCGACCACCAGCTGTCGTCCCCACCCGGGGTGCATGGCCGCCATCCCCTGCCGCGCAGCGAGCGCTTCGGCCCCGACATGCGGGCCGCGGGCGTCTGGAACTCACGCCTGGTCGTCGTTTACGACGCAGCGACCTCGATGGCTGCAGCGCGGGCGTGGTGGCTGTTGCGCTACTTCGGCCATCGCGACGTGGCGGTCCTCGACGGCGGGCTGGCGGCGTGGGTCCAGGCCGGCCAGCCGCTCGAGCAAGGACGGCCGGCGGTGAGGGAAGGAGACTTCGGTCCAAGCGCCGGCAGGATGCCCGTGCTCGACGCCAGGGCGGCGGCGCAGCTTGCCGTAAGTGGAGTGCTGCTCGATGCTCGCGCGCCCGAACGCTTCCGCGGCGAGATCGAGCCCGTCGATCGCGTCGCCGGGCACATCCCCGGGGCGCGCAACCGTTCGACGGCCGAGAACGTCGACTCCGCGGGGCGGTTTCACACGCCCGCCTTTCTGCGGACCGCATTCGAGGCGGTCGGGGTCGGCTCCCGCGTCGCTGTGGGGGCGTACTGCGGCTCCGGCGTCAGCGCCGCGCACGAACTGCTCGCGCTCGAGATCGCCGGCTACCGCGCCGCGCTGTACCCGGGGTCGTGGAGCGAGTGGGTCGAAGATCCCCGGCGTCCCGTGGCACGCGGCGCCTAGTGGTTCACCAGGTCGGCCCCCGACATGATCCGAACAGGTCGGCCTAGACTCGGGTGCTGTACATGCTCGCGTTGACGCTTCTGGTCGTGTCAATCGCGATCGCCGATTCGGTCAATCCGTCGACGGTCGTACCTGCTCTGTGGCAGGCCGGCGCGCCCCGCGGCCGTGGCCTGGTGAGCTTCACGCTCGGAGTCTTTCTCGTCTATCTGGCAGGCGGCGTCGTGCTCGCTTTCGGCCCGGGCCCGGCGCTGATCGGCGTGCTCCACCACATCGGGGGCACGCTCGAGCATGTGCTCGAAGCGGCCGGCGGGATCGCCGCACTCGCGCTCGCCGTGATGCTGTGGCGATCTCGTCGGCGCATCCACGCCGAAACGAGGCTACGACGCTGCAACACCCGCACCTCGGCGTTCACGCTCGGCGCCGGAATCATGGCTGTCGAGCTGCCGACCGCGTTCATGTACTTCGGCGCGATCTCGGCGATCCTCAGCGCGCACGCCGTCGCGGTGCTCCGGCTCTCGCTGCTCGTTACCTACAACGCGCTGTTCGTCGCACCGCTCGTCGCGATCCTCGCGATTCGCCTGCTCGCCGGAGAGCGCGGGGACCGCTGGCTCGGCGCCGGCGAGAGATGGCTCCGAGGAGCCGGCCCGGTTGTAATGGCCGGCGCGGTTACGGCTGCCGGCACGGCATTGGTGGCGATCGGGGTGACAGGTCTCATCGCCCTCTGACGCAGACGAGACCTGACCCCCGGAGCCAAAGCGTCGACGCCGAACCCTAAGCGGGAGCCCCTACCGGCACCATCACCCGCTGGGCCAGGTCGACGAGCCGGCTCGAGTATCCCCACTCGTTGTCGTACCACGCGACGACCTTGACCTGGGTACCGTCGACCACCGCCGTCAGCGCGGCGTCGAAGATCGACGAGTAGGAGGATCCGACGATGTCAGAAGAGACGATCGGATCCTCGGTGTAGGACAGGATTCCTTCGAGCGCTCCGCGGTCGGCGAGCTCCTCGAAGGCCGCGTTGATCTCGTCCTTGCTCGTCGCTCGCTCCGCTTCGATCGTGAGGTCGACGAGCGAGCCCGTCGGCATCGGCACACGCACGGCGTACCCGTGCAGCCGGCCCGCAAGCTCGGGGATCACGAGGCCGACCGCTTTCGCCGCGCCGGTCGTGGTGGGGATGATGTTGAGTGCCGCGGCGCGGGCACGCCGCAGGTCAGTGTGGGGGCCGTCGAGCAGCTTCTGGTCCGACGTGTATGCGTGCACCGTCGTCATCAGGCCGTGCTTGATCCCGATCGTCTCGTGTAGCACCTTCGCAACCGGGGCCAGGCAGTTGGTCGTGCACGAGGCGTTCGAGATGATGTGGTGGTTCTCGGGGTCATAGACCTCGTCGAAGTTGACGCCCAGCACGAGGGTTGCGTCCGGTGGCTCTGAACCCTTGGTGGGAGCCGAGATGATCACCTTGCGCGCTCCGGCTTCGAGATGCTTCGCCGCGCCTTCGCGCGTGCGCAGCCGTCCGGTGGACTCGATCACGACATCGACGTCGAGCTCGCCCCACGGGAGCGCGAGCGGGTCGGCCTGCGCAAGCGCGCGGACCCGGACGCCGTCGATCACGATCGCGTCTTCCTCGGCGGAGACGCTGCCGGGGAAGCGCCCGAACACGGAGTCGTACTTGAGCAGGTGGGCAAGCGTGCGCGGATCGACGAGATCGTTGACGGCGACGATCTCGATGTCCGCATCCTGCTCATGCGCGGCTCGCACGACGGTGCGCCCGACGCGGCCGAAGCCATTGATCGCTACTCGTACGGGCATTAGACCCTCATTTCCTGGTGGATTTTCACGATGTCAGGCACGAGCGCCCCGAGCTCCTCCAGCCCGTCCTCGATGCCGTAAGCGAGCACGTCGAGGTCGGGCACCGATCCGGAGTCAGCGCTGATGCCGAAGGTGACCAGACCGTTGTAGGAGAGGACCGCGACCCCGACCGCGTGCTTTGCCGCGAGCGGCACGAAGGGGTGGACCTCTCGCAGCAGCGACCCGAATGCATACAGCGGCGCCCGCGAACCGGGGACGTTGGTGATCGTGACGTTGAACAGGCGGCTCGCGAACAGCGTTCGCGCGAGTGCGGCTTGCACGACGATCGGGGGCGACACCTCGGCGAGGTCGATGAGCGCCCGCGCGCCTTCCCCCGCGCCCGATTCCTTTAGCCGCTTCATCGAAACCGCAATCTCCTGCAGGCGGGTTCGTGGGTCCGGTTGGGCGACCGGCAAGTCGACGAACAGCGAGGTCACCTGATTACCCAGCGACAGCCTCCCGGACTCACCTCGGAGGTTCATCGGGACCATGGCGCGCAGGCCATGGGCCGGTAGCTCCTCACCGCGCCCCAGAAGCAGGCTCCGAAGCCCGGCGGCGCAGCTCGCCAGCACGACATCGTTGACCGATGCACCGAGCTCGCGCCCGATCGCTTTCAGCTCGGCGAGTGGGACCCGGACAACCCCGTACCGGCGGGTTGGACCGATCGGCACGTTCAGTGAAGTGTGCGGCGCGCCGACGATCTCGTCGCGCACGATCAGTTCGGCTAGTGCGCGCGAGCGGTCGATCGCCTCGATCGGATGTGCAACGGCGCGAACTCCGGCGCCGGCACTACTCGCCCCGGCGCGTGCAGCTTGGACGATCGACTCGAGCGGATGTGGCAGGGGGACGGTTCGGCGTGCGCCGGGCGCCGCCGGCTCGGTGGGAAGACGCTCGTCCGCGGGCGGCCGCTGGTCCTCGTGGCCGTTCGGAGACGGCTCGCTGTCGAGCATCAGGTCGATGACGTCAACAGATCCGACGCCGTCGACCATGCAGTGGTGTGTCTTCCATCCGAGCGCCCAGCGACCGTGCTCGAGCCCCTCCAGCAGCACCATCTCCCACAGTGGCCTGGTGCGATCGAGCTGGTGCGAGAAGAAGTTCGCAGTCCAGTCGCAGAGCTGGACGTCGCTCCCGGGCGCGGGCAGCGCCTGGTGATAGACGTGGCTACGGATGTCGAACCCCTCGTCATCAGTCCAGTGCGGCCAGGACCAGTCACCGACGCGAGTCGAGGAAAGACGCTGTGAGTATCGCGCCAGTCGCTCCAGCCTGACGGCGAGATGCGCACGGACGTCCTCGATCGTGGGAGCGCCGCCACCGGGCAACGGCTCGAAGACCATCGTCCCGCCGATGTTCATCAGCGCGCCACCATCGAGCTCCTCCAGCTCCAGGAATGTCGCGTCCAGGGCGGTCAGCGTGTCCGGCATACCAACAAGCTAGGCGAGCCCATCACGGATGCAATCGGGAGCAAGCGCGCTCCTTGATCCGTATTTCGCCGCGATCAATGTCCGCTCCGGGCAGCACGATCAACGGTATCCCTCACCATGCCTTCGGATGACTACGGATGTAGCGGTGACCGCTCGGTCGTATTTTTCGAACTGGAACCGAGCAAGGGAGCCCTCGATGTACCGCAACATCCTGATCGGAGTCGACGGCGGCTCGAATGGGCGTGACGCGATCGCCCTTGCCAGGGAGCTCGCAGATGCCGACGCGACCTTGCTGATGGCGCACGTTTACGGTGGGCGGCACGTTCCCGCTCACGGCTCGGCGGCGGAGAGCGCGGGACAGCACGGCGAAGCCATGGAGCTTCTCGAGCGCGAGCGGTCCCAAGCCGGGATCGACGCGCGGCTGCTGAGCATCGGTGCGCCGTCGGTAGGGCGCGGGCTGCACCACCTCGCGATCGGCCGTCCCACCGACCTGATCGTCGTCGGCTCCACCCGTCACGGACCGGTCGGTCGGGCGCTGCTCGGGGACGACACTCGCGGCGCCCTCAACGGTGCGCCCTGCGCGATCGCGGTCGCGCCACGCGGGTATTCCGATGACGCGAGCGACCTCGCCCGCATCGGGGTCGCCTACGACTTCACGGGCGCGGCCGACGCGATTCTCCTGGCGGCGCGGGGATTTGCATCCGAATGTGGCGCGACGCTCTCGGCTCTGTATGTGGCCCCGTTTCCGACGCTGGCTTACGGCAAGGAAGAGACGCCCGGTTGGCCCGAGTTCGTGGAGGGCGAGCGGCCCCAGGACGAGGCGCGGGCCGCAATGCTCGACCGGGTTGACGGCCACATCGCTTATGGCCAGGTCGGTCGGAAGCTGGCTACATTCAGCGACCGGGTCGACCTTCTCATCGTCGGCTCGCGCGGACGCGGACCGCTACGCAGCCTGATCTTCGGCAGCACCTCCAACTACCTCGCGCGTCATGCCGGCTGCGCGCTGCTGATCATGCCGCGGGTCGCGGCGCTGTCAGCGGCCACAGGGCTGGTCGAGGCGCGACCCCGATGAGGCCAAGCTCGCCCAGTGCTCAAACGAGTTTGTGCTCGCGCGCGTAGCTGACGAGCTCCGCGCGCGTCGTCCGGCGCGTCTTCTGCTGGATGTGCGCGCGATGCGATTCGATCGTGCGCACGCTGAGGTAGAGCGCGGCGGCGATCTCGCTGTTGCTGTGACCACTCGCGATCATCTTCAGCACCTCGACCTCTCGCTCCGTCATGCCGTCGGGGGGGCCCGGCGGGGCCAGTGGCTGCGCGGCGATACGAGCGCCGAGCTCCGGGTTCAGGTACGTGCGTCCTACGGCGGCGAGGCGGATAGCGTGTACGAGCTCGGTGTCGGCTGCCTCTTTCAGCACGTAACCGAGCGCGCCCGCCCGCAGTGCCTCGCGGGCGAACTCCGGGTTGTCTTGCATCGTCAGCACAACGATCGCCGTGTCCGGTGCCGAGTCGCGAATCCGCGGGATCGCGGGCAGGCTCTGGTCACCCGGCATGTTGAGGTCGAGCACGAGCACATTCGGCCGGTAGCCGAGCACCCTGCGCAGCGTCGTCTGGACGTCGCCCGCCTCGGCCACGACCTCGATTCCATCCTCGGCGTCGAGCAGCATCCGCAGACCGGAGCGGACGACCTGGTGGTCGTCGGCGAGTACCACCGTGGTCACGCCCGGATCCCTCGGCTCACCGTCCATCGGCGGTTACGATAGCCGTCCCGAAGGCGACCTGGTAGGCAGCCTGGCTACAGCTCGAGCGTCCAGTGATGACCGACGTGGGCCGCGGCACGCGGAGTAAAGATCGGGTCGGGCGCGATCGACTCGGTCACGCCCTCGCCGGCAAGCGCAGCGAGCGTCGACACGACGCACGCCGCGAGCATTCGGGGGTTGTACCCACCCTCGAGAACAGCGCCGACCGGAGCGCCGAGCTCGTCCGCAAGGTCGCGCACCTGGCATGCCATCTGCGCGAAGTCCTCGGTCTCGAGCCGGCAGTTGCCGATCGGGTCGAACCGGTGCGCGTCGAAACCAGCCGAGATCAGCACGAGGCCCGGCGCGAACTCTCGCGCCGCGGGGAGGATGACGTATTCGAGTAGTGACAGCCATACCTCGCCGTCAGACCCGGCGTGAACGGGAAGGTTGATCGTGTACCCCGCGCCGTCGCCCGAGCCGCTGTCACTGAGCGCGCCGGTGCCGGGATAGGTGCCGCTCTGGTGAATGCTCGCGAACAGGACGTCGTCGCGGCGGCGGAAGATCTCGGCCGTGCCGTTGCCGTGGTGAACGTCCCAGTCGAGGATCAGTATCCGCTCGACGCCCAGCTCGGAGATCGCGAGCTCGGCCGCGATCGCGACGTTGTTGAGCAGACAGAACCCCATCGCGCTGTCGCGCTCGGCATGGTGGCCGGCTGGGCGCAGCCCGGCGAATGCGATCCCGCTCTCGCCGGCGACAAGAGCACGGACCATGTCGCAGGCGCCTCCCGCGGAGTGGAGCGCCGCTCGCCACGACGCTTCCCCGACGAACGTGTCGTCGTCGATCGCTCCGCCGCCGAGCACCGCAAGCTCGCGTAGGTGCTCGATGTGGCGCGGCGAGTGCACGCGGAGCAGTGCGTCGTCTTCAGCCGCGCCGGCGGTACGGACCTCGAAACCGAGCCAGTCACGCGCGCCCATCGCCCCATCGATCGCCTCGATCCGCTCCGGCGTATCGGGATGCGCGGCGAACTGCTCGCGCGGGTCGTACTCGAGCGAGGTCGGATGGCGGAAGTACAGGCCGGCGGGAGCCATGGCTGACCTCCGTGACGTTACGAGCGCGGACCGGAGCCCGCATCCGTGCGTCCCACTCGTCTGCGGTGCGGACTCCCACTGACGGCGAGGCCCTCCCGAGGCGCAGTTTCAGCAAGATCGGCCGTCCGGATCCGTTTATGCCCTGTCGGGATCTGGGAGATCCCGCCGATAAGGGGGGTAACATGACCATTCGGCTTTCTCTAGCGAGCCATTCCATCCCGACCGTGGGGCGGTACGGGTCGAGGGTCGCGAGCGTCACCACGCTGAAGCTCACGGACGGGCGCTCGCTCTGCGTGCGGCGTTGGCCAGGGACAGGGGATCCCCTCGTGCTGCTCCACGGCCTGCTCGACTCCTCGGAGGGGTGGAACCACCTTGCTGAGCTCCAGTGCGAGCGGATCGCATTCGATCTTCCGGGCTTTGGCCACTCTGACCCGCCCGTTCGGGGCTCGCTGGCCGGATACGCGCGCGACATCGCCGAGGGCCTGCAGATGCTCGGCGTCGAGCGTTTCAACCTGGTCGGTCACTCGCTTGGCGGCGGTGTCGGCGCCGCGCTGGCCGAGATGATGCCGGACCGTGTTGGCGCCCTGGTGCTGCTGGCCCCGGTGGGTTTCGGCCGGATCCCGATCGCAGAAGCGGTCTCGCTGCCAGGGGTGCGCAGCCTCGTGCAGACAGCGCTGCCGCTGGCGCTGTCGAGCCGCCTGGCGGTCACCGCGGCATACACGGCGATGGTCACCAACGGGCTGCTCCCCGAGCCTGAGGTCGTCGACCGGGTCACCGATCGCGGTGGCCGTCTCGTTGCCGGGGCCCGGGAGGGAACCCGCGCTGTTGCCGACGCCGGCCGATCACCGGAAGCCTTCCATCGCCGCCGCATCGCGTACGACGGGCCCGTGTATGCGATCTGGGGCAACGACGACCGCCTCGTACCGGCCTCCCACCGCAAGGGAGTGCGGGCGGCCCTGCCACAGGCACACGTGGACGTCTGGGGCGGCATGGGACACCACCCGATCCGCGAGCGCTTCGAGGAGCTGATCGCGACGATCGACCGCGCCATCGAGGCGGCCGCGCGACGCGCGCAGCGTCTGGCGCTCGCGCGCGCCGTGTGAAGCAACGCCCGCGCGCCGTGTGAAGCAACGCCCGCGCGCCGTGTGAAGCAACGCCCGCGCGCCTTGTGAAGCAACGCCCGCGAACGCCCGCGCGCGGGGGTTTCTACGGACGCTCGCCAGTGCTCGCGCTGATGTGCTCATGGAGGTCCCGCGGCTAGCGTGAGGGAGCGATGAGCTCCTGGACCAAACCCAGCCAAGCCCAGCTCGTTACCGGCCGGCCCACCCTTCGCGTGCTCGTCGCCGGTGGCGGCGTCGCCGGGCTCGAAGCCCTGCTGGCCCTCCGCAAGCTCGCAAGCGAGCGCGTGGAGCTGACGCTGCTCACCCCTGATGAGGACTTCGTCTACCGCCCACTCGAGGTTATCGCCCCTTTCGACGCCTCGGCTGTCGTCCGGATCCCTTGGTCGGAGATCGCCACCGATCTGGGTGTCAGGTGGATCCAGGACGCGCTCGCCTCCGTCGACACCGACACTCGCGTGGTCCGTACCGCGAGCGGCCGCTTGGCCTCCTACGAGGTGCTCATGGTCGCAGCGGGTGCGAGCCCGCACGTCGCAGTGCCCGGAGCGCTGACGATCGGCATGCCCGGCGCGAGCGAGGAGCTCACCGCGCTGCTCGGCCGGATGACCGCCGGCACCGAGGCGCGGATCGCGTTCGTGGCGCCGCTCGGTGTCGCGTGGACCCTCCCGATCTACGAACTGGCGCTGCTCACCGCGACGCACGCACGCAGCGCGGGCGCCGGCGCCAAGCTCGCCGTGATCACCGCAGAGTCCGAGCCGCTGGAAGTCCTCGGTCCGGGAGCAGGGCCGCTCGTCCGCAACTTGCTCGACGAGCACGAGATCAGGATCCACACCGGCAGCGTCGCCGACCGCTATGAGCATGGCTACTTGAGGCTCGGGCTCGAGGGTGCCGTCCTCGTCGCCGGTAGCGTGGTGGCGCTGCCTCGCCTCGAGGGGCCTCACATCCCAGGGCTCCGCTCGACCGGCGAGGGCTTCCTGCCGATCGACGGCGACGGGCGGGTGCAGGGTGTGGACGGCGTCTACGCGGCGGGAGATGTGACCAGCTTCCCGGTCAAGCAGGGCGGTCTCGCGACACAGGTGGCGGATGCCGCAGCCGCTCACATCGCCTTGCAGGCCGGCGTCAAGGTCGCACGCGAGGCGTTCGATCCCGTCCTTCGCGCGTTGATGCTCACGGGTGGCGCCTCCCGCTTCTTGCGCCGGGGCCTGGTTACCGAGCCGTATCGCACCGAGGTCGCCGATGAACCGCTCTGGTGGCCGCCGGCCAAGATCGCCGGCCGGCATCTCTCGCCGTACCTCGCCGAGCGCGCAGCGCGCGTCCACAATTCGAAGGACTGAGCCTGAACGGAGCCCGGGCGGGCGCCGGCTCAGGCGCCCTGGGGGCGGCCGTCCACCGCGAGCCGCCTGTTCTTGTATGCGTCGTCGTCGGTGACCTCCGCGCCGAACCAGGGCGGAGGTACGAATCGGTCCGCAGCGTCAGCGGAGGCGAACTCGACCTCAGCCGTGGCTAGTCCGTCGAGATCGCCCCTGTACACGTCGAGCTCGATCGTCAGCCCCCCGCCGGCGGGGATCTCGTAGCGCGTCTTCTCGAGGCACCGCCCGCCGCTGAGCTCCCACAGTCGCGCGAATCGCGGCGAGTCGATCTCGAGCTCCTCCTCGTCGCGCGAGCGACCGCGCCCGCGTTTGATCGTGAGGCTGGCCCGGTCGGCAGCTCTTCGGATCCTGACCTCGGTGCCGGTGGGATCGACCGCCACATAGGCCTGTTCGATCTGGGAGCACGGGAACAGCTCGAGATCCGGTGGCAGAGCGGGGATCAGGAACTTCCGCTCGATCTCGATGTGAGCCGTCATGTACACATACGTTAATGCGCGCGATGGTGTTCGAAGCGGTCGGCCGGCCGCTGCGCCTGGTCGAGCGGCCGGTTCCCGAACCCGAGCCAGGGCAGCTGTTGCTGCGCGTCCTCGCCTGCGGGATCTGCCGCACCGACCTGCATCTGCTCGACGGCGAGGTGACCATACGCAGTCCGCCGCGCGTGCTGGGGCACCAGATCATCGGCGAGGTGCAGCCGGGAGGACGCCGCGTCGGTGTGCCATGGCTCGGCTGGACCTGCGGCAAGTGCCGGTACTGCCTGGCCGGCCAGGAGAACCTGTGCGAGCGAGCCCGCTTCACCGGCTGCGACATCGACGGCGGCTTCGCGGATTACGCCGTTGCCGACGAGCGGTTCTGCTTCGAGATCCCGGATGGCTACCCCGACTCGCAGGCCGCACCGCTGTTGTGCGCCGGGTTGATCGGCTATCGGTCGCTGCGGATGTGCGGCGAAGCCCACCGTCTCGGCTTCTACGGCTTCGGCGCCGCCGCGCACATCCTCGTTCAGGTGGCACGCTCGCAGGGTCGCGAGGTGCTCGCGTTTACGCGCCCCGGCGACGAGGCGGCGCAGGCGTTCGCGCTCGAGCTGGGTGCGGTCTGGGCAGGCCCTTCCGACGAAGCCCCGCCGGAACCGCTCGATGCGGCCATCATCTTCGCGCCCGATGGAGCACTCGTGCCCGCGGCACTGCGAGCGGTTCGGCCTGGCGGAACCGTCGTCTGCGGCGGGATCCACATGAGCGACATCCCCAGCTTCCCCTACGACATCCTCTGGGGTGAGCGGACGGTCCGCTCGGTCGCGAACCTGACGCGCAAGGATGGAACCGAGTTTCTCACGCTCGCACCCCAAGTTCCCGTTCACACCTACGTCACCCAATATCCACTCGAAGACGCCAATCGCGCCCTCGACGACCTGCGCGCAGGGCGGTTCAGGGGCGCAGCCACCGTGGTCCCGGGCGCCTCGGGGTGACCTCAGCGCCCCACCGACGGCGTCGGTGCCCGCGGCATCGTCGCCATGATGCGGACACGCGCGTCCACGGCGCTGACACCGGTGGGCGACACGACGACAGGATTTAGCTCCAGCTCGGCGACCTCGGGATGGGCCTCGACCAGGGCGCTGATGCGCAGCAGCAGCAGCTCGAGCGCGGCGACGTCGACGCGCGGCGCCCCCCGGTAGCCGTCGAGTAGTGGAAAGCATCGCAGCGAGCGGACCGCGTCGTGGGCGTCGCGGTCGCTGACCGGAGTCAGGCGGACCGCGACATCCTTCATCAGCTCGGCCGTCACGCCGCCCGCCCCGCAGGCGAGCACGGGCCCGAACTGGGGATCGTGGACTACGCCCACGAGCAGTTCGACCCCACTCAGCATCCGCTGGACCAGGAACGTGCACTCGCCGTGGCCCGCGGCGGCGACGTCCGCGCGCATCTGCGTTGCGGCGCGTTCCACGCTCTCCGCGCCGCTCAGGCCAACCTTGACGCCGCCTACGTCGGTCTTGTGGACGAGCGTCGGCGCGATCGCCTTGAGCGCCACATCGCCGCCAATCCTGTCCGCAGCCCTTCCGGCCTCGCCCGGCGAGGTCGCGACCGCGGCTTCCGCGAGCTCGATCCCGTAGCACGAGCAGAGCGCGGCGACCCGCTCCGGGCCAAGCCATCCGCTTCCGTCGCTCAGGCAGGTCGCGATCAGCGCGGCCGCCTCCTCGCGCCGCACATCCGCCAGCACCGGCACCTCGCCGCGCGGGCGCTCGCGCCACGCCGCGTACTCGCATGCCCGGGCCAGCGCTCGCGCCGCATCCTCCGGAAGCCCGTAGGCGGGAATTCTCGGCGTGGCATCGGCGAGCTCCCTCGGCGGGTCCCCGGCGGTCAGGAACACCGCCGCGACCGGCACCGTGCGGGTCGACTCCTCGACGCCGGCGACGATTCCGACGGCGGCTTCGCCGGCCTGTGTCACGACCGGTGGCACGAACAACGCGATCACCGCGTCGATCGCAGGATCGGCGATCACGGTCGAGACCGTCTGCCGATAGTGCTCCCCCGTCGCCGACGCAATCATGTCCACCGGGTTGCCCAGGCCCGCCCCCGGCGGGAGGAACGCCGCCAGCCGGTCGCGGGTGGCGTGGCCCAGCTCGGGCACGCTCAGGCCTGCCGCCTCGAGCGCGTCGGCGCACAGGATCCCGGGGCCGCCGCCGTTGGTGATGACAGCGACCGACGGGCCGCCGGGCAGGGGCTGATTGGCGACCAGGGCGGTCACGTCGAGCAGCTCGCCGAGCGTCTCGGCGCGGATCACCCCGGCCTGGCGGAACAGCGCGTCGACCGTGACGTCGGAGGCCGCCAGCAACGCGCCCGTGTGCGAGCCGGCCGCCCGTCCACCCGCCCGGCTACGTCCGCTTTTGACCGCCAGGACCGGCTTTCGTGATGCCACACGACGCGCGACACGGGCGAACTTGCGCGGATTGCCGAACGACTCGAGGTAGAGGACGATGGCGCGGGTCTCGTCGTCCTGCTCCCAGTACTGCAGAAAGTCGTTGCCTGAGAGATCGGCCTTGTCGCCGACCGAGACCAGCGATGAGACGCCCAACCCGAGTTCGCGGGCGCGTTCGATCAGGGCGATCGCGACGCCGCCGCTCTGGGCCATCACGCCGACGTCGCCGGCGGGCGGGAAGGAGGGCGCAAAGGTGGCGTTCAGCGACACGTCGGGGGAGGTGTTGAGCACGCCGAGGCAGTTCGGACCGACGAGGCGCATGCCCGCGCTGCGGCACACCTCGAGCAGCTCGGTCTGGCGGTGGCGGCCCTCCTCACCAGCCTCGTTGAAGCCGGACGACACGACGACGAGGGCCCGCACCTGCTTCTCGGCGCAGTCGCGCGCGACGGCGGCGACGGCCGCCGCAGGTACCGCGATCACCGCGAGATCGACAGGGCCCTCGACGTCGAGCAGCGATGCGTGCACGTCTACCCCGTCTGCCGCGCCGCTGCGAGAGTTGACGAGGTGGACGGGGCCGTGGAAGCCCCCGGCGAGCAGGTTCGTCGCGAGCGCAGTCCCGATCGAGCCCGGCCGGCGCGAGGCGCCGATCAGGGCGACCGAGCGTGGTCTCAAAACGGATGCGGCGGCGGCCGCTGAAGCGACCCGGTCGCGCTGCTCGAAACGCCCCGATGCGGCCTCGGAGATCTCGGCGGGAAACTCGACCGACAGCTCACCGGGATGGCTTCGGATCTGGACCGGGAAGCCGCTCTCCGAGAAGACCCTGATCATTCTGTGGTTGGCAGGAAGGACGGTGGCCGTGAATATGGTCACTCCCGCGGCCGCCGCCGCCTCGGCGAGATGAGCCAGCAGGGTCGTTGCGAGTCCGTGCCCCTGAAGCTCGTCGGCCGTCGCAAACGCGATCTCCGCACGCTCGGGGCTCGTGCGTACGTAGCACGCGTGCCCGACGATCCGCTGGTCGGGCCTGGCGATCGCCACCACGCCGTAGGCGTCGTGGTAGTCGACGTCGGCGGCGCTCGCAGCCGCTGCGTGGAGGTTGACGCCGAGCGAGAAGAAGCGGAAGGCCCGAGAATCGGGTGACAGACGCGTGAGGAAGAGCTCCAGCGCCGGCGCGTCGTCGGGCCGCACTGGGCGCACACGCACGGTCGACCCGTCGCGCAGGGCCACGTCGACCGCGCGTTCCTCAGGGTAGACAGCGGTCGTCATCGGCAGACCTCGAGTCGCATCACTCGACGATTGTCGCCCAGCGGGCCGGGGTCGCGCAGCCGAGAGAACTGCGGCGAGGACTGCGGGTAATCCGCATACCTGCGTCCCGATGACGGCGCCTCGGCCCGTTCGGTGTCGCCTCGGCGGCGGCAGTCCGGGTTAGCTACTTCGAATCAGGTCGAGCCTGCGACCGTATTCGCCGCATCGACGATCTCGTCGAGCTCGGTCAGCAGTACGGGGTCGGCGAGGGCGTTCGCTTCACCCTCCACAAGCTCTCGGTAGAGCGCTCGAAGCGGTGGAAAATCCCTCGGCCCCGCGGCGCCCTTCGCAAGCATCTCGGAGATGATCGCGAGCGTCTGGTCGAGCGCCGCCGCAAGCGGCCTGAGCTTCACCAGAGGCCCGTGGTCCCAGCGCGTCACGAGCTCCAGCCTGATCACGTGCGTCGCCTGCACGAGCCGGCGAAGGCCGGTCATCGCGGCTCGTGCCCGCTCGACATCGATCCGCCGCGCTGCGGGCTCGGTCAGTGACCGCTCGACGGTCGCCTCGGCGTTCGTCCACGCGAGCCGCGCCCGGCGCGCGAGGCGCCGCAGCTCCTCCTCCTCGGCGGCACGGCCCTCGGCGACCGCACCAAGAACGGCTCCGATGTAGTTCCGCTGCGCCGTGACCAGGTCCGCCAGCGCTTGGCGTGCCGACATCCTCGACCACGTCGGCCAGAGCGCGTACGCAGTCAACGCAATCGCACCGCCGATAACCGTGTTGACGCCTCGGTCGGTCGCCGTCGCGAGCGTGCTGGGCGCCACCGCTTCCAGGAGAAAGACGATCATCGCGGTCAGGAAGACGATCCCCGCACCGAAGCTCGCGGGAAAGACGGAATACGCCGCCCACGCCAGCAGGCCGACGAGCGCGACCGTCGCCCATCCGCTCGGATGCACAGCCACCGCGACAAGACCTGCAAGGACCACGCCGACGCATGTCCCGGCCAACCGCTCGGCGCCGCGCGTGAATGTGGCGCCGAAGTCGGGCCTGAGCACGGTGGCCGCCGCGACCACGATCCAGTAGCTGCGCTGCAGCGGGATGTGTCGCGCGAGCAGCTCGGTCGCGACGACGACCACGACGAGGCGCACCGCGTGGCGTCCCGCCGGAGACTGCAGCGACGCGTTTGCGCGGATCTGGGCGAGGTCGGCCTCGACCCGGTCCCACAGGCTCCTCGAGCCGAGGCTCGGACGCACGGCGACCCGCCCACGGCGCTCGTGGACGGCGGCGGCGAATCCGGCGGCTGCACGGATCTGCCCGGCGAGCGCGCCCGCATGCTGCTCCAGCCGATTGGCGATCGGGTCGGCTTCGGCAGACTCGACCGCCTCGTCGGAGTCCAGGCTCCCGGAGGATCTGGCTCTGCCAAATCCTCCAATGGAGTCGGCGTCATCCGAGTCCACAGTCGCCCCGGACGTTTCCGCCGCCGACTCCACAACGGCCCCGATGGACCGCAGCGCATCAGCGGCGCGCTCACGGACGCGGTCCGTCTCGCGGTGCAGGGCCGTATCGGTGGTGCCCTGCTCGCGCGCGTACTGCGCGAGCAGGAGTGATAGCGCGGCGAACTCGAGGCGCATGCGCCGCCCCTCTTGCACGAGCGCCAGGAGCGTCATGGTTCCCGCGTCGCCGAGCAGCGTCGGCGAGGTCAGCTTTTGGTCGGCATCGTCGAGCGCGCCGGAGGCCGGGCTGGAGCGGGCGTCGGGATCGAGCGCGAGCGCGGCGAGACGGCGATATGCCTCCGCGACGGTCGAGCGTTGGACCCGCAGCGCGGGTGGGGCGCCGAACAGCGCGCAGAACAGGACCTGCGTCGCGCCCCCTGCGAGGACCAGCCCTGCGAGCTCCGCTGCCTGCGGGATCGGCTGGCTGAAGCGGCCGAAGACGACGAACGCAATGATCGCCTGGGTGCCGACCACGGCGCCGCGACGTCCGACGGCGACGATCAGCCCGGCCGCACATGCCCAGACCGCGAGCAGGAGGAGATGGATCCAAGCCACGCGGCCGCTCGCGGAGCCCGCGAACGTCGACAGCCCCATCGCAGCGGTGTCGGCGACCATCGTCGCCAGCGGTGGCATCCCGCCGCCGGTTCGCCACGCGATTCCGACCAGCATCGCGCCTGCGCCCATCGTGACCGCAGCGACAGTGTCACCTGCCAGCGTGCCGGCGGCGAGAACACCGACGACCGGGATCGCGGCGACCAGTCCCGATCGCCACGACACCGCCGAACGATCGAAGCGCGCGGCTCGGCGCAGCGCCAGGGCGACCGCCGAGGGCTCGTAATCGTCCATGGGGCCGGACAGCGCTGCCGCCGGCGGATGTCCGCTCCCGCCTGGCTAGCCGACCGGCTTCCAGGGTGCGAAGCCGTTCTTGGAACCCTCCAGGGCGGGTGCGAGCTCGGGATGGTGACGCAGTACGACGTCGCCGAACAGGTTGCCCTCGACCCATTCGATCCCCTCGGGCGTGTAGATCTCAGGCGAGTAATCGTTGGTGAAGAAGCGATCGGACTTCAGTCGTCGCGATGCCATCAGGATGAAGATCCGGAACGCGGTGTCGCTGAAACCGAAACCGGGCGGCGGCGTCTCGCCAAGCATGCCGACCTGCGTGTCGACCGCGTCGATGTCGCCGTCGTAGACGTCCTTGATCTGCTGCGCCCACTCCTGGTTGGCTGTGAGATCTTCGAACTTCGTGATCCGGCGCTTCCGCAGCTTCTCGCGGAAGTCGTTGTACCGGGGTACCCCGCGTTCGCGGTCGCGCAGGATGTCGATCGTGCCGATGTCGACGTGGTCGCCGTTGATCCGGACCAGGTCGCGTAACGCGTTCGGGTGGTTGTGGAGCGTGATCGCCCCCGGATGCGCGATCCCTAGCGAGTACATCCAGTCGGTCATCGAGTGCTCGTCGATCGCTTTGCGGGTGCCGTGACCCTGGATCGGCGTGAGGTCGGTCTCGGCCAGCACCTCGCCCGTCCGGTGCCAGCGGATCTCGAAGTCGTCGGGGATCAGCGGATGCATCCGGTAGACGGACACAAACTCGCTGGTGATCGAGTACGGAGCGGTGTGGTGGTCGAGCGGTGACCCAACGATGCCGCTGATCAGCTCGCCAGACCCAATGTGGCCGAACGTGCGCTTGACCCACTTCGGCAGTACGCCGTACCAGTTCGCGTTCATGCCGATGTGGAGCGCCGGATGGTCGAGGATGCCCGGCGTCCACTCGACCGTGTGGATCTTCGCGATCAGTGCGGCGTTGACCAGCCGCGCCTTCAGGAATAGCTGTTCGTCGTCCCAGCTTGGATGGTGGCCCTTGAGCATGTCGCAGATCGCGTTGTGCTCGCTCGCGAACAGGTTGTGCATGATCGACAGGCCGACCCAGTAGTTGTCGCTGAAGCCGGTCAGGTCGACGCCCTGCAGCGCCGGGTTGGTCTCCTCGGGCAGCCGGCCGTCCTCCATCTTCAGCTTGCCGTCCTCGCCTGAGCGCAGCTCGCGGTTGCGCTCCTCGGTCGAGCCGTAAAGCTGTGAGCCGTCCCACCACGGGGTGACCTTGTTGACGTAGGTGGGCGGCAGCTCACCTCCGGAGTTCGTCGAATCGGGGTTCGTGCGCCGAACCTCCATCACGCCGTCCGACCACTCGTCGCCGGGTTCGAGGGGCACCTCGATGAACTCGGTCTCCGAGTTGTCGCCGTGGCTGAACCAGTCGTGATTCTGGAACTGGAGCCAGCACGCCGCGAGCACGTTGAGCGAAGTCGCGGGCTTGAACGTGTCGCGGTTCAGCAGCTGGTTGCTGACCTCGCGCGGGCTCGGATTGAGCATCGTCTGCTCGTGCGGCTGGGTCGCCTCGGGCGGCATATTGCGTCCGAACCGCATCCCGGTTTGGCCCATCCGGGGGTTCGCGGGGTCAGTCTGCGAGCCGTCGTAGGTGCGGTAGGGCGGCGGCTCGGCGGTGACCGCCGCGGTCGCGCCGTTCACCGGCGTC